>ENA-OBLH01000388-OBLH01000388.1-metagenomes-genome-assembly--contig:-NODE-388-length-14989-cov-22.8927_pt1 | contig 14989 bp, 13 predicted proteins | sample MGYA00153382_OBLH01 | MGnify analysis MGYA00153382
ACTGTCTGATTGCTCCCATGTCCCAACTCCAAACGCCTTTCCAGATTGGTTCTGTCACTTTGCCTAACCGCGTGGTTCTGGCGCCGCTGACGCGTATGCGTGCCTTTGAAGGCCGTGCGCCGGGGGATTTGCAGGTGACGTATTACCGCCAGCGTGCGGGTGCCGGGCTGATTTTGACCGAGGCCACTTCGGTATCGCCCATGGGCGTGGGTTACCCCAACACGCCTGGCATCTGGTCGGCTGAGCAAGTAGCAGGCTGGAAGCGCGTGAACGAGGCAGTGCACGCTGAAGGCGGCCATATTGCCCTGCAACTGTGGCACGTGGGCCGTATTTCTGACCCCGAATTGCTGGATGGCCAGCTGCCCGTAGCCCCCAGTGCGATTGCCGCCGAGGGTGATGTGAATGTGCTGCGCCCCAAACGCCCTTACGCCGTGCCGCGCGCGCTGGAGACCGAAGAGGTGGCCGCAGTGGTGCAAGATTTTGTGCAGGCCGCACGCAACGCCAAAGAGGCGGGCTTTGACTTTATTGAAGTACATGCCGCCAACGGCTATCTGTTTGACCAGTTCTTGCACGATGGCAGCAACCAGCGCACCGACCAGTACGGCGGCAGCATTGAAAACCGTGCCCGCTTCTTGATGGAAACGCTGGATGGCCTGCTGCAAGTGTGGCCCGCCGAGCGCATTGGCGTGCACCTGAACCCCATGAGCAACACGCACAGCATGAGCGACAGCAACCCTGTTGCCTTGTTCACCTACGTGGCTGAGCAGATTGCGGCGCGCAAGCTGGGCTTTATCTTCTCGCGTGAAGAGCTCAAAGACGGCGTGCTGCCCATTGGCCAGCACATGCGCAAGGTGTACCAGGGCGCGTTCATTGCCAATGACGGCTTTACCGCCGAGCAGGCCGAAGCCGTGATTGCCAGCGGCGCTGCCGATGCCGTGGCCTTTGGCCGTGTCTTTATTGCCAACCCCGATCTGCCCGTGCGCTTTGCGCGTGGGGCTGAGCTGAATGCGCTGAACCCCAGCACCATCTACAGCGCTGACGCGACGGGCTACACCGACTACCCCGTGCTGGAAAGCCGCGCGGCGTAAAGGCAGGGCGGCAACCATCTGCGCGGTTGTGAAGTGCAGATGGTTCAGACATGAAGGCCAGCGTGTTCGCTGGCCTTTTTTATTGCTGTGATGGTTTTGATAGCATCTTGCATCGGTGTAGCAATGGCTAGGCAGTCATTGGGTGGTGATTTTTCGGCACTGCTCGCGGTGTTTGGGGGCGTTTGCCGCTTCACACTTCAGCCACGCGATTTGTACCTGCGCTGGCGTGCGCGGAAAGTGGCGGCCATCAAGGGGCAAAGGCAAAGTCCACTACCCGGCGGGCACCGTGCATCAGCATGTCGAAATGGTCGTGGCCGCGCGCCACGGTGGTGGTGATGCGTGCATTGGGGTTGGCGGTAACCAGCTGGCTGCTTGCGTTGCGTACGTGGTCAACAATGGCGCGCTGGTTCAGGTGTTCCTGGCGTGCCGCTGGCAAGGGGGCCGTGGGGTATTGCTCTTCTTCACCCACAGTCAGCATGACTTTGAGCGGAGCACCTGCACGCGTATCTACATGCGCTGTGCTGGCCAACCTGCGCGCCAGCAGGGCGTTGCTGAACCACAGCGAGGGGCTGGCTGCCCAGTAGCGCTGGAAATGCGTGGGGTCGGTGAGCAGCGTATCGACCGTAAACAGCCCGCCGTACGAGAAGCCAAACAGGGTGTGTGCTTGTGGATCGAGCGGAAAGTGCTCGGCAATGCGCGGGCGCAGCTCTTCGACCAGAAATTTGCGGAAGGCCACCGCACCGCCAAATTGGGGTGAGAGCTTATCGCCGGTTGCTGCATCAGGCACGGGCGTGTAATCGCGGGCGCGGCCATCCACATCAAACGGTGCGCCGCTGGCGTAGGCCACGGCAACAATCAGCCCAGCGGGGCGGGGTGCACGCGCCTGTTCACGGCGAGAGCCCTGGCTGGCAGCGTCTGCACGCGGGCGGCTCAAAGTAGTAAATGGGTAGCTGGCTGCGCCGTCCAGCATCCATAGCACGGGGTAGCCTTGTGCAGACGGTGCTGCGTGCGGCAGGCCGACCAAAACGGTGTAGCTTGCGCCGGTGTGGCGTGAGGTGATGTCAAATTGCAGCGTATCGCTCTGCGTTGCGGCACGCCAGCCTGCAGGAATGCCGTCTGCGTAAGCCAGCACAGGCAAAAGCATGGTGCAAAGGGTGGTTGCCAGGCGGCGCAGTAAGGTGGGCAGTGGTGGCATAAGGCGTGTGTTTGAAAAGAAGTCTCAGTCGCATTCAGCAGCCAAGTGTGCCATCTTCACACAGATTGTTTGCGTAGCAGGTGCCTGCAGCAGGCTTTGCTTTGCGCTTGTTCAAGATACTGTTTAGCGCCAATGAATCCGTTGCCGAACCAGCGCTGCTGTGCGTTTGCGTTGTCGTCTTTACTTGGGCAAGGGGCCATGCATGCGGCGCACTTTCTGAGTTAAGGAGCGCAAAAGTGCTTTTGTATTTGATAGGTTTTCTATACAGATAAAGGCTGGTTTTGATTATATTTTGTATAGATAAATGCTGAATTGAATGGTGGTACGGTGGCTGTCAGGCACAGATGCTAATTAACCACAAACAGGCATTTCAGTATTTTTCTATACATACTATTCGTGCTTAAGCATCTAACTTGTATAGAAAACCTCCAATGAATACTTGTACATTGCAAATTCATGCGCAAGGCCAGTGGCACGATGTGGCGTCGGTGTCGCTGTGGGGCGACGCTGCGCAGGGCTGGCGTGCCAAAACTTATGCGGGCTATGCGGTGGATTGGTCGGTCGATCAATTTGGCCAGCGCGATGCGCATGCGCTGAGCGTGAACTACCCTGTGGGGCTGGAGCCGCTGGAGTGCGCGCACTGGCCGGTGTGGCTGATGGACATGCTGCCCCAGGGTTTTGGCCGGGCAGAGCTGCTGCGCCGCCTGGGCCTGCCCACCACGCTGGAGCAGGCGGGCGACTGGCCCTTGCTATTGGCTGGCGCTGGCAACCCGATTGGCCATATGCGGGTGAAAGAGGCTGCCCAGTGGCTGCATGCACAGTCTGCGCAGTGGGCGACACAGCCCGGGGCCATGGTGCGGGGCTTCGCGGTGGATGAGGTGTCTGCCCGCGTGGAAGAGTTCAGCGAGCATCTGGCGCAGCACGGGCTGTTTGTGGCGGGCTCTTCGGGTGTGCAGGGTGAGTGGCCCAAGCTGCTGCTGACACTGGACGACGCAGGCTTGCTGCACCTGGACCACGCCTTGCCCGATGCGCAGGCAGCCCGGCACTTCATTGTCAAGTTCAGCCGGGGCAGTGATGCGGCGCTGGCGCAAATTCTGCGGCACGAGCCTGTGTACATGGAGCTGGCGCGCCTGCTGGGCTTGCGTGTGCACGGGCCACTGCGGCTGGAAGGCGGGCGTGTGCTGTTCATTCCGCGCTTTGACCGCCGTGTGCAGCTGACGGCACAAGGCCGCCGCGTAAAGCGGCTGGCGCAAGAGAGCATTGCCTCGCTGACCGGGCACAACGGTTTTGACAGCGTGCCCAGCCATGATGCGGTTTGCCGCGCACTGGTGGCGCACTGTGCAGACCCACAGGCCGAGGTGCTGGAGTACCTGCGCCGCGATGTGGCCAACCTGGCACTGGGCAACAAGGACAACCATGCACGCAATACCGCCATTCAGCGCGATTTTGAAGGCCATGTGGCAATGACACCGCTGTTTGACTTTGCCCCCATGTACCTGCACCCCGATGGCATTGCCCGCCGTATTCGCTGGGAGGGCAACGACAACGGCCAGCCAGACTGGCCGCGTGTGCTGGATGCTGTGTGCAGCCCAGACAATGACCCGCAAGGCAAACTGAATCGATCGGCGCTGGCGCAAGGCCTGGCTACCATGGCTGCCCCGCTGACGCAGCTGGCCGAGCAGGGCGTTGCGCTGGGGCTGGAAGCCGATGTCCACGCGCATCTGCAGCGCGGATTGGGTGCAATGGCCGAGCGCATGCAGGCGCTTGCCACAGTGCAAGGAGATGAATGATGGACAAGCGCTACAACACCCTTAGCCTGCCCGAGCAGCTCATGCTGCGCAAACAGGCCATTGACGATGTGCTGGCCCACCCGGAATGGACACTGCAGCAGTCCGTGCGCCACCTCAAGCGCACCATGCGCCTGACCAGTGCAGAGCTGGCCAAGATGGCGGGCATCAACCCCAAAACCCTGCTGGACATTGAACAGGGCCGCAGTCTGGGCACGGTGCAGACGCTCAACAAGGTGCTGGGGGTGCTGGGGCTGAAGCTGGGGGTGGTGTCCAAGAGCACTTCCCCGCTCAAAGATGTCGCTGGAGGGTGATGTCTGCATTACTGCATTTGCGTGCGCACCAAACCCCTGCACCACATTCGCAGCTGTTGTTGAAATCAGCGGCTACCCACCACCAGAGCGCACTTGCCATTGCGCTCTATCAGCGCAAAGAGGCTTTCGTGCAGATGGAGACTCAATTGGATGTTTGGACAAGCCCCCTGAAGGCCGTGATGGCGGAGACGTTTGCATGACCCGTTTGCTGCTCTCGGTGAAGTGGCTGTCTTTGGCGGCGTGGTTTGTTGCCTTGGTGGTGCATGTCTGGGTACTGCTAAGCTGGCCTGTGCCTTTTGCCGTTGTGCAGCACCTGCACAGGTTGCAAGTGGGCATGACAGTGGGCATCTTTGTGGTGTGGTGGCCCACGGCCTGGGTGGCGCAACGCATGACAGAGCGCCATGGCGGTAGCGGTGGTCAAGGTGTTGTTAGGTTTTCATGGGCGGATGCGCTGCAGGGGTGCCCGCGATGGATGCGTAATACGGCTTATGGCCTGTTCATCTACACGTTCATCAATTTCTTTGTGAGCTTTGGTATGGGTCTGACGGGCGCCGGTGCAGCAGACGCACTGGGGCGCATGCGCATGTTCTCGGGCTTGTGGCTGCTGTTTTATGGCCTGGCCTTTGCCATGATGTATTCCACGCTGCGCACACCCAGCTTGGTAGGCCAGCGCAGTTGCAGTGCAGGCCATGCTGTCAGGCGGGGCGACAACTTTTGCGGCCAGTGTGGGCAGCCCATGCCGCCGCAATAGCCTGCCAAAGTGGTGCAAACCACCCATCAAGGGGGCGGTTTTTGGTCGATGGTGAGCCAGAAAAGTATAAAAAAATAGCTGCCGACGCTTGCTGGATAAGCGCTGACAGCAAATTTGGTTGAGATGCTTGGGGCCGCTGCGTTTTTTGCGCAGCCTGTACAAGCTTTACAGAGGCAAGTCGCCCGCAGGTTGCCCCAGCCATTTTTTGGACAAGCGATCCAGTTCTCCGTTTTGCTTGGCCTCCAGCACGATGGCGTTGATGCGCTCCAGCAAGGCAGCTTCGCCCTTGGCAACGCCAATAAAGTTGGGGCTGACTTTGAGAATCAGCTTGAGTTCGCTGTCCAGCTTGGCGGCCTGCTTTTTGATGGCGTCGCCTTCACCAGCGCTGGTGGCAATGGCTTGCACCTGCCCGGTGACAAAGGCTGAGACGGTGGCAATGTGGTCTTCAAAGCGGCGGATTTGAGCACCTGCAGGGGCCACTTTGGTCAGTTCTGCATCGGCCATGGCCCCGCGCGTGACCGAGATGGTTTTGCCGCTCAGGTCATTCCAGTCCTTGATAGCCATGGCTTTGGGAGCGAACAAGGCCTGAAAGAATGGTGAGTAGCTGTGCGAAAAATCTACCACCTTGGCGCGCTCTTCTGTCTTGCCCAGCGTGGAGATGACGATATCGACCTTGCCGGTTTGCAGGTAGGGCACGCGGTTGGCGCTGACCACGGGGATCAGTTCTGCCTTGGCTCCCAGCTTGCCTGCCACGTAGCGGGCCATGTCGATGTCCAGCCCCTGCGGTTTCATGTCAATGCCCACCATGCCGTAAGGCGGGTAGTCGGTCGGGATTGCAATGCGCACTTTCTTGGTGCGTTCAATCTGTTCGAGCACACCGCTGGCATGGGTGGCACCGCTGGCCAGGGCGGTCAGGCTCAAGAGGCTCAGGGCAAGTTTGCGCAATGTAAGAGTCATGGCTGTAAAGGCGAGGGTGGATAAAGGAAGGGGGAAAGTGTTGCGGTGATAGGTGCGGTATCAATGCGCGTGCGGCGACAGGGCCTGCTGCAGCCATTGGGCGGCGGCGTCGAGCGGGGCAATCAAGGGCACATCCATGCTGCGGGCCAGCGCATGCGCGGCCTGGCCCAAGGGGCCGCCGCCAATGACGACGCTGCGCGCGCCGTCAGCGTCCACACATTGGCGCACGACGTGGTGCAGTTGCTGCTGCAACGCACTGGCGTTGGCCACCAGTTGCAACGGGTTGCCCTGGGTATAGCGTGCGCCGGTGTAAAGCTGGCCCAGCCCCAGTTGCTGGACCTGGGCATGCATGGCGGCATCCAGATCGGGGGTGGTGGTGGCAATGCCAAAGGGCTGCCCGCTGCGGCTGGCGGCACGCATGGCGGCTTCGCCAATGCCTACGGTGGGCACGCCGGTGGCGCTGCGCAGCCAGTGCAGAGCCGGGTCGGCAAAGCAGGCCAGCACAACGCCGTGCCATGGGCCTGTGTGCTGGGCACGCTGCCAGCAGTCGGCCACCTGCTGGGCCGCTACCGCCAGTTGCGCGGCGTTGGTAATCATGGGCACGCCCTGCATGGCGGTCATGCCGTGTACCGCAAAACCTGCGGGCAATTGCGCCTGCACCATCTGCACCATCATCTGGGTGGTCTGTGTGCTGGTGTTGGGGTTGAGCAAGAGTACGGATGGCATCAATCAGCGCATGGGGTTGGTGTACCAAAGCTGTATGCAATATCCAAGCCAGTGCGAGAGTGAGCAAGTTAAGAGGGTGAGGGCACTAGCACCACGAGTACCACTGTCGCAGCGTCAGTCATGCACAGTGGCAGTCCCTAAGCCCTCTATTGCATAGGGCAGCCCACTTGGGCGCAGGGAAACCGGATGCAGTGCGTGATGTGCCCAGCGGCTATGGCGCAAAGAGCCATGCGGGTTTTATGGTGCAACCCAACAGTTGCAAGCTGAAGCGATGAAAACAATAGCTGCTTACGTAGACTGCATAAGCGCTATGACATGTTTTTGCTTAAACCTACGTTTGCGGCTACGACTGGCTATGCCCAACTGATTGCCAGCTTCGCTATGGCCATCAGCTGCGTATCTGCTTTTCTAGCCAGTGCATGCGATGGGCGGATGGGGGTGTTCGCCGCGCTTATTTGGCCTCGCGAAAGGCCTGCATGCCTTGCAGGCAAAACTCCAGAAACCGGTTGGCTGCCGGAGAGAGCTGGCGGCCTGTGCGCGTGATGAGCTGCATCTCTGCATGTGTAAACGCTGGGTTGTTAACGGGGATGGCGCGCACCACGCCTTGGGTCAGTTCGGTAGTGACCGCGCACTGGGGTAGCAGGGTGACGCCCTGGCTGCTGGTGATAAAGCGCAGCAGCACGCTGATGAGGTTGCTGGTCAGCGCTGGGCTGAGGCGAATTTTCTCCGTCTGCTCGGCATATTCCACCAGTTGCCGGATGCCGTACACGCCTTGCAGCAGGGCAATAGGCCAATCGGTAAGCGCCTGCAACGTAGTGCTGGTGGCGCTGCCCAGCGGGTGATTGGCTCCCACAATTGCGTGCATAGGTTGGCGCACGGTGCTGCGGGCGGTGATGTGGCTGTCGGCAGGTGCGTAGTAAACGAGGCCAATTTCTGCATCGTCTTCGCGCACGCGGCGCATGATTTCGTTGGTGCCGTAAATCTCCAGCGCAATCGATACCGCCGGGTACTGCGCACGAAAAGCGCGAATCGGCCCTTCAATCAACTCCTGCGCAAAACCTTCTCCGCTGACCACGCTGACCGTGCCACTGTGCAGGCCACGCAGGGCGTCCACCTTGGCCAGCATGTCGTGCTGGTGGGCAATGTGCTGGCGGTAGTAATCCAAAATGAGCTGTCCCGCCTGCGTGGGCACCACACCGCTGCGGTGGCGCTCCAGCAGGATCAAACTGAGCTCTTCTTCCAGCAAACTGATTTGCCGGCTGACGGCAGATGGCACGATGCCCAGCTTCTCGGCGGCATGGCGCACGCTGCCGCAGGTAACGGCTTCATACAGGTAACGCGCTCTGGAATCTTGAAATGCAGGCATGGCAGTGCCCTCAACGTGAATGGCAAAAAGCAAAGATTGTGTTCTTTTTTTTAGAACAGAAAACAAAATTTAACGCAATCGAGGCACGGATATAGTCTTTGACAGTTGCGCGGGAGGGGTGTTTGCGCTCTGACTAAGCTGTCCCACTATTCATATCAACCGCGGCACGCAGGCGATGGCGTGACCGCAAAAAAGGTCTTCCGATGTCTAAAACCTTTCAGCCCGACAAGTCGGCCGTGAAAATGGGTAGCGTTGTGCAAGTGTTTGCACTGGCGCTGGTGATTGCTGCTTTGTCTGAGTGGATGGGCCCGCTGCCCATTGAGCTGGGTATTGGCAAGGTGGTGTTGCTGCCCATGATTTGGGCGCTGCTGATTGGTTTGTTCTTGGGCTTGCTGCACCAGCGATTGCCACGCCCTGTGAAGCTGGACATACACGGCCAGCACTTTGCTGCAGCCGTGCTGTCGTGCGCGTTGTTCCTGTTCATTGCCAAGCTGGGCCTGCTGGTGGGTGGCTCTTTGCCCCAGTTGAGCAAGGTGGGCTGGGCGCTGGCGCTGCAAGAGCTGGGCAACCTGATTGGTTGTATCTTGCTGGGCATGCCGGTGGCATTGCTGCTGGGTATCAAGCGCGAGGCGATTGGCGCCACGTTCTCGATTGGCCGTGAACCCGGTCTGGCCATTGTGGGCGAGCGTTTTGGCATGGATTCGCCCGAAGGCCGTGGCGTGCTGGCCGAATACATCACCGGTACGCTGATTGGTGCCATCTTTATCTCGCTGCTGGCGGGGTTGGTGACCAGCCTGAATATCTTTCACCCGTTTGCACTGGCCATGGGCGCTGGTGTGGGCTCGGGTTCGATGACTGCCGCCGCTGTGGGCGCGGTGGCCGCGCAGCACCCCGAAATGGCAGAACAGATTGCGACTTACGCAGCTGCGGCCAACCTGATCGCTACCACGCTGGGTACGTATCTGACGCTGTTTATCTCGCTGCCTTTGGCTGTGCGCGCTTACCGCTGGCTGGAGCCAATTTTGGGCCGCAACCGCAAAGCGGTGGCCATTGACAAAGGCATTAGCGCTGCGGTGCAACCCGTTGAAGAAGTGCACACCCCGTACCTGAAGCTGGGCATGCGTGTGCTGTCTTGGGTGATGGGTGGCCTGACCGTGCTGATCGCCAACCGTGTGGGCCATGGTATTCCCATGCTGGATGCGCTGCCCGGCGTGGCCATCATGATTGGTGTGGTGCTGGTGGGCGATCTGATTTATCTGGGCACCCGCCGCAAGCTGCCTGCCGTGTGCTGGATCTCTTTTGTGGCCATGGCCATGACCTTTCCCAGCACGCCTTATGCCGCAGAAGTGGCTGCACTGACTGGCAAGGTCAACTTCTTCGCCATGATTACTACCATGCTGACTTTTGCTGGCCTGTCGCTGGCCAAAGACATTCCGGCCTTCCGCCGTCTGGGCTGGCGCATTGTGGTGGTTTCGCTGCTGGCGAATGCGGGCGTGTTCCTGGCCGCTACCGCCATCGCCCAGTTCTTTGTGGGCAGTCTGTAAAGCGCAATGCACGAGGGTTGAAGCCATGAACCATGCTGACAACGATTTGAACTGGCCCTTGCAGGACACCCTGCAGGCCTGGCGCCATGATTTTCACCGCCACCCCGAAACCGCATTTCAGGAGCACCGCACCAGTGCGCGTGTGGCAGAGCTGCTCAAGAGCTGGGGCCTGGAAGTGCATACCGGACTGGCAGGCACTGGCGTGGTGGCCGTGCTGCGTGGTGCACGTGGCGAAGGCCCATCGATTGGGCTGCGCGCCGACATGGATGCGCTGCATGTGCACGAGCTGAACAGTTGCGAGCACAAGTCCGTCAATGAAGGCCGCATGCATGCCTGTGGCCACGACGGTCACACCACCATGCTGCTGGGTGCTGCCCAGACACTGGCGGCACAGCCTGACTTTGCTGGCGTGGTGCACTTTATCTTTCAGCCTGCTGAAGAGAACGAAGGTGGCGCACGCGCCATGATTGAGGCGGGCCTGTTTGAGCGCTTTCCCATGCAGGCCGTCTACAGCATGCACAACTGGCCGGGCCTGCCTGCGGGGACTGCAGCGGTGCATGCCGAAGCGGTGATGGCAGCGTTTGATATTTTTGACCTGAGCCTGACTGGCAAGGGCTGCCATGCAGCCATGCCGCATCTGGGCACTGACGCTTTGCTGGCTGCGTGCCAGCTGGTGACGCATTTGCCAGCGCTGATTGCGCGTGAGCAAGAGGTGCACAAGCCTGCCGTGCTGAGCGTGACCAGCTTTAACGCGGGTGACACGTACAACGTGATGCCTGAAGTGATCAAGCTGCGCGGCACGGTGCGCTGTTTTGACATGGAGCAGCGCGCACGCATTGAGCAGCGCTTTCGCGATGCCATCAACGCCACCTGCGCGTTGCATGGACTGCAAGCTGAGCTGAACTACCGCGTGAGCTACCCCGCCACCATCAACAACCCTGTGCATGCACAAGTGTGCGCTGATGTGCTGCAGCAGGTGCTGGGTGAAGGCAGTGTGCGCCGTGACCTGAAGCCCAGCATGGCGTCAGAAGATTTCTCGTTCATGGCGCAGGCATGCCCCGGCGTGTACATCTGGCTGGGCAATGGGGAAGACAGCGCTTCGCTGCACAACCCCAAGTACGACTTCAATGACAGTGTTCTGCCCTTGGGTGTGCAGTACTTTGTGAAACTGGTCCACGCCATGCTGCGTGATGGCAGGTTGCCTGCGTCAACCTGAAAGGCGTAGCCGCAGCGCCAGGGCCTGCCCGCAAAAAAAGCCAGTCACAGAACTGGCTTTTTTGTGGGCAGCGGATTGAATTTAATAGCTTTTAGCGCCCATTTGGTAAATGTAGTGCAAGGGTTTTGAATGCTTTAAACCTTGGGGTTTAAGCGCTGCACCTGATGCACCAGCTGCTACGCAACGGTTTTAGAAGCTTTCCCATTCGTCGTTGGAATGGCTGGCAGCCGCAGTTGTTGGTGCTGGGGCCTTAGGCGTGGCGGGTGTAGGCAAGCCGGGTGCCGCTGGTTTTTTGGCCGCTACGGCAGGTGCAGGGCGAACCATGCTTGCGGTGGCAGGTGCTATGACATGGCGCGTAGTTGCACTGGTGCTGCGCTGGTGCTGTGGCTGAACGCTCAGGCTGCCAGTGTGTGCCAGCTTGAATACAGCGACAGCCTGCACCAAATCCTGAGCTTGGCCGTTCAAGCTGGTAGCGGCGGCAGACATCTCTTCAACCAAGGCCGCGTTTTGCTGGGTGGCCTGATCCATTTGCGTCACTGCTTCGCCCACTTGGGCCACACCAGCGCTTTGTTCTGAGCTGGCTGCGCTGATTTCGCCCATGATGTCAGTCACGCAGCGGATGCTGTTGACCACCTCGTTCATGGTGGCACCAGCCTGGTCGACCAAGCTTGTGCCTTGCTCCACGCGCTGCACGCTGGCCGTGATGAGGTTTTTGATTTCCTTGGCGGCTTCGGCAGAGCGGCCTGCCAGGCTGCGCACTTCACCGGCTACCACCGCAAAGCCACGGCCTTGCTCACCAGCGCGTGCGGCTTCCACGGCTGCATTCAGCGCCAAAATGTTGGTCTGAAAGGCAATGCCGTCAATCACGCTGATGATGTCGGCAATCTTGGTGCTGGATTCGCTGATGCCCTTCATGGTGTCCACTACCTGGGCCACGACCTGACCGCCTTGCACCGCCACATTGGAGGCATTTTGTGCAAGCTGGTTGGCTTGCCTGGCGTTGTCGGCGTTTTGCTTGACGGTGGAGCCGAGCTGCTCCATTGAGGCAGAAGTTTCTTCCAGTGCGGAGGCCTGACTTTCGGTGCGGGCGGACAGATCTTGGTTGCCCTGGGCAATTTCCGAGCTGGCGGTGGCCACATTGTCCGAGCCTTGGCGTACGGTGCGCACCACCTGAGAAAGGTTGTTTTGCATGTCGCGCAAGGCGCTGCGCAGCTGGCCAATTTCATCACCACTGTGGATTTGTATTTCCTGGCTCAAATCGCCTGCACCAATGCGCTGGGCAATGGCACGGGCACCTTCCACGCCCTTGGCAATGCCGCGTGACAAGCGCCAGCTGATGAGGGCAGCCAGCGCCACGGCCAGCAAGCACAGTATGAAAGCCAGCTGGTAGAGCTGACTGAACATGGATTTGACCTCTTGCTCAGCGGTGGCCACGGCATTGGCTTCACCATTTACCATTTCTTGCGTGGCCGCGATATAGGCTTGCGTGGCAGGAATAAATTTAGTCTGCACAAAGTTCTGCACGGTCTGGTTATCCGAAGCGATGCGCATCTGGTTGACTTCTTCGCGGGTGCTCAGCCAGACCTTGCGCAGATCACCCACTTTCTGGGCGCGCTGCAGCGATGCGGGGCTGTCCTGCGCGGCGCTCAAGAAGGCTTTTTGCTTCTCGTCGGTCGAGCGCGAGGTGGATGCCATGGCTTCTTTGAAGAAATCCAGCATGGCATTGCCATCAGAAAAACCCACGGCCAAAGAGCGGGCCGAGTTTTGACGCACATCACCTTGCCAGGCGCTGGCAATTTTGAGCAGTTCCGAAGATCGCTCCATCACGCTCGTGGCTTGGGATACTTTTTCTACCTGCCAAGCTGCTGTTGCGGCAGTAATCAAGAAAACCAGAATTACCAGGGCAAAGCCCAAATTTAATTTGTGCGATATTTTTAAATTATTCATGACTGTCTCAGTATTTTTTGCAAAATCTAATTTTTGATTTGTTATTCAGAAATAGCGGTAGAAGATTGGGCGATGACACCGATTTCAGCGCTGGTCATAAATTGCTCAATATCCATCAAAATCAGCATGCGGGTGATGTCAGCCTGGGCGATGGTGGCAATCCCGACAATATGCTGTGAGGCAACCGCATTGCCAAAATCGGGTGCAGCCTTGATTTCTTCGGCTTTCAGGGCCACCACGTCTTGCACGGCGTCCACCACCATGCCCACCACGTTATTTGCCACATTGAGCACAATCGTGACAGTCTGGCTGTCATACGCGGGAGTGCAGATGCCCATCTTGATGCGCAAGTCCACAATCGGGACAATCGTTCCGCGTAAATTCAAAACGCCCAGAATATAGGATGGGGCATTGGCGATACGGGTGCAAACTTCATACCCTCGAATTTCCTGAACTTTCAGGATATCGATGCCATATTGCTCACCACCGAGTTGAAAGCTCAGATACTCGCCTGCTTGCTGTTTCATAGTGTTTGATTTTCTTTGTGGTTTTAGAGCAAGCATTTGGCAGCGTAAAACCATGTGCTTGCGTTTATCAGAAAAAATCAAGGCCACGAATTCGCAGGTGCACCACTGTCGCTCCAGTGTTGCCCGGAGTGTCTCAGCACCGTGTAGTGCGCATTCCTGAAAATTGCAACCCCGCTATCTTTTTCTGCTGGATGCAGAAGGAGGACCGGAGGCTTTGCGACCTTAGCTTTCGCTCAAGTGTGCCAAAGCTGCCATCTTAAGAAGAATTAAAGTGAGGCTGTTTGAGCACTTTTTTTCACACTTATGTAATTTATTTCAAGTGAGTTTGGGTAGATCTGCTGCACTGAAACAGTTTTCGCAGAACTTCGTGGAGAAAAAAAGCGGCACTGGCCAAGCTGGAAAAGAAAGACGGCTGAGCGCCCAGCAAAGCTTCACGCTGGGCACCTTCATTGAAAACACCGGCATGCTCTACTGCTTGCTGGAGTTTTTTTATGTCAGGGCGAACGCTAGGGTGCTTGCCTGCGCTGCTGCAGCCAGTGGCCAAGGCCCAGTACAAAGGCCGCACCACAGGCTGCGGCGATATAGCGCAGAGCAGGGTATTGCTGGGCGATGGAGGTGAGCAGGTGGTCATTCACGATGGTCTCGCCTGCAACCCATCCAATCAGGCCTGCACCCAGCATGACGATCCAGGGGAAGCGCTCCATCAGCTTGATCATCAGGGTGGAGCCAAACAGCACCAGCGGAATGCTCAGGGCCAGACCAAAGATCAGCAATCGCATATCGCCTTGCGCCGTGGCGGCTACGGCGATTACGTTGTCCAGACACATGACCAGATCGGCCAGCAAGATGGTGCGGATGGCCACAAAGATGCTGCCCTTGGGCTTGCCCTCGCCAGATGTGGCGTTGTCAGCGTTTTCTCCCTTGAGCAGGCCCACACCAATCCACAGCAGCAGGGCACCACCCAGAATTTCCAGCAAGGGCAACTGCATCAGCTTGGCGGCTACCACCGTCAGCGAAATACGCAGCACGATGGCAAAGCCGCAGCCCCACAAGATTGCCTTGCGTTGCTGCTCTGGCGGTAGCGTACGGGCTGCCAGCGCGATGACTACAGCATTGTCGCCAGAGAGGATGACGTCGATCCAGATGATCTTGAAGATGCCGAACCAGAAATCGGCCGTCAGCAAAGTTTCCATGGCCACCAGTTTAGACAGAGGGTGTCAGCAAGTGCTGCAGGTCAGCGCCATGTATTCGTGCCCGTTATGGGCATGCTGGTGGCGCTTTACAAGCGCTGACTGAAAGCGCATAGGTGTCTACCTGCGCGCGCAGTTTGCTTGAGGTGCGTCTGATGGGTAATGGAACTGCGGGAATGCTGGCTAACCAGTACTGATGTGCGTAAAAAATGTGCAACCCCAGTGCGAGTCTGCTGAAAAGTGAGCAAGCGGCTGCGGTTTATGTGCAAATTTTGCTGTTTTTCATTTTTTGCCCCAAAAAGTAACGGCATAATCGCTGCTTCTCAAGGGGAGTCGCCAAGTTGGTTAAGGCACCGGATTTTGATTCCGGCATGCGAGGGT
>ENA-OBLH01000390-OBLH01000390.1-metagenomes-genome-assembly--contig:-NODE-390-length-14966-cov-3.4433_pt1 | contig 14966 bp, 14 predicted proteins | sample MGYA00153382_OBLH01 | MGnify analysis MGYA00153382
AGCCCAAGGGGCATTCAAGAAAGGGGGATGAGGGGTATTTCTTATCCCGAACTGAGGTTAATCTAAGAATATTATGAAAAAAAGCTACTTGGATGATTTAAGGAGTATTGCTAATTTCTACAATCACTTCTCCTTGCTGTAGCTGTTCCAACGCATTTGGTAAAGTAGCTGTCAACAGTTGTCGTAAATTCCGATTTGTAACATTTCCACAGGTTAGCCATAAAATCTGAGGAGGTGATCCTAATCTACATACCAAATCAATAAAGTCGCTATCTTTCGTCATAATCACAGCATTCTCAGTTCTTGCTGCTTCAAAAATTTCCATATCTTGAGCATCTCGAAGTGACAAGTCTCGCAGAGCAACTGTTTCTAAACCAAAGTTAGGTGACAGCCAACTTGCCAGCGTTGGAGGTAATTGAGCATCAATCCAAATCTTCATGCCGTCAGTCTAGGGAAATCAGTCCGACGTGCTGCAAAAAGTAGACAGGCTTGAATATCTGCCAGTTCCAAATCGGGGAAGTCTTCTAAGATTTCAGTAACACTAACGTTTTCCGCCAGCATTTCTAAAACATCGGTGACTCGAATTCGCATTCCCCGAATGCAAGGACGACCCCCACACTGACCAGGTGTTTGGGTAATGCGGGTGAGTAAGCTACTTGTTGAGTTCATGAGATAAACCATTAGAGTCCTTTTTCTACCTTCATCCTACTACAGTCATTTACTTAGCCAACTTAGTTAGTTTGCTAAAAGTAGTCAAATCTTGAGTATGGGGCAGATTCAGTCAAGACCGTCACCCTAGCCCTCTCCCAGAACGGGAGAGGGAACAAGAAAAATTTGTATTATTCCCCTTCGCCTCTTGGGGGAGAAGGGGCTGGGGGATGAGGGGTATTTGCTTCAGCGTAGGCTGTATAAACTCCTTGGACATTGTACCAATTCAGGAAAATTCGGGCAGCTTCTAAGGCCAGTTGGGGTTTGCCTCGATCGATCAACCATTGCAAAAATCCCGCCATAGTTTTCTCATTCAAGGCACCGCCGAGGGACAAAACTCCCCAGAGAATTTTATGTAGCAAGGTCATTTGGATCATCATTTTCACTTCCCAAGTGGGATGCTTCTCATAAAATAAGACCCCCATGCGCCCCCGTTGGATTTCTTGGTCGATCATTCGGGGAATTTGGTCAAGACTAAAGGCCGGATGCCAGTGATAGCCGACGGCGGCAGGACATTTAATTAGCTTGAGTCCCAATTTTTTTAACCGGACTCCTAATTCCAAGTCTTCCCAGCCGTAGAGTTGAAAACCCGTATCGAATAAGCCAGCCTTTTCTAGCCAATGTTTAGCGATCGCCACATTTCCGGTGGCAAAATACGCTGCGGAAAAATCAGTAATTTTATAGGGTTCCGCCGTGGGAGCCTCAAAATTGCAAGTATTAATCACTGCTCCGTAGGTAAATAAACTATCATTGCCCAACTCCTGCTGCCCCGTGGCTAGAGCATCAGCATGAGATTGCAAAAATACTGGAGTTACTACCAAATCACTATCAATAAAAATAATGATGTCTCCCTCTGCCTTCTGGACTCCCAAATTTCTCGCTGCCGCTGCCCCTTGATGATCCTGCTGATAAATCTTGATGTGGGGAAGTTTAGCAGTATTTATCGCCAACCAATCTAGGGTAGCATCGGTGGAGCCATCATCCACCAGCACCACTTCGTAGGCACTAACCTTGGCATCAATTAACTGCTGATCTTCTAGAGCCAATAAGCATTTCTGAAGAATTGGCAGCCGATTATAAGTAGGAATAACAATGCTAATAAACACAAATAGTCAGTAATTTATAGTTGATATTGAGATTTACATAGTTAAAGTAGGGTGGGCAATGCCCACCTTGTAAGGAATCTGGCATAGGTAATGAAAGATAGAGAGCAACTGTTTTTGTAGCAACCCAAATAGGTAAGCAGAATCCAAATAGGTGGGCGATGCCCACCCTACGAGAGCTATGAGAGCTTTGACTAGCCCCCCCTTAAAAGGCGGGGGAATCAGAAAGTTTCAAAGTCTTCCTTGAAAGGGAGATTTAGAGGGTTCTGGAGATGCCAGTGAAGGCCTTGCGCCCCTGCCAGATCTATGGAACTAGCCAAAAGAAAAAAGGGGCATTGCCCCTTTCTTAATGTAACTCTTTTGTGAACTACTTGGATATTTAGTAGGTTTCCACGTGCCAGCGTTCAGCCCGCTTCAGTTGTTTTTGGTAGTCAGCCCAAGTAACGCTAAACTTCCCAGCCGCACCAGAAAGCCCTTCATCAATTCCACCTTCCATGCCCTTCAAGCCACAAATATAGGTATGGGTTTTTTCATCTTGGATCCATTCCCACAGTTCATCAGCATGTTCAGCAATCCGGCTTTGAATATAAACCTTGCTGCCGTCAGCATTTTTTTGTTCACGACTAATGGCGTAGGTGATGCGGAATTGGTCAGGAAATTCTGCTTGGAGCGCCTCTAGTTCTTCTTTGTAGAGGATATTGGGAGTGTAGGCCACCCCAAAGAATAACCATGCCTTACCTTTGAATTTGTAATCTGCATGGGTTTCCTTGAACATCCGCCAGAGGTACGCCCGGAAAGGCGCAATCCCGGTGCCAGTCGCCATCATGATCACGTTAGCTTCTGGGTCTTCGGGCAGGAGCATTTCCTTACCCACAGGCCCGGTGATTTTTAGCTCATCTCCGGGCTTGATATTGCAAAGATAGGTGGAGCAAACGCCTAGGACTTTCTCTCCTGTCTTTGGATCTTTGTATTCTAATTGGCGGACACAGAGAGAGACGGTTTTATCGTTGAGGAGATCGCCGTGGCGGGTAGAAGCGATCGAGTACAACCTCAATTTATTGGGCTTGCCATTTTTATCTTCTCCTGCGGGAATAATGCCAATACTCTGCCCCTCTAGGTAGTGTAAATCGCTACCCTCCAAATCAAAAATTAGATGGCGGACTGTACCCTCTCCTCCTTCCCGGACTATCTCCTCATTACTAATACACTTGCTGATAAAAGGATTATTAGGACGATAGGTGTTGACCGGAACATCTCTTTTTTCTTTTTTAGGAGCTTTGGGTGGCTCAGAAGGGGTTGCTGCTTCTGCTACTGATGCTACTTCTGGAGATTCGATCGTTGCAGACGGAATTGATTCTGGTTCAGTAGTAACAGGTAGAGGCAGGGCCCTGATCCCGATAATCTTTCCTCCTAGGCGGGTGATGCGCCGCATTTCTTCGTTCATCCGGTTATAAGCTACGGTGATGAAAACGCTGCCACTTTTGCGGATTGAGTGGTTAGCCTGAGCGTTAGCTTGGGTTTGGCGCATCCCTACAACTTCATAGACAAATACACGACTACCAAATTCTGTATTATTGGCGGAAACAATTGCCATACTTGGGCTGTTCATTATTTTGCTTTCTCCTTGCTGGAAAATTATAAATTGCAGAGAAGTGAATGATCCCACCATGATTTCTATGGGTGGTTATTTTTAAGATAAGCCTCTTCGCAATACTCAGGGTAACATCCTCGGCATGGTTGAGGGGTTGTATTTCAACATTTATTTTGATCTGTCAGGAGAAGTTGACAGTTGATCCTGATCAGTTAGCCTTTCCTTTGAAAATTTTTGCCCCCCTGGCAAGCACTATATCTAGTACAAATATCCCGTTCAGAGAACTGCTTTTTATCCATGCTTCATGAATTTCTCTATCCTTATGTATTCTAACCATCCTGAAGCAATTTAAGAATTTCTTTAATTCCTTAGCGATCAAGCCTTGTGGAGATGATCCCCTTTTGGTAATATTTGATCCTATACAGCTAGTAAAAAAAATAATTAAACTCGTCCGCCTTGCCTACAGATTTAGAGCAGGAGCCTTGGGGTAACTAAGGGGGACTAAAATAAACTTGCTGAAAAATAATCTCATAATAAACTTTATATTAGAGGAAAGCTATGACCACTAAGCTGGATCGTGTGGTGATAATTGGGGTAGCGGGAGATTCTGGATGTGGAAAGTCCACCTTCCTCCGGCGCTTAATAGACCTATTTGGGGCTAGTTTGATGACGGTCATCTGTTTAGATGATTATCACTGTCTAGACCGCAAACAACGGAAGGAACAGGCAATTACTGCCCTTGATCCTAGAGCTAATAATTTTGACCTGATGTACGAGCAAATTAAGGCTCTTAAAGATGGTCAGAATGTTAATAAACCAATTTATAATCACGAAACTGGTGAACTAGATCCCCCAGAAAAAGTTACACCTAATAAAATTATTGTAATCGAAGGTCTTCATCCCCTCTACGATAAGCGGGTAAGAGACTTAATTGATTTTAGTGTTTATCTAGATATCAGCGATGAAGTTAAGGTAACTTGGAAAATTCAACGGGACATGGCAGAACGGGGGCATCGTTACGAAGATGTTATGGCAGCTATTAATTCCCGCCGTCCAGATTTTACTGCCTACATCGAACCCCAAAAAGAGTTTGCGGATGTAGTAATTCAAGTATTGCCCACTAATTTAATCGAAAATGATAAGGAAAGAAAAATCCTCCGGGTGCGCCTAATTCAAAAAGAAGGGGTAGAGGGCTTTGATCCAGTGTACTTATTTGATCAGGGTTCTACTATTCACTGGCAGCCCTGCGGCCGTAAGCTTACTTGTAACTATCCCGGTCTGAAGATGTTCTATGGTCCTGATAGCTATATGGGGAATGAAGTTTCTTTACTAGAAGTAGATGGAGAGTTTCAAAACCTTGAAGAATTGATCTATGTGGAGCGCCATTTGAGTAATACTTCTGCTAAGTATCAAGGAGAAATGACTGAACTACTACTCAAGCGTAGGGATTACCCCGGTTCTAATAATGGGACTGGTCTATTCCAAGTTCTTGTGGGGCTAAAGATGCGGGATGCTTACGAAAAGCTGATAGAAGAAGTTCCTCAATTGATGGCAAAGGTTTAGTCTCTAAAACCTCCAATTTCTTAAAGATTTTGGGGGTTTTAACTATTCTGTAATAAAGTTTGGGTCATGGTTGCTAGTTGTTCTAGTTGATTTTTCTGAGCATCAGCTTGTTTTTGATAATTAAGTTTTTTCTTGAGGGCGGCTCTGGCGAGGTCTTCCCTATTTTTTTGGAGTGCCTTTACTGCCACTTTTTGCCAATCTTGAGCTTCCTTGAGGTTGCGTTTATAGTCTGGTTGGATACTATTCCAAGTGACTTCGATCTGGGCGATCGCTTGATTGAGTAATTTTTGACCCTTAGCCGGAGTTGCATCTCCTAAGGCCTCTCGGATGGGAGCATCAAGTTCTTCGGGATTCATGGTGCTGAGGACTGGTAAGATATCCCGCAATTGTTTACTTTCACTCACCCCTGTTTTACACCAGGTTGCAAAGTGTTCACAATTATTAAATAGAAGATTATATTGTTGTTCCCTAAGGCGACTGGTGGCTCGGCGGAACACTACATCTGGGGTAAAAGAGGTGGCATAGGAGCAGAGATAAATTTTATTCCCATCACTAAATATGCCCATAGAAGTTCGTTCGATAGTCTCACTGCTTTTGCGATAATGGATCACTGTGCCATCACCACAATCAATGCCGTGATGTTCGTACACTCCTTGGAGGTTAAGAAATTCTCGATCGCAATAAATCTGATCGCCTCTTGCCATAAACAACCTTGCTGATTTTCAGTAATGAATTAATTACATGCTAGCTGCCCAATTACTCTTTAAGAGTTGGGATTTCCGCCCTAGGTGGATTATTCCACCACCAGATAAGTAATTATTCTAGCAACCAAGAGAATAAATTCTGAATCGTAAAAACCACCCTATCACGAACAGTCAAGCGATCGTTATAGATGCTATATTCACTTGCTGGCGTTGTTTCTGGCAGTTGTAAAATTTAATAAAACAGAAAAGGAAGTAATTAATTCTGAGGCGGATATGGGATAATTTTGGTAGGGAATCAGCGATTAACTAGTTTCTTTTCTAGCTAAACAAGGATACCCGTCAATAATAAAAAGCAGATAATGATTTTGAGGATTCATGGTTTTTACTGTAACCGAACAGACTTTTCCTAAGGAAGTTTTAGACTCACCACAACTAGTTTTAGTGAATTTTGGAGCACCTTGGTGTGGGCTATGTCGTTTAATTAATCCGATCATCCGCAGCTATGATGCTCAATGGAACGGGAAAATAAAACTGGTCGGAGTTAATGCTGATGAGAATTTCAAGTTAGCTAATACTTATCGGCTCAAATCTCTGCCAACCTTACTTTTATTTGCGGGAGGAAAGGTAGTAGAGCGCTTGGAAGGTTTTCATAGTCGGGACGATTTCCATAAGTCTTTAGAGGCGATGCTTTGTCATCGAGGTTCTAGAGTGGTGGAATCTAGCGAACGATAGATAAGCTTTCTACTAGGACAACTCTACCCCGACGGACTCCATGAAGGAGGCGATCGATCGCTGCGCTTTCTTCTGAAGTTAAGCTGTCTTTGAGGAGGGCAGCAAGGAGACCGTAGCGATCGGCAATGGTCAAGGAACCAGAGATAGCAGCAGCAGCGAATAATTCAGAAAGAGCGGAGGGAAGAATGTCTAGTTGAATCATAGCTTTGACCTTTTTTGGGGAGTTGAACTCTACTCCTTCAGTATGGAGGAATTGCTTGAAACAACTGGTGATGTATTGATTGTTTTCATGGTGATCAATTAGGTGGAGCTTAGTGATGAAATTAGACTTTAACTAGTGATTTTGATCACTAGATCTTGTATAACTCCTATAAATAGAGACCTTGCGCCCCTGCGACAGAAGAACTATAGCGGTAAAAACTATGACTAAAAATCTTTCGGTTTCTTTTTCTTCTCTAGGATCATCTTTGGGGATATCTCTAGCAGCGATCGCTTGTTTTGGGGCAGTAGTGGGGCTACAAATGCCCCGACTGCAAACAATTCGTGCTACTGGAGATACCATAACTCCCGCCCAAATCAAACAAGATTTAGCCGCCGAAGAAGTTCGTCTCCAGTTATGGCGCCGGATACCTAGCTTTGGCTTTGATAATTTACTGGCTGATTGGGTATTCCTTCAGTTTGCCCAATATTTTGGGGATGATCCAGCAAGGGATCAGAATGGTTTTGGGTTGAGTCCTAAATATTTTGAAATTATTGTCGATCGAGATCCCAAATTCTTGGGGGCTTATGTTCCCTTAGCGACAAGTATCTCCCTCTATGCAGCCCAGCCAGAGAAATCGATCGCCCTAATGAATCAAGGACTCAAATCTATGACTCCCCAAACCCCCCCTCGTTCTTACTTTGTGTGGCGGCTGAAGGCGATCGATCAACTTTTATTCCTCGGTGATGGTGTAGGAGCAAAAAACTCTTTCCTTACCAGCGCTGCTTGGGCTAATACTTACCCAGACCAAGAATCTAAAACCCTCGCCGCCGCTTCTCAACAAACAGCCCAATTTTTAGCCCAAAATCCAAAAAGTAAAAATGCACAAGTGATGGCTTGGACGATGGTGTTGGGCAATGTCCCCGATGAGCGGACTAAGAAAATTGCCATGCAGCGCCTAGAATCCTTAGGAGCAAAGTTAGTAACCAATCCTGATGGTTCGATGAGCGTCCTTAATCCTCCTACAGATTAGTTTGACATCCTCTTTTTCAGTCCACCATCTATCAAGTTTTAATCTAATCTCTAATCTTCAAAAAATGGATAATCTTGCCCAAACCCTGCACCAGCGCCGGGAAAAATTAGCCCAAATGATAGACTTTCCAGTGATTCTCTGGTCTGGGGGAGCTAGTCCCCGGAACTTTCCTGCCAATCGCTATCCTTTCCGTGCCAGTAGCCATTTTTAGAAAATGCTGCTATCCGTCTCCATCAAGGCAGAATGGAACTTTTTATGAATCCTCCTACAGAAGGTAATGCGCTCTGGCATGGGGAGACACCCCACCCAAGGGAAATTGCCGATCGCCCAGGGGCTGAAGCTGTGTATACAATGAATGAGTTGATCTTGCACACTGCTGAGGCGGCAACTATTCCCGTTCAAGATGCCAAAACTTACCAGAAGCAAATGCTGATTCTCGATCGCACCTTAACCCCCGCCCATCAACCCATAGGTACTGATCTAGAACTAACCCAGGCAATCATTAACCTCCGGCTCTGCCATGATGCAGCTGCCCTAACCGAACTCCGCCAAGCTGCATCTGCCACTGTCCAAGCTCACCAAATTGGTCGAGAGGCAATTGCCCAAGCCCAGACTGAAGCTGAAGTGAGGGCAGCTATGGAAGCAATATTTACGAACCATCAGATGACCTGTGCCTACAGTAGTATTGTCACGGTTCATGGGGAAGTTTTGCACAATGATCATTACCATCATTCCTTGCAAGCTGGAGATTTAATTCTTATAGATGTGGGGGCAGAAACCGCCACCGGCTGGGCTGGAGATGTCACCAGAACTTGGCCAGTATCGGGTCAGCTATCTCCTACTCAACAGGCGATCTATGATGTAGTTTTGGCTGCCCATGATGCCTGTATTCAGGCCGTGGCTCCCGGTGTCGAATATCGATCGATTCATCTGTTGGCAGCCCAGATCCTTGCCCAAGGTTTAGGAGACTTAGGTATTCTGAAAGGCAGTCCTGAAGATTTGGTAACTCAAGATGCCCACGCCTTGTTCTTTCCCCACGGGATCGGCCATTTATTAGGTTTGGATGTCCATGATATGGAAGATTTGGGGGATCTAGCCGGCTATGCTCCCGGCAGAACTAGGAGCGATCGCTTTGGCCTAAAGTTCCTCCGCCTCGATCGCCCTTTACAAACTGGGATGGTAGTCACGATCGAACCCGGTTTTTACCAAGTCCCTGCAATTCTCAACCACGCTCCCACACGGGAAAAATATCAAGGCCTAGTTGATTGGGATTGCCTAGCAAAATTTGCTGATGTTCGGGGGATTCGGATTGAAGATGATGTATTAGTTACTGCCACAGGCCGGGAAGTTTTAACCAGTGCCTTAGAAACTCATTAAACTAAGGGCAAAATAATCTCCAACTCTGTACCTAGAGGTGTTTCAGAATCCCTAGAAATTTCCGCCATGGGCGATCGCAATTCTAGCCTGCCCCCATGCTTGGCGGTGACAATCCAGTAGGTTAAAGCCCAACTAGTTTCCTTCAGAAAACGGCGATCGCCAGAAAAAGAATCCAAGAGTTTTTGCTTCCCCAAGGGCGATAAGGCCAGACCATTATGGGCAATACAAATAGAAACCCAGCGAGAATCAGATATCTCTGCCTGAATTTGTTTACCTGCATAAATATTAGTCGTGATAGTAATAGCAGGAGATTTAATCCTCACTAATTGAGGCTCTGGGGAATAGCGGTCTAAATTATTATTTAGTAATACATCTACAGCATTACCCAGAATATTAATAAATACCTGATTAAGTTGTCCCGCAAAACAAGTAACTGGGGGAAGATAGCCATAGTTAGTAATAATTTCAATATCTTTTTGGAGCCGACTTTTTAACAAAATTAAAATACTATCAAGACACTGGTGTAGATCGGCGGGTTTTGGATACACATCATCAAGATGACAGAAATTTTGGAGGCTGGTAACTAACTTTTTTAAGCGCTCCGCTCCAGTTTTAATACTAGAAATTGTCCGGGGTAGATCGGCTTGGAGAAAATCAAACTCAATACTATCTTTTAAATCAGTAATTTCAGTAATTATTGTGGAATTATCTACTTCTGGAGGAAAATTTATGACCGACTTATCATAGGTTTTGATTAGTTCTAGTAGTTGCTCCGTATATAAATGAATATAATTTAGATTGCCCCAAATAAAATTAACTGGATCCAAAATCTCATGGGCTACCCCATCAACTAATCTGCCTAAACTTGCCATCTTTTCTATTTGGATCATCTGGGACTGATTCTGTTCATAGCGCACCTGAGCCTCGATGCCCCGAATTTGCCAGTCTGCTACGTATAATTCTTGGATATCTAATAAATAATAGGTATCCCTCGAAATGAGGTTAGAACTAGGGGCAGCAGAATTGCCTGAATCTTCCGGGAGAGTTGGAGAAATTTGAATAACGATCGGTTCCCCTAATAATTCTGGAGAACGACGGAGAGCTAACTGGGTGGTAGTAAGAATAGTCGTGCTATGGAGGACAATTAAATTTTTAATTTGGGCATAGCTATACAAAACTCGGAGGGGCTGTTGCAGAAATAGTTTTAATCCTTGGGGGCGCAATAGATATTCCAGGAATCTGCGTCGAGAAATCATGCCGATAAATTTACCATCCTCTACCAAAATCACCCCAAGAGGGAATGTTGCTCAAAAATGGTGGCAATATCCTGCCCCCGGTAGCTAGTTTCCACCGCAAAATTGTAGAGGGGCAAATCTCCTACGGTAGAGCCAAGACTTAAATCCAGATTTTTCGGGGATGAGACCAGAATGGGGGAGGGGAGCGATCGAGGTGCTTTAGGCATGATAAAAGGACTGATTTCGCAAAGAATCAGGGCAGAAGTTAGAAATAATCTATAAACTCAATACAGTTCCTATTATCTGTAGAGGCACGGATTACTTTCATCTAGATTGAGACAGGTTCCTAAAATTAATTCCAGAATAATAGTTAATATCACCATATTTGTAGGATAATAGTTAATATCACCATATTTAACGATAGCAATTTCCCCAAGATATCCTAAACCGCTGATATATAAAAGTTATAGCTGTTTTGCCCCCAAATTATGAACCAATTAACACAACTGAAATCTATTATCCAACAAGCCCTAGATGAAGATATTGGGTTCGGCGATATTACTAGTCTGGCCACTATTCCGGCGGATTTGCCATGTCAGGGGCAATTTGTTGCCAAGGCAGAAGGAGTGATTGCCGGGCTGGAGGTGGTGCAATGGACTTTTGAGTTGGTGGATCCCCAAATTAAGTTTGTTCCCCAAGTTCAAGACGGGGCAACAGTGAGCGATCGCACTATTATCGGCACAGCATCTGGTTCTGGTTTGACTCTCCTGCAAGGGGAACGGGTGGCGTTAAATTTCCTACAACGGATGTCAGGCATTGCTACTTTGACCCAAAAATTTGTCCAAGAGGTAGCAGGAACGCCGGCGGTAATTTTAGATACTCGCAAGACTGCCCCCGGCTTGCGGTTGTTTGATAAGTGGGCTGTCCGGCTAGGAGGCGGGCAAAATCATCGCTTTGGCTTAGATGATATGGCCTTGATCAAAGATAACCATATTACGGCAGCAGGGAGCATTACGGCGGCGGTGGCCAGGATGCGATCGTACTTACAGGAAAAAGTTTATCAGGCGAATCCATCTATAGCCAAGATACCCATTGAAGTGGAGGTGAAAAATCTTGAAGAATTAAAAGAGGCTCTGGGTCTGGGGGTCGATCGGCTCATGCTAGACAACATGAGCTTAGAATCTATGCGCCAAGCCGTTGCCCTTACCCAAGGAGCCGTTCCCCTCGAAGCATCAGGCAATGTCAACCTATCTAGGGTGGGAGCGATCGCTCAGACCGGAGTTGATTACATCTCGATCGGGCATCTCACCCATTCTGTCACCGCCCTAGATATTAGTTTCTGTTTAAAGTAAACCCTAAGTTTTCATTTGCATCTAGAACCCGCTAAAGCTAGAGAAAGGGGGGATTGAATTAATTATCCCCCCTTTTGAAGGGGGGCAGGGGGGATCTTTCTTAAGGATATCAATGGGGATCAAACAAAAAAATTAAGAGGAAAAAACTATGAGTGCTACTGCAATTTATGAATCGATGAAGATTAAACTGCATAATATTGTTCCCGAATCAGAGTTGGCTTATAAGGCCGAGATTGCCGATCGCATTAATCAATTAAAAGTGCAAAGAAATGCGATTATTTTAGGGCATAACTATATGGAACCAGCCCTATTTAATTCTGTCCCAGATTTCACTGGAGATTCTCTAGAATTAAGCCGTAAAGCTGCTGCTACCGATAAAGATATTATTGTCTTTTGTGGGGTAAGGTTCATGGCAGAAACGGCGAAAATTCTTAACCCTAAAAAAACTGTATTGCTCCCGGCAAAAGTTGCTGGTTGTTCCCTTGCTGCTAGTATCACTGCTGCCGATGTCCGTCAGCTCAAACAACAATTTCCCGGTGTTCCCGTAGTGACTTATATTAATACCTACGCTGATGTCAAAGCTGAATGTGATATCTGTTGTACTTCCGGGAATGCAGCCCAAGTCGTGGAATCCTTTGGCACGGATACAATTATTTTCTTGCCCGATGAATACCTCGCTCGCAATGTGGCTCAAGAAACTGGGAAACATATTATTTTTCCTAGTCATCAACCTACAGGAAAATTTAGCAATGACCTTGATTATCAAATGATTGGCTGGCACGGGCGCTGCGAGGTGCACGATCGCTTTACGGTAGATGACATAGAAAATATTCGCCAACACTTCCCCGACACGGTAATTTTAGCCCACCCAGAATGTAGTCCAGAGGTGGTCAATGCCTCCGACTTTGCCGGTAGTACTTCTGCCATGATCAAGTTTATTGAAACTACTGATAAACCCCGATATTTATTACTTACAGAATGCGCTATGGGAGACAATATCGCCGCTGCCAATCCCCACAAGGAAATGCTCCGCCTCTGTAGTGTCCGCTGCCCCCACATGAACGAAATTACCCTAGAAGATACTTTGAAATCCCTCCAGTTCAACCAATACGTGATTGAAATTCCCGAAGACATTAGAGTACGGGCGGCTCGATCGGTTCAAAGAATGTTGGAGATAGGGTAGGGGAAGGGAGGTATAGGGAGGTAAAGAAGGTAAAGGAGGTACAGGGAGAATTGTAGGGTGGGCAATGCCCACCGCCTAGGATTTGAGCGATTCTGACATAGTTAATTACTGCGCTCAGGACAATTAACTGGTAACTGGTAACTGATATGGAAACTGATGTTTTGATTCTGGGTTCGGGGATCGCTGGAGGGACGGCAGCTTTGCAATTGGCCGATGCGGGAGTGTCGGTGACGGTGGTGACTCGTGCGCCGAATCCAGAGGAATCTAATACTTGCTATGCTCAGGGCGGAATTATTTATCAAGGGGATGATGATTCTGTGACTTTGTTAGCGGAGGATTTGTTGCGAGCCGGGGCGGGGCATAGTAATCGGGCAGCGGTGGAGATTTTGGCAGCAGAGGGGCCTGATTTAGTCGAGCGGTTTTTGGTAACAAGGCTAGGAGTACCCTTTGATCGCACCCCCACCGGAGAACTTCAAGTAATCCGAGAAGCAGCCCATGCCACACCCCGCATTGTCCACGCTGCTGATACTACTGGGAAAGCTATTAGTGATGCCTTGACGATCGCCCTCCAAACCCATCCCCGGATTCAACTTTTGACAGAACACACTGCGGTAGACCTGTTGACTCCTGCTCACCATGCTAGGGATCGATCGGCTATCTATGCCCCCCTCTCCTGTGTCGGAGCTTATCTTTTTAATCAAAATACGGGCGAAGTTCTCCCTTGTATTGCCAAGAAAACTATTTTAGCAACGGGAGGATTGGGGCAGATCTATCTGCGGACAACTAACCCGATGGGGGCAAGGGGAGATGGCTTGGCCATGGCCTATCGAGCGGGGGCGAGGGCTATTAATTGTGAATTTGTCCAGTTCCATCCCACAACTTTCCATCAAGATAATGCTCCAGCTTTCCTAATTTCTGAGGCGGTACGGGGAGCCGGGGCTAGATTAGTTAATGGCAACGGGCAGCCTTTCATGGAAAAATATGCTCCAGAGTGGGGAGATTTAGCTCCTAGGGATGTAGTGGCGAGGGGGATTCATCAGGAAATGATTGCCTTGGATGTTTCCCATGTCTATCTAGATTTAGCCTCTTCTCTGCCCGTGGCCAAAATCCGCCACGAGTTCCCGAATATCTACGCCCAATGTTTGAGTTATGGGGTAGATATCACCCGTGACCTAGTACCAGTAGTGCCGGGAGCGCACTATTTTTGTGGAGGAGTGTGGGTAGATACGTGGGGACGCACTACCCTTGAGCATCTCTACGCTGCGGGAGAAGTGGCTTGTACAGGGTTGCATGGAGCCAATCGTTTAGGCAGTGCTTCTTTGCTAGAAGGGCTAGTATGGGGCGATCGAGCGGCACGGGATATTCTCCCTCAGTTAGCTAATCAAAAACTCCATCCCGCCGCCGATATTCCCCCTTGGCAAAACACGGGTTCAGAAATAGCAGACCCAGTTCTTATTAGTCAGGATATGCGATCAATTAAATACCTGATGTGGAATTATGTAGGCTTGGTGCGGACTAGCGATCGCCTCCGCCGGGCCATCCGAGAATTACGTCATCTACAACTAGAAATTGAAGAGTTCTACCATACCACCCAACTAACTGATGGCTTAATTGGTCTCCGCAATGCCATCCAAGTGGCAATAATTGTCACCCAAGCAGCTTGGGCAAATAAAAGGAGCATGGGCTGCCATTATCGAGAATAATGAAAACAGAGTCACAAAGTAGTTGTAGGTTAAGGAGTCAAAGCTATGTGTGGGATTGTGGGCTATATCGGCACAAAGAGAGCAACCGAAATCTTGATGGCGGGGCTAGAAAAACTGGAATACCGGGGCTACGATTCGGCGGGAATTGCCACGGTAGAAGAAGGAGATATTCAATGTGTCCGGGCGAAGGGCAAGCTGTTTAATCTCCGGGATAAGTTGGTTTCTGTGGATAGTATTGCTCACCTAGGGATTGGTCATACTCGCTGGGCAACCCACGGCAAACCTGAAGAATACAATGCCCATCCCCATATGGATACGGCACTGCGGGTGGCAGTGGTGATGAATGGGATCGTGGAAAATTATCGATCGCTCAGGGAAGAATTAAAAGCCAAGGGGCATGAATTTCGATCGGACACTGACACCGAAGTAATTCCCCATTTAATTGCTGAATATCTAGCTGGAGATTTGCTGAAAGACCTCCCA
>ENA-OBLH01000391-OBLH01000391.1-metagenomes-genome-assembly--contig:-NODE-391-length-14964-cov-5.0377_pt1 | contig 14964 bp, 10 predicted proteins | sample MGYA00153382_OBLH01 | MGnify analysis MGYA00153382
ATTTACCTTCGATTTCAGCCACTTTGCGAATCGTCTCGCGATACGCCACCTGCGGTTTGCCAACGCTCGCCTCAACGCCGAATTCACGGCGCATGCGATCCACCAGAATCTCAAGGTGCAACTCGCCCATACCAGCGATGATGGTCTGGCCGGATTCTTCGTCAGTACGAACGCGGAACGACGGATCTTCTTGCGCCAAACGGTTGAGCGCAATGCCCATCTTCTCTTGGTCGGCTTTCGTCTTAGGTTCAACAGCCTGAGAAATAACCGGTTCAGGAAAAATCATCCGCTCAAGCGTGATGAGGGCAGCAGGATCACACAGCGTATCGCCGGTGGTGGCCTCTTTCAAACCCACTGCGGCGGCGATGTCGCCAGCGCGCACTTCCTTAATTTCTTCGCGCTGATTGGCATGCATTTGCAGCAGACGACCGATACGTTCTTTCTTCCCTTTGATCGGGTTGTAGATCGTATCGCCCGTGGCAACCACACCGGAATAAACACGGAAAAAGATAAGCTGCCCCACGAATGGGTCAGTCATGATCTTAAACGCGAGCGCGGAGAATTTTTCTTCATCGCTGGCGGTGCGCGTGGTCGGCTTTTCGTCGTCATCCATACCGCCAACTGGAGGAATGTCTGTCGGCGCTGGCATGTACTCAATCACGGCATCAAGCATGGCTTGAACGCCCTTGTTCTTGAACGCAGAGCCGCAAAGCATCGGTACGATTTCGCTGGCGATGGTGCGTAGACGAATGCCTTTTTTGATGTCCACTTGGGAAAGGTCGCCCTCTTCCAAATACTTGTTCATCAGCTCTTCGTTAGCTTCAGCCGCTGTTTCGACCATTTTGCCGCGCCACTCTTCAGCAGTGGCTTGCAGTTCAGCGGGAATTTCGCGCTCTTCGAACTTCATGCCTTGAGACGCTTCGTCCCAGAAGATAGCTTTCATGCGGACGAGATCAATCACGCCCTGAAAGTTTTCCTCAGCGCCGATTGGCACTTGCATGACGACAGGATTCGCCTTCAGGCGAAGCTTCATCTGCTCGAAGACTTTGAAAAAATCGGCACCGGTACGATCCATCTTGTTAACAAACGCAAGACGGGGCACTTTGTACTTGTTAGCTTGACGCCAAACAGTCTCAGACTGCGGCTGCACGCCGCCCACGGCACAATAAACCATGCACGCGCCGTCAAGCACGCGCATTGAACGCTCTACTTCAATCGTGAAGTCAACGTGGCCTGGCGTATCAATGATGTTGATGCGATGCTCGGGGAAGCTCTTGTCCATCCCCTTCCAGAAGCACGTCGTAGCAGCGGACGTGATAGTGATCCCGCGCTCACGCTCCTGTTCCATCCAGTCCATAGTGGCCGCGCCATCATGAACCTCGCCGATTTTGTGCGACACACCGGTGTAAAACAAAATACGTTCGGTGGTCGTGGTCTTGCCTGCGTCAATGTGCGCGGAAATTCCGATGTTGCGATAGCGATCAATAGGAGTAATACGTGGCATAGCGAGTCACCAAAAAGCCGCACCCCGCTCGTGACGGGGACAGCAGAAACAAATAATTAGAAACGGAAGTGCGAGAACGCTTTGTTTGCTTCAGCCATGCGATGGACTTCTTCACGCTTCTTCACAGCACCGCCGCGACCTTCGGCGGCCTCAAGCAGTTCGTTAGCAAGACGGGCACCCATGGACTTCTCGCCACGCTTACGTGCTGCGTCACGAATCCAGCGCATCGAGAGCGCCGAACGACGGGAAGGACGAACTTCGACCGGCACCTGAAAGTTAGCACCGCCAACGCGGCGACTTTTCACTTCAACCATTGGTTTGGCGTTACCAAGCGCGGTCGAGAATATGTCAAGCGGGTCTTTGCCGCCTTTTTTGCTGATGATGTCCAGCGCGCCGTAAACGATACGCTCAGCAACAGCTTTTTTTCCAGCGGTCATGATGACGTTCATGAACTTGGAGATTTCGACATTACCGAATTTAGGATCCGGAAGAATGTCACGTTTGGGAACTTCACGACGGCGGGGCATTTAAACCATCCTCAAAAATAAATAAGCGCCCACCGAGGGTGGGATCAATCGCGCTTTGTCTGGTGTGTACTGATAGAGGGCCGAGCAGCGCTCGACGGAAACTTAGGTCTTCTTAGGCGCTTTGGTGCCGTACTTAGACCGCGATTGTTTGCGATCTTTAACGCCGGCCGTATCAAGCGAACCGCGCACCATGTGGTAGCGGACACCAGGAAGATCTTTAACGCGACCACCGCGGATAAGCACGACTGAGTGCTCTTGCAGGTTGTGGCCTTCGCCGCCGATGTACGAAATCACTTCGAAGCCGTTGGTCAGGCGCACCTTCGCGACTTTACGCAGAGCCGAGTTAGGCTTCTTTGGAGTGGTGGTGTAAACGCGAGTACAGACTCCGCGTTTTTGCGGACCCTTTTCGAGTGCCGGACTTTTGCTTTTTACAACGACCGGGGTGCGCCCTTGGCGCACAAGCTGATTGATGGTTGGCATTTTTCGCCTTTGTTTTGTTGAACTTGTTCGCTACTGTTGGCGAATAAGCTTGGAAAAGACCACGATTATAGACCGCAGACTGATTTTTCGTCAAGAGGCGCAACTAATGATGCGCTCTAGTCGAGTCGTGCGGGAACAGCCATACGTCTATTCCCGCGATGCCTGCCCGCAGTTTTTATGCTGCGTTTGCGCTTTCTTCTACCACCGGCTCAACCGTTTCCGTCAACACAGACGTATCAATGAGATCGGCCGCCAGATTGGCGAGACGCAATCGGTGGTAAGCCAAGCCAGTACCGGCCGGGATCAAACGACCCACGATCACGTTTTCTTTCAGTCCGCGCAGATTGTCCCGTTTGCCCATGATCGCCGCTTCGGTCAGCACGCGAGTGGTTTCCTGGAACGACGCAGCGGAGATGAACGAATCGGTCGACAGCGAAGCTTTGGTGATGCCGAGCAACACATGATCGTACTGCGCCGGCGCTTTGCCGTCCGCTTTGACGCGATCATTTTCGGCAAACAATTCAGCACGCTCAACCTGCTCGCCGAGGATGTATTTGGTATCGCCTGCCTGCGAGATGACCACGCGACGCAGCATCTGGCGAACGATCACCTCAATGTGTTTGTCGTTGATCTTTACGCCTTGCAGACGATAAACCTCTTGCACCTCGTCAATCACGTACTTGGTGAGCGCCTCTACACCCAACAAGCGCAAGATGTCATGCGGATCGGCCGGGCCGTCAACAATGGCTTCGCCCTTGTTGACAACCTGCCCATCAATGGCCATCACAGCCTTTTCTTTCGGGATTAGGTACTCGTGCGAGACGCCGTCCATGTCCTTGATGACCAGACGTTGCTTGCCCTTCGTGTCTTTACCGAAGGACACTGTGCCCGTTACCTCCGCCAGCATGCCAGCGTCTTTTGGCGAACGCGCTTCGAAGAGTTCAGCCACACGCGGCAGACCGCCGGTAATGTCGCGAGTCTTGGACGTTTCCATTGGCATACGCGCCATCATGTCGCCCGGGGCCACTTCCTGACCGTCCTTAACCAGAATGATCGAGCCAATCTGGAAGGTAATCGTCAATGGCGTGTCCGAACCTGCCGGCTTGATTTCGTTGCCCTTGGCGTCGATCAGCTTGAGCTGTGGACGGACACCTTTGGACTGCGAACCCACGCGACGCTTGGCATCAATCACCACGAGGGTCGAGATACCCGTCACGTCGTCAGTCTGCTTGGCCACGGTCAGGCCTTCCTGAACGTTCTCAAACTTCACACGGCCCTGGAACTCGGTAAGGATGGGGCGCGACGTCGCATCCCACTCGGCCATCACCTGGCCTGCTTTGACTGCCTTGCCGTCTTCGATAAGCAACTTGGCACCGTACGGAACCTTGTGACGTTCACGCTCACGGCTGCCGTCGGAAATAACCACTTCTGCTGAACGTGCGATCACGATCTTGTCGCCGCTGGCACTCTTCACGTAGCGCATACCGCCCGCAAAGTTCGCCGTTCCCGCCGACTTCGTTTCAACCGTGCTTGCTGCTGCCGTACGTGATGCCGCACCACCGATGTGGAACGTGCGCATTGTAAGCTGCGTGCCTGGCTCGCCGATGGACTGAGCGGCGATAACGCCGACAGCTTCACCCGCACAAACCAATTGACCACGACCGAGGTCGCGACCGTAGCACTTGGCGCACAAGCCGTGACGTGTAGCGCAAGTGAGCGGCGAACGGGTTTTCACTTCATCAATGCCGAGGCTTTCGATGAGATCGACTTCGTCTTCCGTCAATGTCACGTTGTGAGCCACCACGACTTTGCCAGTTTCCGGATGAGCAACATCGCCAATCGTCGTGCGACCCAGAATGCGGTCACGCAATGATTCGATCGTTTCACCGCCAGAAACGACGGCCTTCATCACCATGCCTTCTACCGTGCCGCAATCATCCTCTGTCACCACCAAGTCTTGCGTCACGTCAACCAGACGGCGCGTCAGGTAGCCGGAGTTCGCTGTCTTCAAAGCCGTATCCGCCAAGCCCTTACGTGCACCGTGCGTAGAGATAAAGTATTGCAGTACGTTCAAACCTTCACGGAAGTTCGCCGTGATTGGCGTTTCGATGATCGAACCGTCAGGTTTAGCCATCAGACCGCGCATACCGGCGAGCTGGCGAATTTGCGCGGCAGAACCACGAGCGCCGGAGTCGGCCATCATGTAGATGGAGTTGAACGAATCCTGACGCACGGTCTTGCCCTCGGCGTCCACAACCATCTCAGAGCCGAGCTGCGACATCATCGCGCGAGCAATGTCGTCACCGGCAGCGCCCCAGATGTCGATCACTTTGTTGTAACGCTCACCTTGGGTCACGAGACCCGACGAATACTGCTGCTGAATTTCTTTAACTTGAGCTTCAGCATTAGCGATGATGCTGGTCTTCTCTGGTGGAACCAGCATGTCGTCCGCACCAAACGAGAAACCAGCGCGCGTTGCCAAACGGAAACCCGACTGCATCAGTTTGTCAGCAAAGACAACGGTCGCACGCAAGCCACAACGACGGAAGCTCGCGTTGATGAGCTTAGAAATTTCTTTCTTTTTCAGCGCCTTGTTGATGACCGAGAACGGCAGGCCCTCTGGAAGGATGTCTGATAGCAGTGCGCGACCAACCGTTGTCTCTTCACGCTTGACGACGTCAATTTTTTCGCCATCCGGTCCGAACGTAATCTGACGAATGCGCACCTTGATCTTGGCATGCAGTTCTACCATACGCGTTTCGTACGCACGCGACACTTCAAGCACGTCGGCGAACATCATGCCTTCGCCACGCGCATTGATTTTTTCGCGAGTTGCGTAGTACAAGCCCAGCACGATGTCCTGCGACGGCACGATGCAGGGGTCACCGTTTGACGGCAACAACACGTTGTTCGATGCCAACATTAAAGTGCGTGCTTCGGACTGTGCCTCAAGCGACAACGGAACGTGAACCGCCATCTGGTCACCGTCGAAGTCAGCGTTAAACGCCGTACAAACGAGCGGATGCAACTGGATCGCTTTACCTTCAATCAGCACCGGTTCGAAGGCTTGGATACCCAGACGATGCAGCGTCGGGGCGCGGTTCAATAGAACCGGATGCTCGCGAATCACTTCTTCGAGCAAGTCCCAAACCAACGGATCTTCGCTTTCGACGCGGCGCTTGGCTTCCTTAATGGTTTTGGCTTCGCCCATTTGTTCGAGGCGATTGAAAATGAACGGCTTGAACAATTCAAGCGCCATTTTCTTCGGCAAACCACACTGATGCAGTTTGAGTTGCGGGCCCACCACAATGACCGAACGACCCGAGTAGTCGACGCGCTTACCGAGCAAGTTCTGACGGAAACGACCCGACTTACCCTTGATCATGTCGGCGAGTGACTTGAGCGGACGCTTGTTGGCACCCGTCATTGCTTTGCCGCGACGACCGTTGTCGAGCAACGAGTCAACGGACTCTTGCAGCATCCGCTTTTCATTGCGCACGATGATGTCCGGCGCTTTGAGTTCGAGCAGACGCTTGAGGCGGTTGTTACGGTTGATAACGCGACGATACAAATCGTTCAGATCAGACGTCGCAAAACGGCCACCGTCAAGCGGTACCAACGGACGTAATTCCGGCGGCAGTACAGGCAGCACTTCAAGCACCATCCAGTCAGGCTTGATGCCCGATTTCAGGAACGCTTCCAGCACTTTCAGGCGTTTGGAAATCTTCTTGATTTTCGCTTCCGAGGAAGTTGCGCCCAATTCACCGCGAAGGCGCTCAGCATCCTCAGCGACATGAATCGAGGACAGCAGTTCGCGCACGGCTTCCGCACCCATCAGAGCACGGAAATCATCACCGAACTCTTCGGTCTTGGCGATGTAGTCATCTTCGGTCAGAAGCTGACCACGTTGCAGTGGCGTGAGACCAGGATCAACCACCACGAAGGCTTCAAAATACAGTACGCGCTCGATATCGCGCAGCGTCATGTCGAGCACCATGCCCAAGCGTGACGGTAGTGACTTCAGGAACCAGATATGTGCGACTGGAGAGGCCATCTCGATATGGCCCATGCGTTCGCGACGCACTTTAGTGAGGGTGACCTCAACGCCGCACTTTTCGCAGATCACGCCGCGATGCTTGAGGCGCTTGTACTTGCCACACAAGCATTCGTAGTCTTTGATTGGGCCGAAAATCTTGGCGCAGAACAAGCCGTCACGTTCAGGTTTAAACGTGCGGTAGTTGATAGTTTCCGGCTTTTTGACTTCGCCAAAAGACCACGAGCGAATGCGCTCGGGCGAGGCGAGGCCTATTTGAATGGCGTCAAACTCTACGTTCGGGGTCGTCTGTTTGAACAGGTCTAATAAAGCGTTCATTGCATGTCCCTTTCTGTGAGTTACTTACGAACCAGGTCGATATCAATACCGAGCGACCTGATTTCTTTGACAAGCACGTTGAACGATTCCGGCATACCGGCTTCGATCTTGTGCTCGCCCTTGACGATGTTTTCGTACACCTTGGTACGACCATTCACGTCATCCGACTTGACCGTCAGCATTTCTTGCAGCGTGTAAGCAGCGCCGTACGCTTCAAGCGCCCATACTTCCATCTCACCGAAGCGCTGGCCACCGAACTGGGCTTTACCGCCCAATGGCTGTTGCGTAACTAGGCTGTATGGGCCGGTTGAGCGCGCATGCATCTTGTCATCAACCAAATGATGCAGTTTCAACACGTGCATATAACCAATGGTCACAGGACGATCAAAAGCTTCGCCAGTGCGTCCGTCAAACAGCGTGACCTGCCCTGACAGCGGCATATCGGCAAGCTTCAACATGCTCTTGATTTCAGCTTCGGTAGCGCCATCAAACACAGGTGTCGCGAACGGCACACCATGACGCAAGTTTTGAGCGAGTTCCGTGACTTCACTGTCTGAAAGTGACGTCAGCTCCTGACGCGAACCCACGTCGTGGTACAGCGGCTCGATAAAGCTGCGGATCTCTTTCACGTTAGCTTGCTGTTTGAGCATCGCGTCAATCTTGTTGCCGATGCCCTTTGCAGCCCAACCCAAATGGACTTCAAGAATCTGTCCTACGTTCATCCGTGATGGCACACCCAGCGGGTTGAGCACGACGTCAACCGTAGTACCGTCGGCCTGATGCGGCATGTCTTCAACCGGTACGATCTTCGAGACCACACCCTTGTTGCCGTGACGTCCGGCCATCTTGTCACCTGGCTGCAAGCGCCGCTTAACGGCCACGTAAACCTTGACCATTTTCAACACGCCCGCAGGCAATTCATCACCCTGCGTCAGCTTGCGTTTTTTCTGCTCGAACGCTGCGTCGAAGTTATGTCGCGTAGCGGTCAAGCTATCTTTAACGCCTTCGAGTTGACGTGCGGCTTCATCATCCGCCAGACGCAGATCGAACCAGTCATAGCGACCGACTGACGCCAGATACTCTTTATCGAGCTTGGTGCCTTTAGCCAGTTTTTTCGGGCCACCGCTGGCAACCTTGCCCGTCAGCAAGCGCTCAAGACGCTCGAACGCATCGTTCTCAACAATACGCAGTTGATCGGCCAGATCCTTCTTGTAACCACGCAGGTCTTCGTCAACGATCAGTTGAGCACGCTTGTCACGCTCAATTCCTTCGCGGGTGAAGACTTTGACGTCGATCACGGTGCCGGCGATGCCAGACTGAACGCGCAACGACGTGTCTTTAACGTCGCTCGCCTTTTCACCGAAGATCGCGCGAAGCAACTTTTCCTCTGGTGTAAGCGTCGTTTCGCCTTTCGGCGTCACTTTGCCGACCAGAACGTCACCAGCTTCAACTTCAGCGCCGATGTAAACGATGCCTGATTCGTCAAGACGAGTCAGTTGAGTTTCGCCGAGGCTCGAAATATCACGGGTGATTTCTTCGGAGCCGAGCTTAGTGTCACGGGCAACGACCGTCAGTTCTTCGATGTGAATCGAGGTGTATCGATCTTGTGCTACAACGCGCTCCGAAATCAGAATCGAGTCTTCGTAGTTGTATCCGTTCCACGGCATGAACGCGACCAGCATGTTCTGGCCCAGTGCCAGTTCGCCTTTGTCGGTCGACGCGCCGTCAGCAATCACGTCACCCTTGGTGATCAGGTCGCCCACCTTCACCAACGGACGCTGATTGATATTCGTGTTCTGGTTTGAGCGCGTGTATTTGACGAGGTTGTAAATGTCCACGCCAACGTCACTAGATGCAGCCTCCACGTCGTTCACGCGAATCACCACGCGCGACGCATCGACGTAATCGACTTTGCCGCCGCGCTTCGCAGTGACTACGGTGCCAGAGTCGATTGCGGCCGTGCGCTCAACGCCCGTGCCCACGAACGGTTTTTCAGGGCGTAAACAAGGCACAGCCTGACGTTGCATGTTCGAGCCCATCAACGCGCGGTTCGCGTCATCGTGCTCAAGGAACGGGATCAACGATGCAGCAACCGACACAATTTGTGATGGCGCAACGTCCATGTACGTCACTTCGGACGGAGGCATCAGCGTCGAATCGCCTTTGATACGGCAGGCAACGAATTCGCCCGTCAGATTGCCTTTTTCGTCGAGCGGTGCATTCGCCTGAGCGATCACGTAACCGCTTTCTTCAATGGCCGACAGATAAGTAATCTCATCGGTGACGACGGTGTCGACCACTTTACGATACGGTGTTTCGATGAAACCATAATCATTTACGCGCGCAAACAACGCGAGCGAGTTGATCAGGCCGATGTTCGGGCCTTCCGGTGTTTCAATCGGGCAAACGCGACCATAGTGGGTTGGATGTACGTCGCGTACCTCGAAACCGGCGCGTTCACGAGTCAAACCACCAGGCCCGAGCGCGGAGACGCGACGCTTGTGCGTGATCTCTGACAATGGATTGGTTTGATCCATAAATTGCGAGAGTTGGCTGGAGCCGAAGAACTCTTTGATCGCGGCCGAAATCGGTTTCGCATTAATCAAGTCATGCGGCATCAGGTTTTCGCTCTCGGCTTGACCCAAACGCTCTTTGACTGCACGTTCAACACGCGCCAAACCGCTACGGAACTGGTTCTCAGCCAATTCACCGACGCTGCGCACACGGCGATTGCCCAAGTGGTCGATGTCATCAACTTGACCGCGCCCATTGCGCAAATCGAGAATGATTCTGACGGTATCGAGAATGTCCTCATGGGTCAATACCATCGGGCCGACGATTTCTTCGCGGCCAACACGACGATTGAACTTCATGCGACCAACGCGCGACAGATCGTAGGTGTCTTCGTTGAAGAACAAACGATGGAACAGCGCTTCCACGGCCTCAGCCGTTGGCGGTTCACCGGGACGCATCATGCGATAAATAGCGACCTTGGCGGTCTGGCGATCCGGCACGTCATCCGTCTTGAGCGTCATCGAAATCCACGGACCTTCATCAAGCTCGTTGATGTACAGCGTCTGAATGTGACCAACGCCCGCTTCGACCAAGGTCTTGAGCGATTCTTCGGTCAGCTCTTCGTTAGCCTTGAGCAGCACTTCACCGGTCTCTTTGTCGATGATATTGGTGGCCGTGAAGCGACCGAGCACCTCTTCCGCCGGCAACGTCAGGCGCTCAAGCTTGGCATTTTGCAGATCGCGAATATGCTTCGCAGTAACACGCTTGTCCTTCGGCACGACCACTGTGCCGTCCGGCGCAGTGATGTCGAAGCGTGCGATTTCGCCCTTGACGCGCTCTGGCACGAATGCCAGTTGCGTACCTTTTGGTGTGAAATAAATGTCGTCAAATTTAAAGTAACGCGCAAGGATTTGCTCCTCAGTAAGTCCGAGTGCCTTCAACAGAATTGTCACCGGCATTTTGCGACGGCGATCAATACGGAAGTACAGGTAATCCTTCGGATCGAATTCGAAGTCAAGCCATGAACCGCGATACGGGATCACGCGCGCGGAGAACAGCAGTTTGCCCGAGCTATGCGTTTTGCCCTTATCATGCTCAAAAAACACGCCGGGTGAACGATGCAATTGGGAAACGATCACGCGCTCGGTGCCGTTGATCACGAACGAGCCATTCTCGGTCATGAGCGGCATTTCGCCCATGTACACCTCGGACTCTTTGATCTCTTTAACCGTGTCTTTGGCGGCCTCGCGATCATAAATAATCAGGCGAACTTTGGCGCGAACTGGCGCCGCAAAGGTCAATCCACGCTGTTGGCATTCGACCACGTCGAACGGTGGCGTGTTGAGCGTGTAATGAACGTATTCCAATTTCGCGAAACCGTTGTGGCTCGAAATCGGGAAGATCGACGTGAATGCCGATTCCAGACCGACGTTTTTGCGGTTAGGCTGGGTCACGCCCTCCTGCAGATACTCGTTGTAAGAAGCGAGCTGGGTTTGAAGGAGGTAAGGCACCGGCAATACTGCGGTGCGCGATCCGAAGCTTTTACGGATGCGTTTCTTTTCGGCGAAGGTGTACGTCATGTGTTCCTCAACTGTGGAAGCGAGAAGCGCGACCGGTGCGCAACCAAAACAATGGTTACGGGCGGTTGCGGGAGCTGGAGATGGCTCTCGGTTGCTGGCTCTGCTATCTTAGAACGCATCAATCGGGAACAGTCTCTAAAAGCCGCGAAGGGCTGACAGGTTTTGAACCCACCAGCCCCCTGGCAACAACGTGAAACTACTTAACGTCGGCCTTGGCGCCAGCGTCTTCAAGCTTTTTCTTGGCTGCTTCAGCGTCCGCTTTTGGCATCGCTTCTTTAACCGTCTTCGGTGCGCCGTCAACTAGGTCTTTAGCTTCTTTAAGGCCCAGACCGGTGATTTCGCGAACCGCTTTAATCACGCTGACTTTGTTGGCGCCGATTTCGGTCAGCACTACGTCAAATTCGGTCTTCTCTTCGACCGCAGCAGCAACAGCACCGCCACCGCCGGCTGGTGCCGACATTGCAGCAGCTGATACGCCGAATTTTTCTTCTATTGCTTTGACCAGATCGTTGAGATCCATCACCGACATGGTGTCGAGGGAGGCCAGGAAGTCGTCTTTATTAAATGCCATGAGTGGCTCCTAAATATCTATGAACTAATTTGTGGGATCAGGCAGCCGCCGGGACAGCTGCGGGAGTGGATTCTGCTGCAGGTTCTGCCGTTACTGCTGGAACGACATCAGCAACAGGCGCTGCATTTTTCTCAGCCACAGCGGCGAGTACGCGGGCAAAGCGGGCGATTGGCGACATCAGCAGACCTGCCAATTGCGACAACAACACTTCTTTGCTTGGAATCGACGCCAGCGAGGCAACACCTGCTTTGTCGAGTAATTTGCCACCAAACGCGCCCGCTTTGACCACGAGCTTGTCGTTGGTTTTGGCGTAGTCGCTGATGACACGGGCGGCGGCAACGGCATCGACCGAAAAACCGTAGATCAGCGGACCGGACATAGCGCCCGATACCACTTCAAACGGCGTTCCAGCTACGGCGCGGCGTGCGAGCGAGTTTTTCAACACGTGCAGGTATACGCCCTGCTCTCGCGCACTACGGCGCAGTTTGGTCATGTCGGCAACAGTCGCGCCGCGATACTCAGCCACCACGAGTGTCTGCGCGTTGACTACCTGCGCTTTGACTTCGTCGATGACCGCGGCTTTTTCAGTGCGATTTAGACTCAAGTTAATCTCCTATTCAATCCGCATCGTTCACGTACATCGCGAACGACTTGGGAGGGTTTCAGCGACCTTCCGCTTCAATCCCTGCGCCGCATCCCTTTGGACACGACGCACAAATTTTCTACGGCGGGACCGCCATCTGCGTTGGCCAAAGACCGCATGCATGCGCATTGGGTCTTCGATTAAGGGGCGATTTCAGAAAATCTTCAAGCGTCCCGCCAACGGTCTTCAATAGCCCGGCAACCTTCGCTGCCAGCCCACCAAATTCTTTTCCGCACGAATATTCGAGCGGGTCTTCACAGCTACTTTATTGAGCAGACTGTGAGTTAGCGCCAAAAGCACCGGTGTCCACGCGGACGCCAGAGCCCATCGTGCTCGACAAACTAACTTTGCGCAGATACACGCCCTTTGACGATGCAGGCTTCGCCTTTTGCAGCGCATCCATGAGGGCGCGCAGGTTGATTTCCAGCGCAGCGGTCTCGAAAGACGCGCGGCCAATCGTCGCGTGAACGATACCGGCCTTGTCAGTACGGTATTGAACCTGACCCGCTTTGGCGTTTTTCACAGCATTGGCCACGTCAGCACTCACGGTGCCGACCTTCGGGTTTGGCATCAAACCACGTGGGCCGAGCACTTGGCCCAACGTACCCACGACGCGCATTGCGTCAGGGGACGCGATGACCACGTCGAAATCCATGAAGCCGCCTTTGATGCGCTCCGCGAGATCTTCGAAGCCGACGATGTCAGCACCAGCAGCTTTAGCTTCTTCCGCCTTGGCACCCTGCGCGAACACCGCAATACGAACAGTTTTGCCGGTGCCCGATGGCATGACGACTGAGCCACGAACGGTTTGATCAGACTTCTTGGCATCAATGCCCAGATTGATCGCGACGTCGATGGACTCGTTGAATTTGGCGGTTGCCGTTGCTTTAGCCAGCGCGATCGCGTCGACTACAGCGTAAAACTTGTTTGGATCAACTTTGCCAGCCAGTGCTTTTGCACGTTTGGTGAGCTTTGCCATGATTACTTCACTCCTTCAACGGTAATGCCCATTGAGCGCGCGCTACCCGCGATGGTACGCACAGCGGCATCCATGTCGGCGGCGGTCAGATTTGGCATTTTCACTTTGGCGATGGCCTCCGCCTGAGCGCGCGTCAGCTTGCCGACTTTGTCGGTATGTGGCTTCGGCGACCCCTTGGCAACTTTAGATTCTTTCTTGATCAGGTACGTCGCTGGCGGCGTGCCCATGATAAAGGTGAAGCTCTTGTCTGCGAACGCAGTGATGGTCACCGGAATAGGCATGCCGGGCTCTAAACCTTGGGTCTGCGCGTTGAACGACTTGCAGAACTCCATGATGTTGAGACCACGCTGACCCAGCGCTGGACCGATGGGTGGCGAGGGATTTGCTTTCCCCGCCGGGACTTGCAGCTTGATAAAGCCGACGATTTTTTTGCCATGATGGCTCCTGGTTTTGGGTGCTGACCGAACGCCGATTGCCTGCTAAGGATTACGGCGTTCTCCCCGTTAAAAACGACTGGCGATTTGGGTCGCCAATCACTTAAATAAATTAGGCTTTTTCTACTTGCCCGAAATCGAGTTCGACTGGGGTGGCGCGACCGAAAATCATCACTGACACATGCAGCTTTGACTTCTCGTAGTTCACGTCTTCCACGTTGCCCATAAAGTCGTTGAACGGGCCTTCTTTGACGCGAACCGCCTCGCCCACCTCAAACAGAAACTTCGGCTTCGGCTTCTCGACACCGGTCTTAACCTGATTGAGAATGGTGTCGACTTCCTTCTGCGAAATCGGCGCAGGACGCGTTGCCGTGCCACCGATAAAGCCCGTAACTTTCGGCGTGCTTTTCACCAAATGCCAACTGTCGTCGGTCATTTCCATTTCGACCAGCACATAGCCGGGGAAAAACTTCCGCTCCGACATCGTTTTTTGACCGTTCTTGATCTCGACGACCTCTTCGACCGGCACCATGACCTGACCAAATTCGGAGGCAACTTCTGACCGCGCGATACGCTCAATCAACGCCTTTTGAACCGTTTTCTCAAAGCCGGAAAATGCATGCACCACGTACCAGCGCTTCGGCTTGGTCGCAACTTCTGCAACGGCGTCTACTGTAGTTTCGTTTTCCATGAGATTCCGATATTCGTGAAGTGGCTTTGGGGCTGGTTCAACAAGGCTGCGGGACGCTAGCCTCGCTTGGTGAGCCACGAAATGATGCCGCCAATCATTGTGTCCACGGCAAACAAAAAGATCGACATGATCACGGCAAACGCGAACACGATTAGCGTCATCTGAATCGTTTCTTTACGTGTAGGCCAAGCGACTTTTTTGCCTTCGTCGATTGACTCACGAGCAAATTGAACGAATTCCTTGCCGGGGTTCGAGGCGTACACCACGCCCGAGGCAACGGCCAATCCGGCTAGAACCATCAGCATGCGCAAAGCGAGCGCTGATTCCGCGAAGTAATAGAAACCATATATGCCGGCTACTACGCACACGCCAGCGGCCAGAAATATGGCCCAGTTTTTAGTCGTTTCGTTCATGCTTGGACTTGTTACCTGCCCAGAGATGGGCTTTATGGACGGCCACCAAAGCGTGGCATGGCGTGGCAGGGGCGGAGGGAATCGAACCCCCATCGACGGTTTTGGAAACCGTAGCTTTACCACTAAGCTACGCCCCTAAAAATGGGCAATTGGGACAACATTTCGGCCGCCCCATTCGTAAATTGTTACTTCAGGATCTTAGACACAACACCGGCACCCACGGTGCGGCCACCTTCACGGATAGCGAAGCGCAGCT
>ENA-OBLH01000393-OBLH01000393.1-metagenomes-genome-assembly--contig:-NODE-393-length-14959-cov-5.98658_pt1 | contig 14959 bp, 18 predicted proteins | sample MGYA00153382_OBLH01 | MGnify analysis MGYA00153382
CGCCATGCTGGTCAACTGGGGGCGACAGCAGCGCCTGCACAGTGTGTACGCCCTACCCCTGATGCTGGAAGCGTTGATGCTCTTCCCCTTCGGGCTGATGGGTGCGGCCACACTTTCCTGGAACACCCCCTTTGCCGTGCCACTGACGGTGTTGCTGCTGTCTTTCATGATGGGGCTGCAAAACGCAGTCGGCTCTAAAACATCGGGTGGCAGTACACGCACCACGCACATGACCGGAAATTTCACAGACCTGGGCATGGAAATTGGCAAGATGATTTTCTGGCGGCGTCACGCACTGGCCCGCTCAGCGCAAGCAGTGCCTGTACTGCACGACTGGACGCGCATGCGCACTTCAGCAGGGCTGATTGCCATGTTTGTGCTGGGTGGCATCACGGGTGCACTGGGGTTTAAGCACGTAGGGTTCTTCTGTGTTGTTCCACTGGCGGCTTTGTTACTGGCGCTTTCGGTGCCACCGTTTTTGCGTGATGCAGCTCGTTCCAATCAGTTGCTGGCAGCGTTGTTTGAAAAAAAGAACCCGTAGCAAAGTTGCCCAACCCTCTGCCCCATTCATCCATCCCATCCTGCCTTTTGCCTTTTGCCTTTTGCCCCACAGGCTCACTCCGCACACAGCGACCAAGCCCTCAGAACAAAGAACATGCAAAGGCCAAACGCACTCACGCTAGCATCCGGCTGCGCCCACTGACGGGCAAGAACCCACAGACGCACCGTCGCAGTTGCAGTCAATGGGCGGTATAAACAGCCATCCACAATGTCGTTACTTGACCAGGAGAGCTTGATGAAGATCGATATGCCGCGCGTTTGCTCACCCTTGGCAGCATTGCTGCTGAGTCTTTCAGGTCTTGCTGGCGTATCTAGCACATGGGCCTGTACAAGGCTGGTGTACCACGGCGCTGCAGGTCAGGTCATGACGGCCCGATCCATGGACTGGAAAAGCGACATCGTCAGTAATCTCTGGGTATTGCCACGGGGTATGGAGCGCACCGGGCAAACGGGAGCCAACACTCTACGCTGGACATCCAAGTACGGAAGCGTCATCACCTCAGGCTACGACATCTCCACCACCGATGGAGTGAACGAAGCAGGACTGAACGCCAATTTGCTGTGGTTGGTGGAATCGCAATACCCGGTGTTCGATGCCAGCAGCAAACCCGGTCTGACGATTGCTGCCTGGGCCCAGTACGTGCTGGACAATTTCGCAACTGTCGCGCAAGCCGTGGCTGCACTGCAGGAGCAGCCATTCACCATCGTCTCAGACAGCGTGCCCGGCGAAAACCGGCTGACAACACTGCACCTGTCCATGTCGGATGCAAGCGGCGACAGCGCAATCGTCGAGTACATCGACGGCAAGCAAGTCATTCACCACAGCCGCGCCTACCAGGTCATGACCAACTCGCCGGTCTTTGAGCAGCAGCTGGCTCTAGACGCATACTGGAAGCAAATTGGCGGCACCACCATGCTGCCCGGCACCAATCGGGCGGCAGATCGTTTTGCACGGGCATCGTTTTATGTAAACGCCATCCCCAAAGAACCTGATCCCAACAAGGCTCTGGCCAGTGTATTTAGCGTTATCCGCAATGTATCGGTGCCCTATGGCTTGAATACCCCAGACGAGCCCAACATTTCGTCTACGCGCTGGCGCACCGTGTTCGACCACCAGCGCAAGCTGTACTTTTTTGAATCTGCCCTCACCCCCAACACTTTTTGGGTCGACCTGAAGGCTCTCGACTTCAGCCCGCGAACTGGCAAAGTTCTGAAACTTGACCTTGGCACTGACCAAAGCCACACATACTCAGGCAATGCTACGCAGCAATTCAAGCCCTCTGCGCCATTCGAATTCCTAGGCATCTAGATGCGTGGCACACGTCTGCGACTCAACTCCTGCACCCTGAACAACGCCTTTGCTGATTTTTCTTTCCTGAAAATTCACATACCTGCAAGCCACCCAGCACATTGAAGACCCCAACCGTAAATCAGTACCCGGCGATGTACCTGATCAGCGCTTGCAAGATGCTGTAAACCAAGGTTTGGACGTCAAACATCAAGCAGCCTGACCTTCAGCAAAAAGCGCTCTTCGGAGCGCTTTCTTCACTCGCTGGGCACTACAGCCAGTTTTGTCCAAGCCGTGCAGAATTCGAGGGTTCTCCATAGGGAGAAAACGCTGAAGAATCAGATACTGTTAGCAGATGTAAGTGAGCTGTTTGAAGCGCCCCGTTTGCTGACGCAGCGATTTTTCATCAACAAGTTTTCTGCTGGCCCGTGGTTTTCCCTCCCGAACTCTCTTAATTCCCATGGCATGCCGAAAGGCACCGGCACTTTCTTCCCCGCCCGCCCCGCTCACGCTCGGCGGGTTTTTTCATTGCTGCAGCCCTCTGTCTCACGCTAGACCGCCTAACTCCATAAAGCGCGCAAGCATGCGCACTCGGCTTTCAGCTGTCTGAATCGCCCAGAGTTTTGTAGATCGCTATCAGCCTCCTATTTCCGTTTAAACAGGAGTCCATGTGAACACACAACGCTACCCACAAGAATTCAAAATGCAGGCTCTCCAACAAAACTTGCAACACGGCCATGGCGTGGCCGCTGTCTTACACCGTTGGGTAACCAGCATCACCCATATCAGCGCCCACGAAGGGTATCCGCAGACATTCGTCTGCAGATGACCTGGCTTGCATAGCGTTGGAGAAACGCAATGGCGTGAGGCTGGCTGCTATCCAGGAAAAGCGGGTCGATTCAAGCCTCAGACACACTTTCTTCTCAAACTGCAACAAGGCATGCTTGCAGGGGATTACTTGAATGGGATTGCGGCCCATCAGCCAATCTATGCACAAGTCATTACACTGAGCTGTTTTGCCTGATCTAGTGCTGAATGCCGGCAATTGCCGTGACAACCAGCCCTAGCTGCGCGCATCTGCTCTTACCGGCCTTTAAAGATCCTCATGGTTGCAACCATCCTTGTTGGCATGCTGTGCGCACACCTGCTGTGCTTTGCACTCATGTTTTTGCTTATCAGCAAACGCTTGCAGGGCAAGAGAATGGGCATGGATTTTTTCGCCCTGGGCAGCCTCTTGCTAGGGTTTGCCTATGTACTGCAACTGGCAGAGGGAGGCCCCGCCTGGAGCGTGATGAGCGTAGTCAATCACACCCTGACACTTGCAGCCCCCATCGCCTACTGGCTCGGCTCGATGCGTTTCTTTGGTTATGCAGCCCCGCTGTGGCGACCGTTGATAGCGTTTTCCGTGGTGTACGTGCTTGCCCAAGTACTGGTGCAGTGGAGTCTGGGCCAGGCTGCACGCTATGCCATGCTGGCGGGCATTTCCTCGTTGCTGTTCTTGGGCATGACGCTCACCATCATCTACGGCGTGCGTACATTTGCCAAAGATTTGTACGCAGAAATGGTTATTTTTGCACTGCTGATCAGTGGCATTTGTGTACTGAATGCGATGAAGTTCATGAAGATTTTGGACGGTGGTCTGGAAGCGCTGGACATGGACAGCAGTTTTCAGATGGCTTTCTACATCTACATGTCATCCCTGGCCACGGTGATACCGCCTTCGATCGTCTGGCTGGTACTGCGGCGCTTGACTGATGATCTGCGTGACATGGCGGGGCGTGACCCCATGACGCAGTTACTCAATCGCAGGGGGCTGTCTGAAGCACTCAAGGTTTTTTTCAATACCCGAAACCCCGCCCCCGCGCACCTGCTGCTGATGGATGTGGATCATTTCAAGCACATCAACGACACCTATGGGCACCAGGCTGGAGATACGGTGCTATGCCATGTGGCCGATGTGGTGCGCAACACGGCACGCCATGGCGATTTAACAGGCCGCATTGGCGGAGAAGAGTTTGTGGTCATCTGTCTGGACACGGACAGTGCTGGCGTCATGCGTTTGGCTGAGCGTGTGCGAGCCGGTATTGAAGAGCAGGCCATCGATGTTGCTGGCACACCGCACCCTCTGCGCTGCACGGTCACAATCGGTGTTTCGCGCCCCTTCGCAAGCACACAAGCTTTAGAGGGGGCCATGCGCGATGCAGATGCTGCCCTGTACCGTGGCAAGGAGGCTGGGCGCAATCGCATCGAATTACCGCACACACCCCACTTTCACCCAGATCCACATGCGGGCCGAGCAACACCTTGCCAGCGCACGCCCAGCGAGCCGGCTGTTCTATCTGACGGGTCCGCAACCCACCAGCAGCCCTGAGGTGAGGACGCCTGCAGCCCGCGCTGCGGTGCGAAAACTCAGAAGCGAAAGGTAGCCCCCAGCACCGGGCCGCCCATGCCAAAGTCCAGACGTCGCCCGTTGCTGCGGTAGCCCACACTCAGCTGGCGATAGCCGGCGGATACGTAAATGTTGTCACGCAGCTGGTAGTTCACCACGGCCTGCAACTGCCATGTGAACTCTGACCCCACATTCTGAGTTTCCCAGCCCGCCGACATCGGCATAGACCAAGGTGGACCAGCGCGGGTGCACCTGATGGCGCCAGCGCACCGCCACGATAGGGTCCGCGAAAGTGTCCTTGGTCTGGACCTGCAGCCATGGCTGCACCTGCACTGTGGCGCGAATGCTCCACCAGCGCACGCCTGCCAGCACGTCCTGGCTGTCCTCTGGCGACAGCTGCAAGCTGTAGCCGCCGCTGAGCGTCAGGGCGCTTTGCGTCACCTTGGCGCGGGCTTTCAGGCCCATGGGCAGGCTGGCGGTGTCCGACAACGTCGGCGTAGCTGCCATCGGCATGCAGCACATGGCGAACTTTGCGCGCGGTGGCATTCAGAAAGACGGCGGCGTCCAAATCACTCAATACATCCGAAAAAGATTGCGACACGTGCGCCGTTGGTGCATAGCGCGCAGGGCGGATGTCACCTTGCAAGCCAGTCATCCAGACGTAGGGCGTAGCCTGAAAACGCCAGACATCGCCCTGCTCCGGTTGGGCCTGTGCCAGACCAGTCCACAAAGCAAGCAGGGGCAGTAATGCTTAACGCGCGTGCTGTGACGCGGTCGTGGGTGTCAATGTCATGGCACGTGTCACATCGTATTCTTGTGAATCTGGCCGCCCTTCATGATCAAGCGCAAATGCTTGTCAGGGTCAACCAGAAAGTCGAGGTTATCGGCAGGGTTGCCGTCAGCCACCAGCAGATCAGCCCATGCGCCAGGAGTAATGCGGCCCAGCGCTCCGGGATAGGGGTTGCGTTCGCCGGACAGCGCAAGCAGCTCGCCGTTGGTGCCTGTAGCCTGCCCCAGCAAAGTTAGTGGATCGTAAAAGCGCGTTAGCTTGGCCAGTTGCCTGCCCTGAGTGGCGGTGTTTTTGGGGTTGAACAAAATGTCCGTGCCCCAGCCGGTCTTAACGCCATACTTTTGCGCCATGGCATAGGCGTTGACCGTGCCTTCGGCCACCTGCTTCTGGCTGGCGCGGCGTGCAGGGTCAGGGTAGACGTTGCTGTCTTCATCCTGCAGGAACGGCTGCAGGCTCCACCAGACACCCTCATCGCGCATCATGCGCACGCTGGCCTCGTCGGCCAGTTGCCCGTGTTCAATGCACTTGACCCCTGAGCGGATGGAGCGCTGAATGCCCTTGGGGGTGTAAACATGGGTCATCACATACGTATTCCAGTCGCTGGCGGCTTCCACGCCAGCACGCAGCTCACGCTCTGAAAACTGGGTGCTGTCCAGCGGGTCATACATGGATGCCACACCACCACCTGCCAGCATCTTGATCTGCGCGGCGCCCAGCATTAACTGTTCGCGCACGCGGCGCAGTACCTGGGCTTCACCGTCGGCAATCATGGCTACGCCAGTGCTTTCAACCAAGCTCAGCGGAGCGTTGTCGGCACGTGGCAGATCGCTGCGCAGGCGAAAGTCTCCATGCCCGGAGGTCTGCGAAATCATGGCCCCGCTGGGGTAGATGCGCGGCCCGGCCACCAGCCCCTCGTCAATGGCGCGTTTGAGCGCAAATGACGGCCCGCCCGCATCACGCACTGCAGTAAAGCCGCGCAACAACGTGCGCTGCGCCTCTTGAGCAGCTACCAAATACAAATAACCCAAATCCGACGACATGGCCGCCATCTGAGAAATTCCGGCCAGCATGGTGTGCCAGTGCACATCAATCAGCCCCGGCATTACCAGCTTGCCCTGACAGTCCAGCAGGCGCGCTCCCTCCACTGTGGCTGAAGCCGGCAGCACATCCACAATGCGCTGGCCCTGCACCAGCACTTGCAGGCCGTTTCGCACCGACTTGCCAGAGCCATCAAACAAACGCAGATTGGTCAGCAGCAGCGGGCGCTTGTCATCCGCCGTGGTTGCCATGGCCCCGGAAGGCAGCGCAAAGGGGGCCAGCATGGCAGCCACTCCTCCGATGAAGCTGCGACGCGACAGGTCTTCGGTGACCCGCTGGTGCAGGCGCTGGCACATGGGGCTGCTGCAGACGCAGCCTCTGGCACGGATGGGACCAAAACGCCACGGGAAACCGCAGGAAGCGCCGGAGTTAGAAGCCATGAAGAAATCACCTTGTCTGCAAAAAAATAGAGGACCACCGCTGATGCCAGACACAGCCAGTGGCCGTTTCAAAGGCATGGCGACACCATAGCGTCAAACAGACCAGGCATTCAACAATGAAATGCTGACGCAGTGACAGCCGTTCATGGTGCCAATCTTCATCGCACCAAGCTTGGTAAAGCCTCGTTCGTGCCAGGCCTTGGTGTATGCATTCCCAACGGTCTCTTTGGCCAGGCACGATGTAACTGGCATTTTCATTTTTGATAGCAACTAACGCTTTATGAATAAAGAGTTCAGCTCCAAACGACCCGCGCAGTCCCAAAAGCCCTCCCCCGAATGGACCAACGCATCAAAACGATCAGCTCATCAGGCAGCCGCACAAGGAGTGATCAGTGAGCAAACCCAGAGGGGCTGCATCACTTCCCAAAAATAAAGAAATGGGCCCAGTGGGCAACCTTTACCCGGAACAAGGCCCAGATCACCCAGAAAACAAGCCAAACAGCCTAAAGCTCCTGAATCAATGTGGATAGCTCTGCCAGAACCTCCCACTCCTATTAGCCCATAGCCTTACCGAGCCAACCCGCTCTTCGCGGCTTTTGTCTTCCCAGCACAAACAAAACTCCACCCACCGACCCATCAACCACCACCAAATACACAAATTTATCGTTAAAAAACATTAAAAATAACGTATTTTGTAATAACAACCATTATTGACAATCCCAGCAGCCATTCACTTACAGGGCGAACGCGACTCCTGTGCGAACCTATCAACAAGGCGAGCAACTTTGCTTGTCTGCCAACCTCAAGGAGCTACGGAAATGTCGCAACACAACCAGCCACAGAATCCCAACCACAAGGAAAAGCAGCAACAGCAGCAAAACCCGAATCAGCAGCAGCCGGGGCAAAGTACCCCCAAGCCCGGGCAACAGCAGCAGCAAAACCCCAACCAGAACAACCAGCCAGGGCAGCAGCAGCCTCAAAAGCAAAAGCAATAACGGGCAAGGCCCTCTGCTTTAAGCAGCAATGGTTTTAGGTTTTAGGTTTTGAATTCTGAGAAGGAACTCCAATGCAAACAATCAACTCAGCGTCGTCCGTCATTTCGTCCTCCCGAGTCAACGGCACGAACGTCTACAACCCAGCTGGAGAGAAGCTGGGTTCCATCGACTCACTGATGATCGACAAAATCACCGGGCAAGTTCGCTATGCAGTCATGGAATTTGGTGGCTTTCTAGGCATAGGCACTGACTTGTATCCACTGCCATGGAACAGCCTCAAGTACGACCCCAACCAAGGAGGGTATGTGGTTTCAGTCTCCAAAGAGCAGCTGGACAAGGCTCCACGCTATGAAAACAGCACCCTGCCTGAGTACAACGACGAGTACGGCCGCCGTGTCTACGATCACTACGGTGTTCCCTATTACTAAAAAACGTCTCTCTTGCTTTTTAATTTTCAGCCCACTTCGGTGGGCTTTTTTACGCCTCCGGCTGCCACTCAGCGCACAGCAGGCAACGCCGCTTGTGCAATCAGGTATTAGCTTGCCCATCCATAACCAAAGCCATACCCACCGCAAACGCACCTAGACTACACAGCCGCACTAGCTGCCCTTTACTTCAACACCAACCACCATGGCCACAGAATCTGCTCCGCAACGAATTATCAAATCATGGCTTGGTCTGGGCATCGGCGTGTTCTGCACACTGCTGTCACTCGTCTCTTGGCTCAACACAAAAGACATTTCTTACCTTGTCGCCATTGCAGGCTTCATCTGCTGGACTTTTGCCTGGAGCCAGATGGGCGCCTCATTCAACCTGCCCCTGCGCGACATGTTCCGCCAGTCCGTACAACTGAGCCGCGCTTCACTCATCTGCACCATCGCTGGCTTGGCTTTGGTATGCACCTCACTGGCAATGCGCTGGCTGCTGTAAAAACAGCCCTCCCCAACATCTACAAAACCCGCGTAGCTCACACTGCGCGGGTTTTTTTATTACAGAGAGCTTCACATGCTCATCAAAGCACTACTGCCGTTGATTGCTGTTTTTAAAATTCAAGTGCGGTGGGCACGAAGGCAAATACTTTAGCAAATAAATTGCGCAGCGCTACAAGGCGTGTAAGGGAGAGATCGATCAAGCACCAACTCAGGCAAAAACTGCCGAGCCAACTAACTACTCAGTATTTTTAAAAACTCAATCGATGACTCGCCAGCCCAGCCCCCTGCACAGACCTCAAAACCAAATTTGATACCGTCGCCCCCCTTCCCCTGTGCCCGGCCCTTGGACAAAAGGCCCGGCCCCGCACAGCCACTGACCGCGCTTCAAGTTCGCCCTCGGTTAATGGCTTGTCATTCGCATCAGCAGCACCACCGGCCAAGTGCGCACCCGGCGCGATGGGACTGGTTTTGCCAACCAGTACTTGGCTGCATACCAAGGCATTAATGGCCCAGCCATGCAAACCTGGTGGGGCAAAAACCAACGTGTCAGCAATCAAAAGCTGCAGTCACCTAAAGAGCGACGACAGCTCAGTCATCAAGATCCCCATCGTCGTCTTCGTCGGCAAGCAGCTCAACAAACACCTCAACGCGTACGTGCGTCGGTGAGTGCCAGTTAAAGGTTCTGTCCAGAACCTCATAGATTGGCCCATCTTCAAACATACACACGCAGTCTCCTGGCAGTGGAACAGCGGCCAGTGCACCCACTTCATTGACATCAAAGCCGGGGATAGGGGCTGCGTCAGCGACATCTTCATTAACCAGCACAAACTCAAGAGTTACTTGCATGCTTTTTCCTTTGATACGCCCACAAAAATGGGCATTTTTTTACCGAGAGATTTTGAAATGACCACCTGAGAGCCGCGTGGGCAACATGCCCCCGGCGCGTCAAGCAGAGCCATCGAGCCATCAGGTGATGACTTGAACCACACCACCACAGGCCCCAATCATGAGCGATAACACCGCACAGCGTGCGCCGGCCTACTTCTTCTACCTTGCGCAAGGTCACTGTCACAGCACTGCCGGCGAAGCTGCGCGCATGCTGCTGCACTGCTACAGCGGCCACCGATTCAGATTTAACGCAACCGATTGACAGCTGCTCGATGCCCAGCACCAGGACATGGCTCTGCAGATCAAGCGCATGAATGTGCACTGCACCCGTGAGGTGCACGAGCGTCTGAATGCCATGTACGGCCACACTGAGTACTTGGGCCTGCGCTTTCTTTGAACACTTGGCCTGTAAGTTTGGTCTCAAGGGCAAGGCAAAGAAAAACTGACTTACTCCGGTACTACCTGTTGACCTGCGCCCTTCGTGCGAACCACGTCAATCTTGTCAACGTCAAAGAGCAGATCCAGCACACCTTCAGCCAGCGCTCTGGTGCAGATACCACCGCTTTTAGCCTGCTTATCTACCCATGGGCCAGCGCCAGCAGCACCCAATTGAGCATCTTTGCCGTACTGGTGTGCGAAGCCCCAAGCAAGGGCGCTACAGGACCACACCGAACCCACGCATGGCGCGAACTGCTGGGCAAGCTCGAATTTGTTTTGTGGCAAGCAGGCGAGCAGGGACAAAAGGAAGACCCGTGAAAAGCAATGGGCAGTTACTGGTGACCTACTTCTTTCAAACCATATCCACCACCAACAAAAAGCCCGCTTAACGCGGTCTTCTTACATCAGCTGCCTACAACTCAAGCACTTAGTGACACACGCATGCCATCAAGGCCAATCAGCGCATTGCCTTGTACAAACTTGTACCTGAACGGCAAAAAATCCATTCCTATAACCGCTCTTTTGCTGATTGTTCAGGCAGTTAGTCACCACTGAAGTCGAAATACAAAATATTTGACCAATTACCCAGCCCGAGATCATCGATAGATTTCATTAAATCGTGCACAGGAACGGAGGATTTGGAGGTCCGGCCAAACAGCTTTGCGAAAAAGCCAGCAGATTTGTGCACCTCGATGGGGGGAGGCACCAAAGATTGCAACGCCCTTTCCACTTCAGGCTGCATATTTTTAAGCTCCTCAAGGAGCGCAAGGTTTTGCTCAAAAAGCGGTGTGTCGCCCATGTCAAAAATTTCACCGCACTCAAAAACAAAGTATTGATTTTGATTTTCTGGTCTGTTCAAAAATTCGATGGTTTCAGCAATCAAGTTCTGGGCTGCTTCAAGCTCAATTTGAGACAAGAAATTTTCAAGATTTTTTACGCCGGAGGCGTAGTCACCTATCAAAGCTATTTCCTCTGGATTTTCCCAAAGTGAAGAACGGCAAGTTTTAGGGTTACCAGAGAGAAGTAACTTGGAAACAATGGGTATTTCGTAATCCCATTCCGAAATCCCAATCATTTTCCGATCGTCAAGCTCATCGCTTGCCCCAGGGATGACATTGGTTGAGTAGAGATAGCAACGGTTAGCCACAGTGATTATTCCGATGTATAAACGTAACAAACGTATGCCACATCAAGCCCCTGGGGCCTGCCCAGGCTGCACCATCTGTCTCAGACAGTCGCTGGTGGATTAGTTCGTAACTGAATTTGACAGGCACTATAACCGGAGCATCTGCAGGGCCGAAGTCAAAGTCTTGCTTGTGAAGTACTGCAGCGACAAAGGCGGGCAAGAGCTGCCCGATCTGCGGCACACCATTCCTACCCGCGACCGCTTCGTCCTAGTAATGGTCCATGGTGAGCCCTACGCCATTGTTGATATTGGCCTGCGCATGCTGTTTCCACGGGGGCTGTTTCAGGTACAAGGGTTTCCTGATAGCTACGAGCTTGAAGCCAGTACGGCTGACAGCCCATCGTCAAGACAGCCCAGGTGCGAATGTGTGGCAACAGCGTGGCCCGCTACTGCCACAGGCACTGGCCGCCAGCTAGCTAGCTAAAGCTAACTACAGCGAACGGCTGGCACTACACCAAGCCGCTTAACTCAACGCCAAGTCCACCTAGTGCGAACTTTCTTAGCCATGAGCGAGCATGAAGTCACGCAGATTGAGTGGTGCGCATGCGTGGCACAACCTTGACCGAACCCATGCCACTGGGACTCGAACACATCCACTGGAGTTCGCATTTATCTACACGATCATGGTCTGATAGTTATGCAACGCACCAACGATGACGATCAAAAAGAAATACTTTTCCTAAAATAAAACATAGCAAATACCGCTTGCCAGATAAGAAATAGTGGCACTTTTAATGAAAACAAAGCCCGCTGATGATGCATCGAGCGGGCTTTTTATGGGCACGTTGTATTAGCAGTTGCCTTTTTTGGCTTGGCCGGGGGGACAAAAACCCCCGTGGTCGTGCCCACCGCTGTGTCCAGGGTCAACGACAACCGAGCCGCTCGGTGTATACACCGCACAGCCTGTCAAGAAAGTGGCCAGCAAGATCAGACCAAATAGTTGCTTCATTTTTGTTAATGAAAGAGTTGGAGCAAATGCAGTTTAGACCGCGTCATCTTGGAATTTTGTGTACTTTTGTTCATCTCCAGATCGCCCTGCCCACAACGCGCAGTCTTTTTCTGTGGAGCCAACTATTGCACAAAGTATTTTTTCTCCATAAGGAGTTAAAGCAGCTTTTAGATCAACAGTGATATCACGCTCAATGACATCTGTAGCTGCTGCATACTGCCAAATCCGGCTACATAGCAGCAAAGCAAGGCCGCTGTTTCAAAAACACCTCGCTTCTCAACGACGCGAATAGCTTCGAGCAGCTTGCTGCCTGTATTTCCTCTAATGTCATGGCTTCTGACAAGGAAACAAATCTCGCTTAGCAGGCAATAGCAGCGATCCGCATAGGTTTCACTCTGCATTTTTCATTGTTTTTCGTACCATTGATTAGCAATAGCCTTGAATGCGCAGCTGCTGCATTGTTCTTTTTCGCTTGGCATCGAGCTTCAATGGGGTCAATGCGTTCTGCTCAGCTTTGGCCACGAGTACAGCGGCCAGCCCAGCCTGCTCGAGCTGCCACAGCACATTGCCAGGGCAGACACCATGCCCGACGACACACAGCTTGCCGCCTTTGCCGCGGCCTGCACCAACTGCCTAAGCGAACGCGCCCAGATCCACGAGCTACGTGCCGCACAAGCTGCTGCCCCCCTCTGCTACCGCCTCGGTCAGCTCCATCACCTCGGCAGCGCCCATAGCACCCCACATTGGCAGCAACAGCAAGCCCCAGCCACCGCTCACCTTCCGGGCAGTGTTAATGTGACGGGCGGGCAGGCTTTATTTAATAGCTGCTAACGCTTATTGGTTAAGCATTAGAGCGCTATTTCATTCAAATTTCTTGAAAAAACCTGCCAGTTTGCACCGGCAGGGTTTGGGTTTGTTGAGCGCAGCAAACCTGATTGGTAGGCCTTGCGCAGCTTTAACTTAGTCGGATTGCTGCGCGCCATGCAGTCATTGCGCCACAGCAAGACAACTTGCCGCGTAAACCACGCCCCTGAACACATATGCCTGCACCCAGATATAGCTACACCTACATTCATGGCGTGCAGTTGTAAACAGCGCCGCTCAAAAATCATAAAAAAACTGAAAAATACCTGAAATCAGTTATTTCCAATGCGAGTTTTTGTTAATAGCATCTAGACAAAACCCCGTGCCAGACCGCGCTGGTTCATTGGCGGTTGCCGGTGCTTGCCACTCGCAGTTTTTCACATCCCTTTTGCTTTGAACTTATATGGCTCCATTCTTTGGTCTGCTGCTGGACGCCGGCTTCCCACAACCATCCACCACGAAGGGGCACCCGTTGAGAGGTTGGCTACATGCCTTCTGGCGTAAGGGGCTGCTGATTTTGAGCTTGCTGCTATGCAGCAGCTATGTGCATGCGCAGGGAGCACCCACTGTCGCTGGTGTAGACCCCAACAGCGGTAGCACGACAGGTGGCGACAGTGTGATCCTGACAGGCACCAACTTTACCGGAGCCACAGCGGTGAGGTTTGGCGAAAAATCCGCCACCGGCTTTAGCGTCAACAACGCCACCACCATCAGAGCAACCACCCCGACCCATGCTGCAGGCGCGGTGACCGTGGAGGTCACAACACCGGGTGGCAGCGCCGCCCTGACCAATGCCTACACCTATGTCCTGCCTGCCCCGGCGGCTGGCCCGGTGGGTGCCACAGTGGCGGCCAATAGCAGCAACAACCCCATTACCCTGAACCTGAGCGGTGGCGCGGCCACCAGCGTTGCCATATCGACCGCGGCGGCTCACGGCACCACCACCGCCAGCGGCACCACCATCAGTTACACCCCAACCGCCGGTTACTCTGGCAGCGACACCCTCGCCTATACCGCGACCAATGCCAGCGGCACTTCCAGCCCGGCCACGGTGAGCATCACCGTCAGTGCGCCCCCCCTGACGATCACTCCGACGACTCTGCCCAACGGCACTCAAAGCACGGCCTACAGCCAGACCCTGACCACCTCCGCGGGCACCGCCCCCTACAGCTACCGCATCACATCCGGCAGCCTGCCGGCCGGCCTGAGCCTGGACATCAGCAGTGGCGTGATCAGCGGCACCCCCACTGCCGGTGGTACCTATAACTTCAGCATCGGCGTGCAGGACCGGTACAGTGCCACCGGCAGCCAGGCGTACAGCCTGACGGTCAGTGCCCCGAGCATCACCCTGAGCCCCGGCTTCCTGAGCAACGGCACCGTCGGTGTTACCTACAACAGCAGCTTCAGCGCCTCTGGCGGCACCGCACCCTACAGCTACAGCTACAGCATCACATCCGGCAGCCTGCCGACCGGCCTGAGCCTGAACAACAACACCGGTACACTCAGCGGCACCCCCACTGCCGGTGGTACCTTCAACCTGACCATCACCGCCAGCGATACCAACGGCGCCACCGGCAGCCAGACGTACAGCCTGACGGTCAGTGCCCCGAGCATCACCCTGAGCCCCGGCTCCCTGAGCAACGGCACCGTCGGCACGCCCTATAGCGCAACCCTCAGCTCCACCGGCGGCACCGCGCCCTACAGCTACACCATCACATCCGGCAGCCTGCCAACCGGCCTCAGCCTGAACACCGGCACCGGTGCGATCAGCGGCATACCAAGCGTCGCTGGCGCCTACAACCTGACCATCACTGCCACCGATACCAACAGCGCCACCCGTTCCCAGGCCTACTCGATCACCATCGGCGCCCAGGTGCCGGTTTCCACCGCCGTCATCGCAGTTGTGCCGGCCAACAGCAGCTTGAACCCGATCACGTTGAACATCTCCGGCGGCGCCGCCACCAGCGTCGCCGTGGCCAGCGCCGCCAGCCACGGGACTGCCATGGCCAGCGGGACCAGCATCAGCTACACGCCTGCCGCCGGTTTCTCCGGTGCCGACAGTTTCACCTACACCGCCACCAACGCCAGCGGCACTTCCAGCCCGGCCACGGTGAGCATCACCGTCAGTGCGCCCACCCTGACGATTACTCCGACGACTCTGCCCAACGGCACTCAAAGCACGGCCTACAGCCAGACCCTGA
>ENA-OBLH01000395-OBLH01000395.1-metagenomes-genome-assembly--contig:-NODE-395-length-14943-cov-3.34363_pt1 | contig 14943 bp, 12 predicted proteins | sample MGYA00153382_OBLH01 | MGnify analysis MGYA00153382
ATAAAAAATCCCCCTCATCCCCCAACCCCTTCTCCCACAAGGGGAGAAGGGAGGCAAGACTAAATTTTCTTGTTCCCTCTCCCGTTCTGGGAGAGGGCTGGGGTGTAGCTTGCTTCTCGAAGAGTGGGTCTTGGCTTAACCCGAACTCACGTTAATTTACCGTTAGGCTGGATTAGATAAACTCTCTAGGGTCAGTCACATATCCTGTTAAGGCTGAAGCTGCGGCTGTATAGGGAGAGGCAAGATAAATCTGGGCAGTTTTTTCTCCCATCCGACCGGGGAAATTACGGTTGGTGGTAGAGACACAAATCTCTGCACTATTCATCCGCCCAAAGGTATCCTTTGGTCCCCCAAGACAGGCAGCACAGGAGGGAGCGGCAGGCTCCATACATCCGGCTTGGAGGAGAATTTCTGAAATGGTTTGTCCTTCATATTTTTGGGTAAATAGATCTTCGTATACTTTTTGAGTGGCGGGGACAATGTAGGTAGGAACTTTGACTTGTTTGCCTTTAAGAAGTTGGGCGGCATTGACAAAATCAGTAATCTTACCCCCAGTGCAGGAGCCGATGTAGACTCGATCGATCTTCACATCCCGACAATTCCCGGCTAAATCTTTATTATCAGGGGAGTGGGGTTTAGCAACTACGGGTTCTAGTTTAGACACATCATAGCGATGGACAGAATAGAATTGGGCATCTTCATCGGTATAGACTGACTCAAAAGGCTTGTTAGTTCTGGCTTGGACGTAATCGAAAGTAGTCTGATCTGGAGCAATTACGCCATTTTTGCCACCAGCTTCAATAACCATGTTGCATAGGGTCATGCGCTCTTCCATCGTCATGGCGGCGATCGCTTCCCCAGCAAATTCCATCGTCCGGTAGTTTGCCCCCGCCACACTAATATCTCCAATAATCTGCAAGATTAAATCCTTGGCCGTGAGATAGCTGGGCATTTCCCCATCTAAAATAAAGCGCATGGTAGCGGGGACTTTGATTAATAATTTACCTGTTCCCATAATGAAAGCTGCATCGGTATTGCCAATCCCTGTCGCAAACTGCCCAAAGGCTCCGGCATTGCAGGTGTGGGAATCGGTGCCAAATAAGATTTCTCCGGGGCGGGTGTGGCCTTCTTGGGCAAGGGCGATGTGACAAACTCCTTTGTAGTCGGGGTTGGCTTTGAAGTTGGAGCGATCGGTAATATCATAAAAATATTTAATTTCCTGCTCTTGAGCAAAATCTCGCAGAATATCTACATTCCGGTTAGCCCGTTCATCGGCAGTAAAAATATAATGATCAGGAATCAAAACAATTTTTTCCTTGTCCCAAACCTTGGCATTGGCTCCAAATTCTTTTTTGAATACGCCGATCGTCCCAGGCCCGCACACATCATGGGTCATCAATAAATCCACATCTACCCACACATTCTCGCCGGGGGTGACGTGCGATCGTCCGGCAGCCTTAGCTACAATCTTCTCTGTCATAGTCATGCCCATAATATTTCCCTCTATATATAAAAAATCTAAGTATCTGTTATTGTAATCGCAAAATAAAATTTCCCCTAGGTGATCGAAACCTAGAGGGATGTGGGTACAGTATAACCAAGAGACAAAAAACTAACTAAACATAATCTACGGAGACTAAATATATGAAACCGGAATTACAAGCTAAGTTCCTGCAACACTTGAACAAAAAGAAAAAAGACGCTGGTTTTACCCTGATTGAACTCCTCGTTGTAATCATCATCATCGGGATTCTAGCTGCGATCGCTCTTCCTTCTCTCCTCAGCCAAGCCAACAAAGCCAAACAATCTGAAGGTAGAAACAACATCGGTGCTATCAACCGTGCTCAACAAGCCCGTTATCTAGAAGCAGCAAAATTTGCCGAGGGTAGTACTGCAACGGCTGATTTAGGAATTGGTATCCCAACTCAGACGGCTAACTATATTTACAAGTCTGAAGGTGAAGTAACTTCCCTAAATACAGCTACACCAGTAATTGACAACCTAAAGGCTTATGCTGGTGTAGTATACACTGCTCAAATTAATAATCAATCTGCTACTCAAGCTCTTGCTTGTGAGACATTAGGAACAACCAAAGATTTACCCACTCTAGCAGCAGCTTTTACTGGCTCAGAGTGTGGTACTACATTTAAGAACTTGGGTGGTTCCAAGTAATACGTAAAATACGGAATGATCTAAGTATTTTGATTTTTTGTGGGTAGTTTTGCGACTACCCACAATTTTTTTAGATGAATATAGCTTTTACATTATTTATATGGCTCTTACTTCAGAAAAATACTGGAATAACTACACTCTCCCACTTTTAATTAATGGAGAGTATAGTCAAATTATCAGCTTTTATGAGCAGGCAATTAATACTAATCCAGAGAATAAAGTTAATTATTGGTATTTAGGGTTGACTTTATTCTTGGAAGGAAAAAAGCCAGAAGCTGAGACTACTTGGTTGATGGCAATGATGGCAGGGGATGAAGACAGAGTAGAAATAGAAACTCTAGAACTTATAAATATTCTGGAAATTGAAGCAGACAGACAAAACACTCAAAAATATTGTTTTCTTGCAATGCAACTAAGACAACAAATTAGAGAGTTAATGCCTTCAAATATTACTAATTTATTGAAACTAGTACATTTATCAATTGAGCTTGAAATTTATGTGCCAGAAGAATTAGTGGAATTAGGTTTGCTAGACCTTCTTAAAGATACCTTGACAACAAAAGTAGATACTGTATTATTAATCCAATTAGGCAGAAGTCTCCTAACTTATGCCCCTTTATTCTTTTCTTCTGTTGAGTTAATTAAACTCTCTGCACCCTATATTAAAACGGCAGAAGAGAGAAGAGATTTTTTAAATCTAATCCAATGGGGTGTAACGGAAATTGGTGTGGGTAGGAGGTATTATACAATTGCTATTCCTTTAGGAGAAATAGGTCTTTCCCTAGAGCCAGAATATGAAAATTTGTTATTTTACCTAGCTAGTTTTTATCAAAATATTGGTGATTCTGATCAAGGAATAAAACTAGCTCAAAAATTGTATCCTTTACTAAAAGGCACACCTGATAAGGTTTATGGACAAACTCTACTTGTCCGTGGTTTTATGACTGCTAGTAATTACTGGCAGGAAGCTAGTGATGCTAATGAGCAATCAAAGGAACTAATTACGACTTTATTCTCAGAAGGAGAAGTTATAGAGGAATACAAATTAGGAGCATTAGCTAATGCTACTTTCTTTCTACCCTATTTCTCTGACGAGCCACGAGAGATTAGACAGTTTCATAATCAAATGGCAGAATTGTGTTGTGTTAATCTACATAGACACTATCAATCATTGATTGCTAAATTTCAAGAACTTCATCACCAGAGAAAAGTGACATATCAGGATGAAATTAAGAGCGATCGCCCTCTACGAATTGGCTATATTTCCCACTGTCTGAAAGCCCATTCTGTAGGTTGGTTAGCTCGTTGGATATTTGAACACGCCGATCTGCAAAAGTTTGAGATTTATACCTACATGGCGTGTTGTGATCCAGTTAATAATCCCCTTCATGAATGGTATTTAAACAAAGTTCCTAAATACTATAAATCTAATATAGTTTTAAAATTAGCAGAAAAAATTAATCAAGATGAAATTGATATTTTAATTGATTTAGATAGTATTACTTCTGATGTTGTCTATGAAGTTATGGCGCTTAAACCGGCTCCTATACAAGTAACTTGGCTAGGCTGGGATGCTTCGGGATTGCCTACTATTGATTACTATATTGCCGATAATTACGTTTTACCAGCAGATGCTCAAGAATATTACCCAGAAAAAATTTGGAGATTGCCAGAAACTTATCTTGCGATCGATGGTTTTGAAATTGCCGTTCCAGATTTGCGGCGGGATCAATTAGATATTCCGGCCGATGCAATAGTTTTCTTGAGTGCTCACACTGGGTATAAACGCCATCCTGAGATGATTAAAACCCATATGAAAATTATCAAGGGTGTACCCGGTAGTTATTTCTTGATCAAGGAGCGTACAGATAAAGAGGGTATTAGGTCGTTCTATGGAGAAATTGCTGAGTCTGTGGGGTTGGAGAGCGATCGCCTCCGGTTCATGCCCAGAACAACTTTTGAAGCAGTCCATCGTGCCAACTTAGGCATAGCTGATGTAGTGCTTGATACCTATCCCTACAATGGGGCAACTACCACTATGGAAACCCTGTGGATGTGTTTACCAATGGTGACTAGAGTTGGCGAACAATTCGCTGCCCGGAATAGCTACACCATGATGATGAATGCCGGGATTACTGAAGGTATTGCGTGGAGTGACGAAGAATATATAGAATGGGGGATTCGCCTTGGTAAAGATAAAGCCCTGCGCCAAGATATTGCCTGCCGTCTCAAAGCCTCCCGCCAGACTGCCCCTTTGTGGAATGGGAAGAAATTTACCAGACAGATGGAAGATGCCTACCAGCAAATGTGGCAGATTTATCTAGAGAAGGAGACGACAACTTAAAAATCTGTAATTGCATTACAAAATGAAGAAAGCAAATCTGTAATGAGGTAACTGTTATGTCACTTCCCAAGGGTCCAAAAACTCCGGCAATTTTGCAAATGTTCTACTGGATTACCAGACCATTTTCATTTATGCGTAGCTGTACTCATGATTATGGCGACTGCTTCACAGTAAGGCTGGGTGAGAATTTTCTTCCCGTTGTCTTCTTCAGTCATCCTCAAGCCCTGCAAACCATTTTGACGAGCGATGATTCCAAGATGTTTGATGCTCCTGGTGAGCTAAACGGTCTATTTGAACCATTTTTAGGAACGCAATCTGTGATTGGGTTAAGTGGCGATCGCCACCGCAGGATGCGCCAACTGATGATGCCCCCGTTTCATGGCGAACGGATGCGTTCCTACGAACAAATCATTGGTGACATTACTGAGGATGTGATACGCAAATGGACTGTGGGTAAATCCTTCTCAGTTCAGGAGTCCATGCAAGCTATTTCCATGCGAGTGATCTTGGGGGCTGTGTTTGGTTTAGCCGAGGGACTCCGCTATCAGCAACTAGAAAAACTTCTGGGAACCATGCTTGATGAAATGAGTAACCCCTTGAGCGTCAGCCTCCTCTATTTTCCAATCCTCCGCCAGGATTTAGGTCCTCTGAGTCCGTGGGGCAACTTTATCCGTAAACGACAACAAATTGACCAGATCATCTACGATGAGATTTCAGAGCGGCGAACACAGCCCAAGGATTCTCGTAACGATATCCTCTCTTTGCTCATGTCTGCCCGTGATGAAGCAGGGGAGCCGATGACAGATGGGGAGTTGCGTGATGAGTTAATGACGCTTTTAGTTGCTGGTCATGAAACAACTGCCACTGCTCTGACCTGGGCATTGTATTGGATTCACAAATTTCCCAGCGTTCATCAGCGACTGTTGCAAGAGCTTGAGGGCATGGATGTCCGCGCCGATCCTAACACTCTTATGCGCCTCCCCTATCTGAATGCAGTCTGTTGTGAAACGCTAAGGATTTACCCTGTGGGAATGCTGATTTTTCCACGGGTTGTTAGATCATCTGTTGAGTTGATGGGTCACTCCTTGGAACCCGGAACTATTGTGATCGGTTCGGTCTATCTAGCCCATCGCCGTGAGGATGTCTACCCAGATCCGGAGCAATTCAGACCAGAACGCTTTTTGGAACGTCAATTTACTCCTTTTGAATATTTGCCTTTTGGCGGGGGCAGTCGGCGTTGTATTGGGATGGCGTTTGCTCAATTTGAAATGAAAGTGGTTTTGAGCAAAATCTTGTCACAGTTTGAACTAGGACTAGCTGATACCTTGGCAGTGCAACCAGTGCGTCGAGGTTTAACATCAGGAGCATCTCCAGTAAAACTGATCGTCAAAGACTACAATCCTACTAAGATTTCTTGACAATACCGAGAAATCTTCTCCTCGACCTATCTAAATTTTTTGTTGTCCAGCTTAAACAAGCGATCGCTAGAGATTTTCTGCCCCAATTTCTCTAGGGTTCAACAGGTTTCATCACCTAATGTTTACGAACTTTGGATAGACTTAATCTCTGCTAGATCGAGAACTTGGGGAATCAGGTCTTCTCTTCTCACCGCCATCATATGGACTCCTTGACAAAGTTCTTGTGCCATTTTTACCTGTTCCGCAGCAATTATAATTCCCTCTTGTAAAGGATCCTTGGCTTGAGCTAGACGATCGATAATCTCCGCTGGAATATGCACTCCCGGTACATTCCGGTTAATAAATTCAGCATTTTTTGCAGATTTCAAGAGAAAAATTCCGGCTAATACAGGTTTATTGCATCCCGCTGCAATCTGCTCCATAAATTTAGCAAGGCGATCGAAGTCTGTAATTAATTGACTCTGGAAAAATTGCGCCCCGGCGGCCAGCTTGCGATCGAACCGACTCTGCAATCCCGACCAACTCCCCGACTGGGGATCCACCGCCGCCCCAGCAAAGAGATTCAACTTCCCATCGGTTAAGGGTTTTTCATGGGTATCCATGCCCTGATTTAATTTCTCAATTATCTGCAATAACCGCACCGCCTCCAGATCAAATACTGGCTTTGCTTCTGGATGATCCCCTGCTTTCACTGGATCTCCCGTCAAGGCCAAGATATTATAAATTCCCAAGGCATGAGCGCCCATCAAATCTGCTTGAATACCGATGCGATTGCGATCGCGGCACGCCACCTGACAAATTGGCTCTACCCCTGCTTGCAACAACAATACAGAAGCTGCCAAGGGACTCATGCGTAATACCGCCCGACTGCCATCGGTAATATTTACCCCATGCACCCGCCCCTTAAGTAACTTGGCCATTTCCAGCATATGGCTAGGATCACCGCCCTTTGGTGGTGCAACTTCAGCAGTAACGATAAATTCTTGATTTTTGATTGCAGTTTGAAAAATGGACATTTATCTCCTACTAAATCCCAAAGCATCCCTCACAGCCCCCAGGGTTTCCCCTGCGATCGCCTCTGCTTTTTCTCTACCTTGTTTCAGGACAGATTCCAGATAACCCTGTTCTGCCATAATTTCTTGGTACTTGGTTTGGATGGGTTGGAGGTGGGCGATCGCTGCCTCGGTCAACAAGGGCTTAAATTCTCCCCAGCCCAAGTCTTGGCATTCTGCTGCCACTTCTTCCTTAGATTTTCCGGCTAATAGACCATAGAGACTCAAAAGATTATGGCATTCGGGGCGATCAGGGTCATCAAAGGTCATCCCCCGCACCGTATCGGTTTTACAGCGCTTGATTTTATTCTTAATCGCTTCAGGAGTATCTAATAAGCTAATTCGGCTCTGATCTGAGGGGTCAGATTTAGACATTTTTTTAGTCCCATCGGTTAGGCTCATCACCCTTGCCCCTTCCTTCCGAATCATGGGTTCTGGTAGTTTCAAGACTGGTTTCTTCTTGGCAAATTGATGGTTAAATCGAGCGGCAATATCACGGGTTAATTCTAGATGTTGCTTTTGGTCTTCCCCCACGGGAACTTTGTCAGCTTGGTATAACAGAATATCTGCTGCCATGAGGACGGGATAATCTAGTAAACCCGTATTCACATTCTGCCCCTGCTTAATGGCCTTCTCCTTAAACTGGATCATATCTTCTAGCCAATTAATTGGGGTGATGCAATTTAGCAACCAAGCAAGTTCACTATGGGCAGCTACGTGGGATTGAATAAAAATAGTGCAATGCTCCAAATCAATGCCACTAGCAAGGTAGAGGGCAGCGATCGCATAGCTATCGGCGGCGAGGGTTTTCGGGTTATGGGGTGCGGTAATGGCGTGGAGATCCACCACACAGAAATAATTCTCAAATTGATCCTGCGTTTCTACCCAGTTGCGAATTGCCCCCAGATAATTCCCCAAATGTAAGTTACCTGTAGGCTGAATCCCCGAAAATACTCGTTGCTTGACCATAACTAAAAATTTAAAATCTTATAAGACTTAGTAATATTTTTTAATCTTTTTCTTAGTTTGCCACAAAATGCCCTAACATCCTATGGGTTCTATTTGGTAGCATAGAGTAACTAATTTATATTGTCCATAAGTGTCCACAAGCCTTAGTCCCTTCATCCCCAAAATTATGTTAGAAGAAACATCCCTAGCCTTAACTATAGAACCTGAAGATGATTCGATCAACGAGATTGAAGTAGAGAAAGATGATCCGATCGAATCTATCTCGCCTGTAGCTTATTATGGAGCCGACTACATCGTAGATGATCTTGTTAAGAAGATACAGCAAGGAAAAATATATATTCCTAACTTTCAGCGTAATTATGTGTGGAATATCAAACAAGCTTCTCATTTTATTGAATCTCTTTTATTAGGCTTACCTGTTCCCGGCATATTTTTAGCCGAAGAAAGCGATAGCCAAAATCTGTTAGTTATTGATGGAAGTCAACGCCTAAGAACTTTACATTATTACTATACAGGTGTTTTTGAGGATGGCAGAGAATTCAAACTCACTGATGTTCAACAAAGGTTTATGAATGCCACCTATAATTCCCTTTCTTCAGGCGATCGTAGGCAATTAGGCGAGTCTCTTTTACACGCAACTATACTTAAGCAAGATGAGTTCAGTGATGATAATAGTGGTATCTACCTGACTTTTGAACGATTAAACACAAGTGGGATATCTATTACTTCCCAAGAAGTTCGATCGGGTATTTATCATGGTTACTTTAAAGACCTACTTACAGAGTTAAATACGAATAAAAGTTGGCGAGCTATTTATAATAATTCTTCTGTTCCTGATAAACGTCTTAAAGATGAAGAGCTAATACTTAGATTCATGGCATTATTTGATCTTCATCAAGAGTATAAAAAACCTATGGCAAACTTCTTGAATAACTATATGGAAACCAATAAAAAAGAAAATGCCAGCCTAGGTATTAATAGAGATTTATTTGTCAAAACAATAGAACTAATTCATCGTTCTATTGGCAACAAAGCATTCAGAATTAGAAAAAAACTAAATGCAGCAGCCTTCGATTCAGTTATGGTAGGTTTGGCGACAAGAATTATTAATAGAACTGATATAGATATACAAGAGGAAACTCTAAAAGAAATTTATGATCGTCTTATTCATAATGAAGAATTTCTAAGTTTTGTAGATACACCTAGAACCACAGATGATCACGCAGTAAAGGGTAGAATTGACCTAGCAATTAAAGCTTTTGCAGAAATCCCATGAGAAGCTCGACAATTCTTAAAGAACAGCAATATCTTGATAACTTGTTTGCCAAAATTACTCAGATTCAAAGAATATCTCCAGATGATATTGATCTACAAGCTCACTGGGCTAGATATCTTTGTATTTTGGTTTCTGGCTTTTTAGAAAACTCCATTAGCACAATTTATATTGAATATGCCAAGAAAAAGGCTACTTGTAAATTTTGTGGAGAAAAAACTTGAGAAATTTCAAAATCCTCGAATGGAAAAAATCTTTCAACTTATGGCATCCTTTGATGAGGAATGAGGGAAGCAACTAAGAATTAGAACAGAAGGGGAAATTAAAGATGCTGTAAATAGTATTGTTGATTTAAGAAATAAGATTGCTCATGGAAAATCCATCGGTACAAGCTATGTTGCTATCAAAAAGTATTATGAAAGCTCAAAAAAGCTTCTAGAGGTAATTGAAGATATTCTTGGTTTTGATAAATAGTCGAGATATCCCTTGGCTAATTCTGCCACATTAGCTATACTAAACAAATCGTTTCAGTTGATTGAAAATAACTTATGGCAAGCGCTAAGTTGATTATGTTGGGGAACCACCGCAAAATTTCATCTCTAAACTTTTCCCTTGATCAGTTACCGGGATTGAGTATTAAAGACTGCAAAAAACTTCAGAGTTATGGGATTACTACAACTCACGCCCTATTGCAAAAAGCAGGTCGTAATAAAGCCCAAAAGGAGGCTCTAGCGATCGCCCTGAATGTACGGCTGCAACTCTTGATGAAATGGCTAGCTTTTGCAGATTTGGCAAGGATTCCGGCAGTGGGTTGTCAGCATTGTGGCTTGATTGTGCATAGCGGCATTGTTTCCTTAGAACAACTTGCCCAAACTCCCCTTGGTCAGCTTCATAAGCAAATTATGCGGTTACAAATCCAGAACCTGCAACGAGCGGATCTATGTCCTGATATTGGTGAGATGTCAGTCTGGATTAAACAAGCTCGACAGATTCTATTGCATTGATACTCTCGCCGTTAAGCCTAGGACTGTAACGGGAGATTCTTGCTTCACTGGGTTTGTCTAGTCCCAAGTCATCTCTGTCTTGCAACCCCGTCCAGATTCCCCTCCACAAGCATCTGTTTTATGTCCACTGACTGTCCGGCAGTAGACAACTCAATATTCTTTTATGTTTCGATTTCTCCTTCACAAACTATGTCGCCCCTGCTATCAGGTATTTTACTTTGGTCAAGCATTTTGTCTGGCGAGAACCACCAATTCTGCTACTCTAGGCACACGTGGGTGCAACGGCTCCCTGATTTTAGCACAGGGGTCAACTTGGTGGTCTTCCGTTGGTCAGTTTTATTTGTTGGCAAAATTCATCTCACCGCTAACCTACTGGTGTAACGGGAGTCCTCTTTTGCATTCAAGATAGCTCTAGATTCAATGTTCCTGTAAAAGGTTGAGAGCCTTGGAGGATTCTGCCTTCAACCTTGGGGCTGATGGGAGAATTGGTGGCTAGGTATTCTAGTACAGCCTCCGTGAGAATAAAACCCGTGTCTTGCTTATTTCGAGCTTGGGTAAAAACAGCATAACCATCGCCCCCATTCTGCATGAAACTATTCGCCAAGACTCGATAGGTAGCATTTAGATTCAGCTTTTGGAAAACTCCATTGCTATCTTTAACCTGCACATCCACAATCCGATCGCCCGCAGCTTGACTCGGATCCCAGATAAAACGCATCCCGGAAACTTGACTAAAACGACCGCCGCCCGATTCTACCTGACTCACGGAATTTTCTAGGGCAGCTTTGACTTGCACCCCAGTTAAGTCTGCCACCGTAATAGTATTGCCAAAAGGCATATTTTCTTGGACTTGACCTAGGGAAATATCTCCTGCCGGGATATCAGTGCGGATGCCACCAGTATTAATGAGAGCGATCTGGGGGTTGAGCGATCGCATTTTCAACATCATGGCATCGGCAATCAAATTACCCAAATTACTTTCTACTTTGCGATCGCCCCGGGTCAAATTCACCGTAGTTTTGCCCGCAATTTTCTGGAGGGCAGCTTGCAGAGGTTCCGCATACTTAGCTATTTTGGATACCGTTTCTGGATCAGGAATCACCGGGGCTTCTACTGCAATGGGTTTCCCCGCCCAAGAAATTAGCTTACCCTTGGGGTCAAAAACTAGGTTCATATCTCCCAAAAATTTACCCCACTCCCAATCAGTTGTCACCAAGACTGGTTCACCGTTAGGAGTTTTCATCACTAGGGGATAAGGAGCGATCGTACCGGGAATATTACCCAAGGGTGTGTGGGTATGACCACCAATTATTAAATCAATCCCCTCTACCTGTTTGGCCAATTCCTGATCTACATCAAAGCCCACATGGGTCAGGGCAATAATTTTGTTTACTCCAAGACTAGTTAGATCCCTAACCGCCTGTTTGGCCGCTGTCATGGGATCAACAAATTCAACTCCGGCTCCGGGGGAAGAAATATTGGGAGTATCTTCAGTGATCAAACCAAAAATTCCAATTTTTTCCCCATTAAATTCCTTAATAATCCAAGGGCTAATTCTGCCGGCCAAGGAAGAGCTTAAATCTAGTTTGATATTTGCGGCCAGCATGGGGAAATTCGCAGCTTTGATAAAGTTTAAGAGCGGTTCCTGCCCTTGATCGAACTCATGATTCCCGATCGCACTAGCATCGTAGCCCATATCATTATAGAAATCTAAATCCGCCATGCCGAGATATTCATTAAAATACAAAGTTCCTTGAAAAATATCCCCCGCATCTAATAACAATAGAGGTTGCTTAATAGCTGCATTTTCTGCTCGAATTTGTTTAATCAGGGTCGATCGCCTAGCTACCCCCCCAAGGGTACGATCGCCAACTTTCACCGGATCAATATGGGCATGGTGATCATTGGTATGTAACACTCTCAGACTAAAAGGGGGGGCTTGTTGTCCGAAGACCGGCAGAGCGATCGCTAACCCCAAGGCTGCGAAAAACAACACAAACATCAAATTCAAGCGCCGGATATATTTCACTTTTTTCTCCTACTATAAATAGACTGAACTAGGCCAGGATGATAAGCTAAACAAGTATTTTAGTAAATTAATTTCAGTATGGAAGTTACAAAAAGTAAGTTAGATGGAGTGGTGGTGATCAAACCCCCGACAATTTTTGAAGATTTTCGTGGCACTTATGTAGAAACCTATAACGAGCAAATTTATCACGAAGCAGGAATTGATATAAAGTTTGTCCAAGATGATATTTCTGTGTCTACTCAGCATGTCCTGCGGGGGATTCATGGAGATCAAGAAACGTGGAAACTTATCTCTTGCTTATCAGGAAAATTTTATTTAGTAGTGGTTAACTGGGATAGCACCTCACCCCAATATCGACAATGGGAAGCTTTTACCCTTTCTGAGGAAAACCGCCTCCAAGTATTAGTTCCGCCTAAATTTGGGAATGGGCATCTGGTACTGAGCGATCGAGCAATTTTTAACTACAAACAATCCAGCTATTACAACCGAGCAGGGCAATTTACCCTAATTTGGAATGATCCCCAGTTGAAAATTTGGTGGCCAATAAAGGAGCCGATCGTATCCCCACGAGATCAAGGTTTAATCTAGGTTTAGAAAAGACCCAAAGCCTTGCACCTCTACTAAATAGGTTTGACATCTCACCGGGTTATTGTTTGCCGCCGGAGGCTAAACCCGGTGATTCCTCGCAGACTCCCTGTAAGACTTGTCGAAGTGAAGGACGGGGCTTGTATTCCAGTTTTTCGGTTAATCCCCCCAAACCAAGTTATAATACGTAACAAATAAGAAACAAAATTTTATCATGAGTAAATTATGAGTAACCCTGTAATTCATGCTTTTTTTGTGGGTAGAGCGGTCGCCCAAATTCTCAATGAGCAGATGGGAGACTCCCTAACCCATGCCCTGAGCGAACTAGGCAAATTTGATGCTGAACAGCGGGAACGACTCCGCCAATTTACCCAAGAGGTATTAGAAAGGGCGCAACAAGAACAGGAGACAGCTACAGGTTTACACTCTCCTAGTAGTCCTACAGCTAATTCCCCCAAAGGAGATTTGCAAGCGACTATTGATGAACTGAGGGCAGAGATTGCGAGGTTGCGATCGGCACTCCAAAATCATCGTAATCAAACTATTTCCTAACTATCTATCCAAGAATCTACCCCCATCCTTGGATTTTGGACGATTGTGGCAACCCCAGCTACGATCGCCACCTAATACCCCTAAAATTTTAAGGAATAACTGTGTCTGCCTTACCTGATAAAGTTGTCAGCCTCCCCCCATACCGGGAACTTGCCCCCGTCAATACCCTTGCCAGTCCGCCAATCATTCCCAAGCAGTATCGCTGGAATCGAGAAAAATACTCCCATAAACGTCGCTTCGTGGATATCTGGACTTTTGTTGGCTCTCTGATGATTGGGCTATGGCTAGATAGCAAGCCTTGGAGCTATCAGGGAGGAATAACAGAGGCTAAAAAAGCCATCAGAAGAAAGAAGCAAGCAGTATGGATTCGGGAAACCCTGCTCAACCTAGGGCCAACTTTCATTAAAGTAGGACAGCTATTTTCTACCAGAGCAGACCTCTTTCCCAGCGAGTACGTAGATGAACTAGTGAAACTCCAAGACCAAGTGCCTGCCTTTGGTTATGAACAAGCCGCATTAATTATTGAGCAGGATATGGGAAAACCCGTAGAAAAACTGTTTAGCAATTTTGATCCTATTCCCCTAGCGGCGGCGAGTTTAGGCCAAGTCCACCGGGCAGAATTAAGTACAGGAGAACAGGTAGTAGTTAAAGTTCAAAGACCGGGCTTGAAACAACTTTTTGCGATCGATCTAGATATTCTCCGGGGCATTGCCAGATATTTTCAAAGCCGCCCGGATTGGGGTAAAAACCGGGACTGGATGGGCATTTACGATGAATGCTGTCGGATTCTTTGGGAAGAAATTGATTATCTTTCAGAGGGGGCAAATGCCGATACTTTTCGGCGGAACTTTCGGGAGTATGATTGGGTAAAAGTTCCCCGTGTCCACTGGCGCTACGCTTCCCCTAGGGTATTAACCTTGGAATACTTACCGGGGATCAAGATTAGTCATTACGAAGCCTTGGAAACAGCGGGCTTAGATCGAAAATTATTAGCCCAACTGGGGGCAAAGGCTTACCTCCAACAGCTATTAAATGACGGTTTTTTCCATGCGGATCCCCATCCGGGCAATATTGCGGTAGATACCGATGGGGCTTTAATTTTCTACGATTTTGGGATGATGGGTAAAATCAAAGCCAATGTGCGAGAACAGCTCATGGAGACCCTTTTTGGGATTGCTCAAAAAGATGCCGATCGCGTAGTAACTTCCCTAGTAGAACTAGGAGCTTTATCCCGAACAGAGGATATGGCTCCGGTACGGCGATCGATCCAGCATATGTTGGATTACTTCATGGATAAGCCTTTTGAGAACCAATCAGTAGCAGATATTAGTGATGATCTCTACGAAATTGCTTATGATCAACCATTTCGTTTTCCTGCTACTTTTACTTTTGTAATGCGGGCTTTTTCTACCCTAGAAGGAGTAGGTAAAGGTTTAGACCCAGATTTTAACTTTATGGAGGTAGCAAAACCCTTTGCTATAGATCTTATGAATGGAAATGGGATAGAAAATAATAGCTTTATTAATGAGATCGGTCGCCAAGCTG
>ENA-OBLH01000396-OBLH01000396.1-metagenomes-genome-assembly--contig:-NODE-396-length-14937-cov-3.62505_pt1 | contig 14937 bp, 14 predicted proteins | sample MGYA00153382_OBLH01 | MGnify analysis MGYA00153382
AAAAAGTGACCCACTAAATAAAGAGAACCACAGAGGATAGTTAGCTCTGGTTGCGGTAGAGATTGCTCTAGGGCTTGATAGACATCAGCATAAACTTGACAGCTTGCCAAATCTGGGCAGGTATCTTGAGCAATTTCAGCTAACTGATGAGTATCCGCAGAACTGTGGTCAGGAACAGGGACTAGGTAGAGCCGATCGCCCGGTTTGAGCAATGCCCGGAAGATATTTTGGTGATCCTTGGTACTCAGAATCCCCATCACCCAATTCACAGGTTGAGCCGTCAAACTATTAGTCAAGCTATCTACGTACTGACGTAGGACGATCGCTGCGGCCGGATTGTGCGCCCCGTCTAGGAGTAACTTTTTTCCTTGGTATGCTAACCATTGCACCCTGCCCCGCCATTGGGTACTTTTCATCCCTGTTTGAATAGCTTCAAGGCTAATCTGCCAACCTTGGGCTTGGAGAATTTGGATCGTAGCGATCGCAAGGGCAGAATTCATCAGTTGAAATTCCCCCAATAAAGCTAAAGGGTACTTAATCCCTTGATACTCTGCCCAATTATTAGGTAATCTCTGAGCCGGCTCTACCCAAGTGGCGGGAGATTTAAGACTAGTAACTTTTTCCAGAAATACAGCTTTTGCCTCTGGGGGCACTTGACCAATTACCGCCGGACAATTAGCTTTAACAATTCCCGCCTTCTCGAAAGCTATTTTACCCAAGGTATTCCCCAACTGCTGAGTATGTTCCAAGCTCAGCGAAGTAATCACCGAAACTAGGGGCGTATCCACCACATTGGTAGCATCTAATCTACCCCCTAATCCCACTTCAATGATGGCAATATCTACCTGTTGTTGAGCAAAATACACCCAAGCAGCAGCGGTAATCACCTCAAATTGCGTCGGAGAATCGGCTACATCCGAGGGAATTGCGGCTTGGACTTGTTGTAATAGGGCTACTAAATCTTGATTAGCGATCGGGACTTGATCGATCGTAAGCCGTTCATGCCAACTGATCAAATGGGGAGAAGTATAACATCCAACTCGATAGCCCGCCGCAGTCAGCACAGAAGCTAGGTAGGCACAGACAGAACCCTTGCCATTGCTCCCAGCCACATGAATAATCGGCATGGCTTGATGAGGATTACCCAAATCTGCCAAGAGTTTTTGCATCCGCTCTAAGCCCAAATGCACACCAAAACGTTGCCAAGGTTGCAGTATTAAATCAATATCCATGAATCAGTTATCAGTTATCAGTTACCGGGTATCAGTTACTACCTATAAAGTCTTTTTGTTTACTGTTTACTGTTCACTGTTTTCATACCATGTGCCAGCCAAAATACTTTTCACCGCCAGACCAATGCGATCGATATCTTCATCTAACAACGGAGGCCAGACCACTCCAGCCCGTAGCCCGAAGATAAATGCCCTCCGGCTTTCAAAAGCCACCAGATAAATAGAAGTTGCCACTTGGCGATCGATACTTTCTACTCCTTCTGCCCGGAGATCCTCAAATACCATTTTCAGGGCTACCAGAATATTTGTCACCTGTCCCGGTATGGGGGGCTTACCCTGTTGGAGGCGAGATAAAAAAGACTCTGGAGTATTTTGGTATTCCCGCCCTTGGGAGTGCAGCAAAATATAGGCAGCTTGATAATCCATTCAATATTCCTCAATAATCTCTGGCTCATTGCCCAAGTCTACTTCTTCATAAACTAGGGCGATCGGCAACCGTAAGTCAATACTTAATAGTTCCACATCTTCCCCAACTTTGTAGGGAATAAATTCCCATGTACCTTGGTTATTCAGCCGAAATATCTCCACACTGATCTGATCAGCAGATATCAGTACGTACTCTTTTAAGGTAGTAAGACGGCGATATTGGGCAAATTTTGTCCCTCTATCGTAAGCCTCTGTCCCCGGAGAAAGAACTTCCATAATTAAGCAGGGATACCTAGTGAATTGCTTTGCCGTTTGATCCCTAGAATCACAAGTTACAACCACATCAGGATAGAAAAAAGCTCCTTGCTCTGTGATGGCAACCTTAGCATCAGAGATTCTGACCTTACAGTTTTTTCCTCGAAGATGATTTCTGAGGATAGCTCCTAGGTTCACAATGATATCCACATGAGGCATGGTGCCACCAGCCATTGCTAACACCCTTCCTTGAATATATTCATGTCTAGTCGGCTGCTGTTCTTCCCAGAGGAGATAGGTTTCTGAATCTACATAATAGGGAATGGCAACCATAGCTTTTATCTCCATGGGCTAATCAACATTTAGTTGGGCAGATGGTCACACCAGAAAGAGTGCAGCACAACCATCTTGTTTTATTCCGGCTGACCCATCAGCCAGAGCCAGTGGATGTGGGATTTGATAGCAGCAGTAAAACTAGGCAGTACATTATATTTCACGCCGTATTCTTTACAAGTAGCTTCGACAATGGGAGCGATCGCTGGATAATGCACATGGCAGATACCCGGAAATAAATGGTGTTCTACTTGATAGTTCAAACCTCCAATATACCAAGTCAAAAGAGCATTATTAGGCGCAAAATCTACGGTAGTTTCCAATTGATGCACTGCCCAGTTATTAGCTAGGGGTTGGGAATTTTCTGGCAAACTTATAAACTTTGCCTCTGGCATGCAATGGGCGGTCTGAAACACGAAACTCAGCCATAATCCAGCGATCGCACTAGCTCCAAAATAGGCCACCAGTACCTGCCAAGTAGGATGAAAATAGCAAGGAATGACAAAAGCCAAAGTAAAGAAAGTCAGCTTACCGACAATAACCACAACTAAATCTTTGCCCTTAGGTCTAGGGATTTTATACTCCCCAATACTGCCGAGGAGGAGGTCTTTGAAATCACGATAGAAATGCCATGCTACTACCAATAAACTGTAGAGGACTGGTAGATAGATATATTGAAAACGATGGAACCAGTAGCGCTTTTGTTGGGGAGCAAGACGGCATAATGCCCCCATATTAATATCATGATCCACACCACAAACATTGGTGTAGCTATGGTGCAGTAAGTTATGCTGTTGTTTCCATAAGTAGGAACTTACTCCTAAAATATCCGCCCCGAATCCACAGATTTGATTAATGATGGTGTTATCTGAATAGGATTTATGGTTGCCGTCGTGCTGAATGCTTAAACCAATTCCCGCCATGGCCATGCCCAGAGAAAGATTTAGGATAGTTGCCTGCCACCAAGTCTGGGCAACAAATACTAGCAACACCCAAGATATTAAAAACCAAGAAAAAATAATCAAGGTTTTGAGGTACATTCGGGGGGCATCCTTAGGCGATCGCCCCGTAGTTATAAAATAATTATCTACTCGGTGCTTTAATTCTTGGTGAAAATCATTGGTGCGATCGTACTTAACTTTGAGGTGCTGATTAGCTAAACTAAACTGGCTAGATTGGCTAACTAAGTTCTCGGCAGAATTCCTAGAATCTAGGGTAGGATTTGGCTTGGTATTGGCTGTCACGCAGTTCTAATTCCTGAATTTTACTATTTTACTAATGTATTCTAACAATAACCTTTTTTATTGTCTCACGGAATTTGTTAAAATGCAGTGGACTAGGATGACTAGGAGATTTTTTAGGGTAACAATAAAGAATATAAAAAAAATATAAAATTATTATCTTAAGGAGATGAGAATAGCCATGACCGAGACTCCGACCCCTGTATCATTTCTTACGGCCGATGAATCGACTGAAGTAGACATTGCTCTACTTTCTTCTAGCGAAAAGTTTCTAACTAGGTTAACTATTTCCTCTCTCCGAGTTTTACAACAAATAGGCAAGGATCAAGGAATAGCGATTGAAGACTTAACACCTCAGCAAATTATTCGCTGGTTTGAGAATGATAGTAAAATTAAGCGAGAGCAAGGCATTGAGGCTGCATTCCTAAAGTGGTAAATCAAACGGCTAGTGAACCATTAATTGAATTAAGAAACGTTTCTAAATCTTTTGGAAAGAATAAGGTTCTAGATCAGGCTAACTTAAAGATTAATCAGGAAGATGCCTTGGCAATTATTGGACCTTCGGGGACTGGTAAATCGACAATTCTGAGAATTATAGCAGGATTAGAAGCTCCAGATGAGGGAGAAATTTTTATCAATGGCCAGAAACGTGAGGGCTTGATTGAGGATGCCCCAAGCCCAATCAAGATTGGCATGGTCTTCCAGCAATCGGCATTGTTTGACTCCCTAACGGTGGAAGAGAATGTGGGTTTTCTGTTGTCTCAACATTCTCGCTTGAAAGAGGATGAGATTAGGGAGTTGGTAGAAGAAAATCTGAAAATGGTTGGTTTGAAACCAGAAGACGTTGCCCATTTGTATCCCGGTGCATTATCAGGAGGGATGCGGAAACGAGTTAGCTTGGCTAGATCAATTATAGTTGACCCTAAAAGACCCGAAGATAACTTGGATGTGATTCTATACGATGAGCCAACGGCTGGATTAGACCCGATCGCCTCTACAATCATTGAAGATCTAGTCAGAAAACTACGAGAAGAAAAGGCTGGGGGTAGTACCTATGTTATGGTAACTCACCAACAAAGTACTATCCAGCGGACAGCCGATCGAGTCGTATTTCTTTACGAAGGCCAAGTCCAGTGGGATGGGAGAGTAACTGAGGTGGCTACTACCGATAATCGTTTAGTGAGACAATTCTTCACTGGTAGTACTGAAGGGCCTATTGAGATGACAAGGTAGATATAAAAATAAGGTGAAAACCTCATGAACAAATTACAGTTAGCTTGCTTCTCTACGATGATATTTGGATTGATCAATTCTTCGATCGTCCCCCCAAATTTACCTTCACCCCTCAGCTACAACCCTGAAGCCTTGGCAAAAAGTAAAAGTGGCGGCAGTAGTGGTGGCCGGAGTCGGGGGGGATCTTTTAGTGCGCCGCCTAAGTCTGCCCCCAAATCTGGAAATAGTTCCGATTCTCCATCTAATTCTAATAACAATAATAATAACAACAATAATAACCAGTATGCTCCGGGCTACCAAGCGCCAGTTTATATAAATCCTAACCCTGTTATTGTGACTAATGGCAGTAGTAGTAATGATGGGGGAGGGGTTCTCATCGTTATAGTTATTTTGTTGGTCATGGGCGGTGGGACGATCGCTCTTTTGCTCTGGTGGCTAGGAGCGATGCAGAAAACCAAGGGGATGGCTGGGGGAAATTCTAAGGCCGAGAAGGAACTTAATAATGAAATAGTTACGGTTACTTGTCTGCAAATCGCTCTGTTGGCAGAAGCAAGGGAAATTCAATCTCGCTTGATCCAGTTAGCTACGGAATCTGACCTAACTACCCCAGAAGGATTAGTTGCCCAGTTACAGGAATCGGTTTTGGCTCTCCTACGTAGCCCAGAAAATTGGACTCATGGGCGATCGACCTCCCGCACTGCACCAAATCTAAAAGAGGCGGAGGTTCTATTTGAGCAAATGTCCATTACTGAGCGCCAAAAATTTGCGACAGAAACCCTAGTTAATGTGGGGGGTAAAATCCGCCGCCAGCAGATAGCTCTGACCCCAGAACCAGATATAGCAGAATATATCGTCGTTACTCTCTTAGTAGGAACGGCTGATGACCAGCCCCTCTTCCCAGAAATTCATACGGAAGAAGACCTCAAGGCAGCCCTAAGTCGCATAGCGGCTATTTCCTCTGACTACCTGATGATTTTTGAACTCCTATGGACACCAGCCGAGGAGAGGGATAGCCTTACCTACGATCAGCTATTAGCCAACTATGCCGACATGCGCCAACTAGTTTAATTTTCTGGACTTACATAATAGGAGTATGAATTAAAAAGGAATAAGAATATCAGCAACGCCAAAATATATTAGAAATAAAAGTTCTACAGCCAAGTAAACTCTTATTTCTACCGTAGATTCTAGATATTTGCACTTATTAATGTTTCATTTGCCCATCCTTCAATTTCTTCTTCTGCTAAAACTTTAGTATCCATTTCTTTAAGAATTTTAGTAGTCTTCTGATAGGAGCGACTGAGCTGTGAATAATTTTCAGATTCAATTTTTGGAGGTAAGGAAACGATCGCTATAGGAAAATTAGGTAAATATTCCTTAATATCAGCCACTCGCCAATATAGAGAATCTAAATTTAATTGAGGGACTTGTACCTCAAAGGAAATTCCATGCGCTGCTAAATAAGGGATCCCATTAGCAACTACTACATCAAAATCATGGACTCCTTGGATACCTTGTAAGTTACGCTTTAGATAATCTTTGCTTTTGTTGCCAAGGCGATCTTTTAAGACTTTTTTGATCTTTGAAATTGTTACTTTTGCTGCTGATTGACGATCACGAACTGTAGACTTTTGAATAAGGTGATCGACTAAAAAGCTAGAGCTAATATCTTTCATCAGAGAATTTATATCTTCCAAGGAGGCGCGGGGTTCTGTAAACTGGATACTATTTATACTACCAAGGGCTAGTTTTGTTAAACACTCATAGAGTGACATATCATTAAATATGCTATCTGGAGAAAGTAACCCAGACTCCGCCGATTCCTGCATCCGTTGAGCAAAATCATATAAGAAGCTAATATCAGTTTTCCCAAAATTACGTACTCGATCCCAAGACTGCAAAAATTTTACACATACCTGATCATGATCAAAAGCAAGCACACCAATATTAATCCGCTCATCTGCGATCGGGTTTGGTACATACTGAATAACACTGTACTTGCTCATTATAACTACCACATCTTGCTCAATAATCTACTTACCGAAGTGCTAATAGGTTCCGTTGTCTTCTAATTAGGTACTCTATCATCATAGTCCGTTCCTCAATTGTAATGCCCCACTCTACGGGTGGAAGAGCAACTATCTTAATAACTGCCTCTTCATTGATATTTACTAAAGCATCTAGAGCTTGGTTGATCTCTGGGGAGGTAAAATGACATTCCTTTGACAAAAAAGTATCTACTTGAGCGTTGTCAGCCTCTAGTAAATCTTCTACTGCCCAATTAGGACTATTGGGGAAAAAATGCCCGTGATCTACTGAATATATCAACCTTGGAAGCGTAGTTTTAAAAAGAAACTGATGGTCGTTAGCCTTTGTCCATCCATAAAGTACTGCTAGCAAGGCTAGTCTTGATCGATTTTCAATATTGCTAGTGGCAATTAAATCTCTACTATCAAAGCAATCCGGTACAAATGCTGAACCATGTGCTATCTCATAAGAAATATGAGCAAGATTTTTTTCAATCTCTATCAATTTAGTAAGATCAACAAACTGTACATCTGTAACGGGTGCGCCCAATAATAGTCCTAATCTAGCAACAATTTGCTCATTAATGATTTGCCGCCCTGCATTTCGTCCTTTAACCACATAATCTTTGCCATCATTACACCTAAGTAAAACTGGTTGAGCCTTGGTACTCCAACCTTTTTTGAAAGTCCTTGCTTCAATAATTGTTCTCGATTGAGCGATCGCAACCTCTAGCTGTTCTCTCCATCTTTGCCGATCTCTGGTTGAATAAGTTCCCTTTTTGCTCACAACTTAAAGCTACTTATCGTTTTATTCATCCTGATACAGCAGTTTGCCTACAAGTATAGCAACCTTCTTAGCAACTGCTGTATATATCAATTCTCAATAATTTTAACCCCGAAGACGCTTGAAATTATTGAGGATTTTTAGCTGCCAAAATGGCGAATAATGGCATCAGCAAATTCCGAACACTTCAGCGCTGGGACTGGGGGTTCCATGAGTCTGGCCAGATCGTAGGTAACTTCCTTGTTGGCGATCGCCCCACTCACCCCTTTTTTTACTAAATCTGCCGCCTCTTGCCAGCCCATATATTCCAGCATCATTACCCCAGAGAGGATCAGGGAGCCGGGATTGACCCGATCGAGGCCAGCGTGCTTCGGAGCAGTGCCGTGGGTCGCCTCAAAGATGGCGCAGGTATCCCCAATATTTGCCCCAGGCCCCATACCTAAACCACCCACAATAGCGGCAGCGGCATCAGAAAGATAATCTCCATTTAGATTCATGGTGGCCAAGATAGAATATTCATCGGGGCGGGTTTGAATTTGCTGAAAGATGCTATCGGCAATGCGATCGTTCACCATGATCTTAGTTTTCCAAGCTCCATGACCGTGGGATTCCCAGATGGTATCTAGAACCTCTTGGACTTCTTGGGAAATTAACTCCTGTTTTTCGGGAGTTAGGGAGTCATAGCCGGGGTCAATGAGGCGAGCATTTTCTGCAATAGTTAAATCTGGGTTTTGCTCCTTATTGCCCAAAATCCACGATTCCCTTTCGGTGACACATTCTGCTCGAAACTCCGTGGTAGCCAGTTCATAACCCCAATCCCGGAAAGCTCCCTCGGTATATTTCATGATATTGCCCTTATGGACGAGGGTGACTTGCTGCTTCTCTGGTGGCAAGCGGAGGGCGTGGAGAATGGCCCGGCGGACTAGGCGCTGGGAACCAGTTTTGCTAATGGGTTTAATGCCAATCCCTGCATCTAGGGGAATTTGTTTATTCTTATGTTCGGGAGTGGCAGGAATTAATTCTTCATTGAGAAACTTGATTAATTTATCCCCAATTTCGCTACCCTGCCGCCATTCAATCCCTAGGTAAATATCCTCGGTGTTTTCCCGATAGATAATTACATCTAATTTTTCTGGGGTTTTGTGGGGCGAAGGTGTGCCAACATAATAACGGCAGGGACGGACACAGGTATAGAGGTCATGGATTTGCCGCAGTGCCACATTTAGCGATCGAATCCCCCCACCAATGGGCGTAGTTAGGGGCCCTTTAATAGCAATGCCAAATTCTCGAATCGCCGTTAAAGTATCTTCTGGCAAGTATTGATAGGTGCCGTACTGCTCACAGGCTTCATCTCCGGCATAAACCTTGAACCAAGAAACTTGCCGTTTGCCCCCGTAGGCGATCGCAATGGCACTATCCAAAACTTTTTGGGTGGCAGGCCAGAGATCAATCCCCGTCCCATCGCCACGAATGAAAGGAATAATGGGATGATCAGGGACGATCGGATGGCCATTAACAAAGGTGACACGATCGCCAGTGGTGGGGGGAGTAATTTTTTCGTACATTTTTACTTTAGGTGCTTTGAATAGCTAGGAATAGAACATGGATTATTATAATTTGAATCAGTTACAAGAAAGTATCGATCGTCACCCAGAGCAATGGCGACCTTTGGTGTTTACTAATGGTTGCTTTGATTTGCTACATGTCGGGCATATTCGGTATTTACAAGCTGCCAGAAAGCTGGGGCAAGCCTTAATTATCGGCTTAAATAGCGATCGCTCCGTCCAGACCATCAAACCCCCCCAACCCGGAAAACCCCGTCGCCCAATTATTCCCGAACTCCAAAGGGCAGAAGTCTTAGCAGCCCTGAAATCTGTAGATGGAGTAATTATTTTTGAAGAATCCACGGCCGATCGGCTCCTTGCCACCCTCAAGCCAGAAATCTATGCCAAAGGTGGAGATTATACGGAGGAGACTTTACCAGAGACCCCCACAGTTAGGGCTTACGGTGGTAAGATCCACTTAGTTAGGGTAGAAATTCCCACTTCCACTACAGGAATTATTGAATCGATCCGTAATTCTGGTTGATTTTTTAAGATTTAACTTACAACACTGGGCAGGAGACATATTCTTCCTAGGAAGGGGCTTAAGCCCTTTGTCTGAATCCCATCAAATAGAAAAAGGCTATATCGATTTTATGAGCAACTCAAACAGCGATATTAATAATAACTTCCTAGAACCGGTGGATTTTATTTCGCTATACGATCGATTTGTTGCCGCTAATGACAAGAAACAAATGCAACTAATTCCTGACCTGATAGCTCAGGGCGAGATAGGCTTGGATGTATTAATGAAGTTTTTGCATCAAGCTGGGAATACACCAAAAATCATTCATGGCAATGTTTATCAAGCACTCTTGACCTTAGAGATATCAAAAGTGCAGAATTTTTTGCAAACTAACTTTCCCACAGGGATTTTACCCTTACAATCTGCCCAAGGAATTGACTATACAAAACTTCAACAATTGTTAGCCAAACAAGATTTCTTGGAAAGCGATCGCTTAACTATGCAAAAGTTATGCGAACTGGCTGGAGATGCTACAGTAAAGAGGAAATGGCTTTATTTTACCGAAGTAGATAGTCTGCCTGTAATCGATCTTCAGACTATTAATAATCTTTGGTTGCTACACTCCGAGGGGAAGTTTGGTTTTTCAGTCCAGCGAGAATTATGGTTAGCCTTTAACCAAGATTTCATTAAACTCTGGTCAGCGATCGGTTGGAAATCAGGGAACGATTGGACAAGATACCCCCAACAATTTACTTGGAACTTAAACGCACCCAAAGGGCATCTACCTTTATCTAATCAACTAAGGGGAGTCCAAGTAATCAAGGCAATTCTTTCTCACCCAGCTTGGAATTAAGAAGGTTAAATTGTCTGTCCCAGATAGGGAATATCTACTTTTATTTTCAGGGTCATACTTAATTTTTTGTCTTTAACCATATATCTAGTAAGGTCGCAAAGCCTTGCGCCCCTACTTATGGAAGTTAACAGCAGCACTTGCATAAATCCTAGGGTCTACTAAATAAACTATCAGTTGCATGACCATAACCAATGCAAATATTAAATAGCACCCATGACTAACTTAGATATAACTAATATTCTTTATTGCCGCTTAGATCATTTAACTAGAACAGTTCAAGAACAAAAAAGGTCTACAGTTTTAGGGGAATTAGGTTTATTAACTCCCCAAGGTTCTTTGGCAATTTTGGAAGAGGCAACCCAAAGTAGTAGTAGCTTCCTCGATATTCCGATCGCTCTTTTGAGTATTTTTGTAGATAGTCAGCAACTAATTAAATCAGTAGTTGGTCTATCTCATTTGGGTTTTAATCAAGAATTAGTGGTTAATAGAAAAATTTCCCCAGAGGAATCTTTTTGTATTCATGTGGTGGATAGTTTAACAGCCCTAGCGATCGAGAACACGCTCCAAGACCCCTTCTTTTGTCAAAGTCTTCTTACCCAACATTGCGGTATTCGTTCCTATCTGGGTGTCCCGTTAATTACTAGCACTGGGGAATGTATTGGAACTCTGGCAGTTATGGATTTACACCCCCGCCACTTCACAACAAAAGATATCCAGTTTTTAGCAATTCTAGCTCGTTTAACTATTACTCAACTAGAAAATAATAGAGAGAAAGTAAAGTCCAAATCGCCCCTTCAATTGCCCTTAAGTAACTTTAATAACAGCCTTAATAACAGCCTTAATAACAACCTTGATAACAGCTCAAATACTAAGGAAGTATCCCAAGCTCCAGTTAAGCTCCAACTTGTAGCAAAATTAATTGAAGAACTCCGCACGCCCCTAACTTCAGTGATGGGTATGACCGGAATGTTACAACAAAAAATTTATGGCTTATTAACTCCTAAGCAACAGGAATATCTGGCAGTGATCCGCCAGAGTGGGCAGCGGATGCTGATGAGAATTGAAGAAATTATTGCTCTAGATGTGGATAGTTCTAGTCCCCAACAACTTAACCTAACTACTGTAGATATGGAAATGTTGTGCCAGCAGGTAATTAATAATCTCCAAGAGGTAATTCAAGATAAAAGGCAACAGGTTCATTTATCGATTCAGGAAGGGAGCCGTCTCTGGTTAGTCGATCGCCGGGCAGTACAATCAATGATTTACTACATAGTAGCGGTAATGCTAGATACTCTCCCCTTAGGAAGCCAAATTAAAATCCAAATTGATTGCGGCCATTACCTATCTGATTGCGATAACTCCGTTTCTGCTCACCAAAATAGCTACCAATCTATCCAAGTAACTTCTACTAAAGGAAGTACCAACTTACCTAGCTTTAAGCCTAGAACAACCGAATATTTTCAATTTCAGTTCGCCCAAGCTTCAGGTGAGCAATTAGGTAAGCAATCAGTTTCTGCTCCTCAGATACCAAAAGTTATTAGATCCGAGACGGCAAATTTTCTTGATCTAGGGGAGGGGACTACTCCCGATCGGGCAGAATCCGCCCAAAATTTGGGAACCGAATCATGGCATCGCCTTGGTCTATTGTTGAGTTATCAAATAGCAGAGATTCATGGTGGTAAGATACTAATGCAAGATAATGAAGAGTCGGGCTATGGCTATGTTGTGATCCTGCCCAAAACAGTAAACAGTAAACAGTAAACAGTAAACAGTATTAAGGCTCCTGTATAGTCTTTAGCTAATAACGTAACTGATAACTAATAACTGGTAACTGGTAACTGGTAACTGATAACTGATAACTGATTTATGTGGCAACAATTTACTCTCTCTGGGATGCAAGTACGGCAATGGCGAGCTAGTAGTTATATCTATCATTTAGTGGGATTACTACGGGCATGGCAAAAAGGTAGCTGGTTAATGCCTTGGGGAGATGCGATCGGGGCGGGATTAGTTGCTATTACCTTGGTGCTTTCTCCTTTTGTGTCTACTACCTTGATTGGGGTGTTGGCAGTAGCGATCGCTCTCTGGTGGTGCTTGATTACCCTTGCGGATGAAACTTCTACCGGGAAAGAAGGCGCCAATATGGCAACCCCGATTCATCTAGCAATTCTCCTCTATTGGTTTATTTCTCTGATTGCCACTGCCTTGTCTCCGGTAAAAATGGCTGCCCTAGTGGGGCTATCCCGCCTGAGTTTGTATTTAGTTTCTTTTGTGATGATGGCCCGGGTGTTGCGTTCCTTCAAAATTCGCTCTATTTTAATCGCCATATATTTGCATATCTCCCTAGTAGTGAGTGTCTATGGCATTCGCCAATGGTTCGCTGGGGTCAAACCTCTAGCAACTTGGGTGGATGCGGATTCCCCTCTCAAGAATGTCACTAGGGTTTATAGCTATTTAGAAAACCCAAATCTTTTGGCCGCCTATCTGGTGCCGGCGATCGCCCTGAGTTTGGCAGCAATTTTTGTCTGGCAGCGCTGGTTGCCCAAATTGCTGGCCATCACAATTTTTGCGGTTAATTCCACCTGTCTGATTCTTACCTACAGTCGGGGCGGCTGGATTGGGTTTATAGTTTGTATTTTTACCTTCATGGCTCTAGTTGGCTTTTGGTATAGTTATAAGCTACCAAGTGCTTGGCGGGCTTTGGCAATTCCAGTACTTTTAGGGGGAGCCGGATTTATCTTAGTAGCAGGAGTGGTCTTAGTCCCAACTCTGCGCGATCGCCTTTTGAGTATGTTCCTTGGTAGACAAGATAGTAGTAATAATTTTCGGATGAATGTTTGGGGATCGGTGGTGAAGATGATCCGCGATCGCCCAATCTTGGGTATTGGCCCCGGTAATAGTGCCTTTAACCTAATCTATCCCCTCTACCAACAAACTAAATTCACGGCCCTGAGTGCCTATTCAGTCTTGTTAGAAATTGCGGTGGAAACGGGCTTGATTGGTCTATCTTGCTTTATTTGGTTTCTGATTATTACCTTCAACCAAGGACTTTCTCAGTTAAATCGTTATAGATCTCAACTCAACACCAAGGGTTTCTGGTTAGCTGGGGCGATCGCCGGCCTAGTAGGCATGTTGGCTCATGGTTTGGTAGATACAGTATGGTATCGTCCCCAAGTCAGTATGTTGTGGTGGTTCCTAGTAGCAATCATCACCAGCTACTACACTTGGCTGCCCGTACCCCAAGAAGATGAAATAAGTAAACAATAAACCTATGACTTCTAGCGATTTATCAGAAAACCTATCTAATTCCCCGTCAGATATCAAAGACATAGCCCGCTTAAAATTCTTGACTATGATGCGTTTGGGTTTATTCCAGATGGGCTTAGGGATGATGGCGATCCTGACTTTAGGCATTCTCAATCGGGTGATGATCGGGGAATTGGGGATACCAGCGATCGTGACTGCCGGAGCGATCGCCATGCACCAATTTGTTGCCCCAGCGAGGGTTTGGTTTGGGCAAATGTCTGATAACAAACCTATTGCTGGTAAACACCGGACTAACTATATTCTCTTGGGAGCGATCGGTTTTACCTGTGCCGTATTTTTGGCAGTGCAGGTGATGTGGAGATTAGGGGATTTGGTGCAAACTAATGGGGGCTGGCTCTGGAGTGGGGAAACTTGGCTCTGGACAGCTTTACTAGCTCTAGTTTTTGCTGGTTATGGTCTAGCCCTCAGTGCTAGTTCTACTCCTTTTGCCGCCCTGTTAGTAGATGTTTCAGAAGAGCATAATCGCTCCAAGGTAGTCGGGGTTGTCTGGTCAATGCTGATGGTAGGGATTGTAATTGGGGGCATCACGGGGGGAATTTTGCTCAAGAATATTGCCGATCCAGCGATCGTCACCGGAGCTAATATTGGTACTCTTTTGCTTACTGGGCAGCAAGGTATCCCTCCTTCTTTGGAAGCTCTAAAATCCCCCATCAACTTCCTGTTCATGGTGATGCCCCTAGGGGTATTTGGTCTGGCATTGATTGCCACTTGGGGAATTGAGGATAAATATTCCCACTACACCAATCGCTCCAGTGCTTCCAGCCGGGAAGATAGCGTCACCCTAGGCAGAGCTATCAAAGTTCTCACGGCAAGTCGGCAAACCGGAATTTTCTTTACCTTTCTACTAGTGATGACCGTGAGCTTGTTTATGCAGGAAGCAGTGCTAGAACCCTACGGTGGGGAAGTATTTCAGATGCCGATCGCTGCCACTACCCAACTTAATGCCTTTTGGGGCATGGGAACTTTGATTGGGGTCAGCACCACCGGATTTTTAATTGTGCCTCGCTTGGGGAAGCAAAATACCGCCAAGCTAGGCTGTGGACTGACTTCCATCAGCTTTATTCTAATTATTGTAGCTGGATTTTCTCAGTCTGCGGGGTTTTTGCAAACCGTGGTTTTTCTCTTTGGGTTAGCGGCGGGGGAACTGGGCTAGGAAAAA
>ENA-OBLH01000397-OBLH01000397.1-metagenomes-genome-assembly--contig:-NODE-397-length-14934-cov-4.6858_pt1 | contig 14934 bp, 21 predicted proteins | sample MGYA00153382_OBLH01 | MGnify analysis MGYA00153382
TGCGTCGGTACACTCTACTTATGAGTCAACGAACCCCCGAAAGTACGATTTACTTGTGAGTCACCGCGATTTAGCCAAAAGCTGTCAGTGATTTTGTACGGCTAGACCGCCGTTACAGACGCCACGGATGCGCTACGCGGCTTGTGCGTAGGTCTCGCCGAGTGCCTCGTTGAGCACGTTGCAGGCGCAATCCGCGCGCTTGCCGCAGCAGGTGGCCACACCCGTCATGCACGCGAGATCGCTCATCGTGCAAGCACCGTCCGCCACGGCCTGGTGAATCGCTTTTTCGTTGATGCCGTGACAGATGCAAACAATCATGGGGAGAACACTCAATAACTTGAAAACGTTACGGGAATGCGAACTATTCGCAATATTGCAGCTACTTGCCTGAGCTCAAGCAAATCGCTACCGGTGCTCTAGGTAGAGCGGGCGTCAACGCGTGACGATGCGTTTGTCGCACGTAAGCGAGCGTGATGGCGACGATCAAAAAGGCCTCGATGCCTTCGCACAAAGTGAGTACAAAAATGAAGCTTAGCGTTCTCGTTGCAGGCGGACGGCTACGCGTAACGCGCGCGCAGCACCAGTTTGTTTAGTGAAGAGGACGGGTCGGATGTGGCGCGTTGCGACGACACATGATGCTCAAGAATGGGCTCCCACGTGTCGAGCCAATGCGACACCGTCTCCGCCAATTGCCCCGCCACCGAGCGATCATCGGCGAACGATTTCAAGTGCGCGACGATGGCCGCCGCGAGCCGCGCGGAGTCATGGCTTTCGCATTTTTCTTTAGCGTAACGGCTCATCAGCTCCACGATCCAGGTCAGGCGATCCGGTGCGCCGGGGCCGACCACGGGCGCCGCAGGAGATGGATTATTAGTGAATAGCAGGGCGGACATAACGCGGTCTCCTCGGAGTGCAGTAGGGGCAAGCGGGCGATGAATTTAGTGCAAGCAGTGCAACAAACTCATCTGACAAGGCAATATTAACAAATTAATTGCGACGTATTCGCGTTTGCATTAAGATTACCGAATTGGTTCATTTCGACACGTTTTGCCACACTCAACGCCGACCACCGCCAATCGTTCGGCGCACCTTCTTCCTAGATATACAAACACTCTGCGAACTGCCAATCCATGCCCGATCATCAGCCCCAGCCCAGCGCCGCATCACGAGTGTCCTTTCAGAGCAGTGCGCCGTCGCGTGGCACGCTCTCGCTAGGGGCAGGACGCAGTTCGGGTGAAACGAGGGTGCTCGCGTCGAGCGCAGTAACCGCAACGCAACGCGCAGCAAGCAGCGCCGCAGCGGTTGACACCGTGCCGCTGAAGCGCCTGACCGCAGGCCGCAAAGCATTGAAGATTGCTCACGCCGGTGAAACGTATTTGCTACGCATCACCAAAGCCAACAAACTCATTTTGACCAAGCCCGCGACGGACGAAATGCCGCCCACCGACAACAAGGTCTAAGGGGAGCGTTGATTAAGGGAGCGAGACGGATGCAGTACAAGGCGTGTGGCGCACAGGGACCTTCATTACCGCCTTGGTACATGAGGATTCCGAGCACCACGCAACGCAGGAATGCGCCGTCGCAGCCACTTAATCAGCGCTCCCCAAACCAGTTACCGCCAACTAGCCAAGCCGGATTCGCACTCCCTGGCACTAGCCCGTTGGCAACCTTACTCGACGGACGCCAAAAATTCGCCACATGGGGCGCGCTCTGCGCACCACCGTCACCGTTGGTAGCCATCGGCCCAATTGCCGACGGTTGGTGCGCGAAGCACACCCTATAAGTTTCGCGAAGTTACAACGCATCTCCACACGCCGCAGCGCTCGCCCACGCCCACTGAAAGTTGTAACCACCGAGCCAACCGGTCACATCCATCACCTCGCCGATAAAGTGAAGTCCCGGTACTTTGCGTACCTCCATCGTCTGCTGCGACAACGCTTTGGTGTCCACACCACCCAAAGTCACTTCAGCCTTTTTGTAGCCCAACGTACCGGACGGTAACAGCCGCCACGCCTTCAATAGTGCGGCCACCTGATCCAGTTCAGCGCGCGTCCAGTTATTGATCGCTTTTGCGCCACCCTCAGGCGCATGTGCCTTCGCCCACGCGTCCGCCAAACGTTGCGGCACGTGCTCGGTCAACGCCCTCGCGAACGACGTGATCACCGGACGGCGCACACGCAAATCGTTGAGCCATTCGCTCGCGTCGACCCCCGGCAGCAAATCAAACGCAACATGATTTCCCGGCTGCCAATAATTTGAAATTTGCAACACCGCAGGGCCCGATAAACCGCGATGCGTGAGCAGCGCGGCCTCACGAAACTCAGCATTGCTGCCGTCGCAAGACGCGAGCGTATCAAAGCTCACACCCGACAAAAGCCCATAGCGCTCGAGCTCCGGCGCATCCAGTGCAAGCGGCACCAAGCCCGCTGAGAGCGGCGTCAGCGGCACGTCAAAAAGCTTTGCAATTTCATAACCAAACGCAGTCGCGCCGGTCGCCGGAATCGACAGCCCGCCCGTCGCGATCACCAGTTTTGGCGCGCACAATTCGCCGACAGAGGTCGTTAACCGAAAGTCGCCATCGCGCGCAATCGATTCCACGGTTACCGGATGCAACACCCGCACCTTTGCGCGAGCACATTCGTCGAGCAACATGTCAATAATCTGCTGCGACGACTCATCGCAAAACAATTGTCCCAACGTCTTTTCATGAAACGCGATGCGATGTTTCGTCACCAATGTAGTGAAATCCTGCGGCGTGTAACGGGACAAAGCAGAGCGACAGAAATGCGGATTCTGCGACAAATAATTCGCCGGACTCGCATGCACATTGGTGAAATTGCAGCGACCACCACCGGAGATACGAATCTTTTCGCCAATCGTTTCCGCATGGTCAATCAGCGCCACCTTGCGACCGCGCTGCCCCGCCCGCGCCGCGCAAAACAGCCCCGCCGCGCCCGCGCCAATAATGATTGCGTCAAAGTGTTGTGTCATAGCCATAACGTGAATGTAACGATTGGTCGGTACTTGAGTGAGCACATACGCAAATGCAAAAATCGTTGCCTTGCTAAATGAGAGCAAACCGCCAATGAACGCCACCTGCACGGGCTTCAACAGCATCGAAGGCATGTGGCCAAAAGCTGAGTAACTTAACCGTTAAAATGTGCGTCTGTGAATCAGTCAACCAACCACCTTCGCTGCGTGCTGTACGCCATACGCACCATCGTCCGCGTGCTACCCGCGCTCGGTAGCGACAAAGATCATCTGCACCCGCCGCCCGGCCTGAGCTTTAAGCACTTTGCGGTGGGCGGAGTGATCTGCGCAATCATGCTCGTCGGCACGCTCATTGGCGTGGTCAGCGTGGTGCTTAATTTTGTGGTTTCGAAGTAGCGTCGAGTGCCCGTCAACTATCTCGCGGCGCTCACGGCAACGGTGCGCACGCAACGCGCGAATCTTCACCTTGGTGTTGCATTGGCCTTCGTTGCAGGCGCGCTGAATGCGGGCGGCTTTTTGGCGATTGGCCAGTATACGTCGCACATGACTGGCGTCGTCTCGTCGGCGGCAGATGATTTGGTGCTCGGCAAAGTAGCGCACGCGATTGCCGGATTGCTGTCGCTGGCGGCGTTCATTTCAGGCGCGATTACTACTGCGCTGATGGTGAATTTCGCGCGGCGCACGCCGTCAACTGCAAAGCTCACCTACACCGCGCCGCTGCTTCTGGAAGCCGCGCTGTTGTTGGTTTTCGGCCTCGTCGGTGCAACGCTTAAATCGCATGAATTCATCAGCGTGTCGATGACCGCCATTTTGCTTTGCTACGTCATGGGCTTGCAAAACGCGCTGGTTACCAAAATCTCAAACGCCGAGATACGCACCACGCATATCACCGGCCTCGTGACCGATCTCGGAATCGAGCTGGGTCGCCTCATTTACTGGAATCGCACGGGGCAATTGTTCGCCCCCGCGGTGCGCGCCAATCGCACCAAGCTTCGCGTGTTGGGTGCGCTGATCGGCGCATTTGCCCTGGGCGGAATCATCGGTGCGCTCGGCTTCAAGTACGTCGGTTATGTGTCGACCATTCCGCTCGCGGTGATGCTGGTGGTGATGTCGGCCGCGTCGTTCTTTCGCAGCGCGCCACGCGCGCCGACTTGACGGGCGCGTTGCAAGCGCTAATTTGCCGCTGGATGCAACGGCGTGATCTCGATCAACAAGCGATCCTGCTCATCAGAAATCCACGCCTCTCCATCTTGAATCGTGCATTGCAAATCGAGCGAGCGGTCCGCCATCTGAGCGAGTGCTTTGCTTGTAGGCGACGACACGGATCGCACCGTCAATTTGTCCTGTTTTGCTAACGCTGCGGCATTCGGATTCCACCACGCTTCCACCGTTTTTCCACCACCGTACGTGAGCAGAATCACTTCATCAGATCGACCGCACGCACGACGCAAAAGCTTCTCGTCGGGCAAGCCCACTTCGATCCAGCGCAGGATGCGACCAGTCAAGTCGTGCTCCCACAACGCCGGTTCGTCGTCAGTGGAAATACCTTTGCCGAATTCCAGTCGCTCGCTCGCATACATCGCAAATGCAAGCACACGAACCATCATGCGCTCATTAGTCTCGGACGGATGCCGCGCAATCGTCAGCGCATGGTCGGCGTAGTAGCCGCGATCCATGTCTGCAATGTTGAGGGTTACTTTGAAAATAGTTGATTTGATAGCCATAGAGCAATTGTCCCTCATGCGCGCGCTGCGCTTTAGTCTGCACGTCCTATGCGGAAATTAACGGGGAACTCAACCGGAGGCCGAGGGTCGTATGGGGGTGTTTATAACGATGGCGTTTACTATGAAAGCTTCAAATAAATTGACAATCAATTCCCGCTTGCTATTGCGCTCCACTGCCGTTGTAGTTGGCCTCGCTGGGGCCTCGTTGGCGTTCGCGCAATCAGCACAAAGCCCGTTCTACGTGGGCGGCGCGCTCGGTGCGAGCATGACGGATGGCAACTACGCGTCACAGGTTCAAGCGGCAGGTTCGCCAGGCGCTGGTTATACGTTCAATAGCGCGCAACGCAACGGCGGTAACGAGTTTGCAGGCCGTCTGTACGCAGGCTATCGCTTGAATCCGATGTTTGCGGTGGAGTTGGGTTACAGCAATTTCGGCACGCATGATGTTAGCTATCGCCTCAATAAGAACGCGCAATTCCTCCCTGCCAATTCACCGTACGTCGTGAACGGTCGCAACAAACTCGACGGCATTACGCTGGACGTTGTCGGCACGCTACCGATCAATTCGCAGTTCTCGGTGAACGGTCGTGCGGGTGTGATGGCGACAAATTTGCGCTACAACGAAAACATCTCTAACCCGGTGGCACCCAACGGCGTGGTGGGTGTCGAGTCGTCAACATTTAGCGCACCGAAAGAGCGTCAGACGCGTTTTCATTGGGGCGTAGGTACGTCGTATCAGTTGAATCCGAAGCTCGCACTGACGCTTGATTACCAGCGCGTGCAAGGCGTAGGCAACACGTTTGCTTGGACAGATTCCGGCAACGGAAAACTGAACTACAGCCTGATTTCTGCAGGCGCGCGGTTCTCGTTCTAAGGCGTGCTCTGGGTTGAGACGTGGCCCACGCGACGGCCACGCTCAATCGCGCGGCAATCCTGCCGTCGCGCCGTGTTTACCGCCATGTGGTTCTAAACCTTCAAGAACAACGTCACCAGCGGATCATCGCCGACCTGCCGACTCCAGTGTCCGTGAACTGCGTCGTCAAACGTTGCGCCTTCAGGCAGCGTGTCGGCGGAAAAAAAGTGTTCACCAGCTGCGAAGATTCTTGAGCTACCGTCCTGCAAACCGATCTCCATTTGGCCACCGAGAATGAATACCCATTGCGGCCTCGGCGTGCAGTGCCACTGGCTTCTGAAGCCTACTGGGCTGTGGCGCAATTGATAGCCAGTGGCGGGGATTTCGGTTGACAGCATGGACTGCGGCGTGCCTGCGGGCAGTGCAATCGGTTCGCTGCGAAATTTCGCGCGGCCGTCAGTGTCGGTGAACAGAATCACCTTGTTGAATATGCTCATGAATGCTCCTTTTTTTGCGTGATGACTAATGGGTGAGTTAGCGAGTGGTGGCGCGTTCTACGTAGATGATTTCACAGGCCCCCGCGCCGGTGTCGTTGCGCGACAGTGACGTGTTGATCTGCCAGCCGTTGTCGGCTCGCACATCGACCAGTTGGCCTTCAAGTTCGATGATGTGACCAACGCGGGCGCGGTCAATGATGCGCGCGACGCTCGCGTTGGCGGGGATCAGGTGCATGTTGGAGCTGGACGCGATGATCGTCTCCATGGAGGTCTTGTAGGTCTCTGATAACGCGGCGCGCGGTCGCCAAAAATAGAAGCGACCGCTTTGCGAAATATCTATGTTGGCGAGCACCGACGAATCAGACATCGGCCCCCAACCGAGCGCCACATCGCGCGGGATGAGATCGGCCATGCGGTCGAGTCGATAGCGCTCGCTGGCCAGCACGCGCGCAGTGACGCTGAATGTGGCGCGTGGCGTTAGCGTGTATTTACCAACTTTGATGGACTGCGCGGTCGCGATGTTCTGCTGCGTGGGCTCGACGCTGACCAGCACGCCGGGCGCGTGGTCAATCTCGCGCCGTTGCCAGTCGTCAAATCCCCACCAGACCGCAACCGTTAACAGCGCAATCAGTGCGAGATGCATCGTTTAGTCAGGCAGTCGTCGCCGCGCCCTGCACAAAAATTGTCACCCCCGGCAGCTTCACGCGCTGGCCTGCGCGAATCTTTGCGCTCTTGCGCAGTTCCGGCAAATCGTCAACAGTGACCACGCCAGACGCGACCAATTCTTTGCCCGCGCCACCGCTGTCGACGATGCCAGCGGCCTTGAGCAGACTGTGCAAATCAATGTGTTCGCCGTTCAAATCGAAATGCACGACTTGTATAGGTTTTCGTTTCATCGGGTGCGTCTCCGCGTCAAATTTTGTTGGCGCTGACTATATCGGACTTGGGCTCCGGTCGGACATGCGCGCTGATGCCGCCAGCGGCTGCCTGCATCGAGTGCGCTGAAAGCGGGGTTGACATTTCGAGGGCTGCTGACACCGTGACGGGATGGCGGCAACTACCGGACACTCGTCAGACGAGTCTGAAAATGGGTTTGCCTGAGGTGCGAAAACGGCGTTGTTAGCGTTGTTTGGCGCGTAATTTGTGCGCGGCATCGACTTCGGGTTTACCAGTGGATCGCCCGCCGTTGTGGGGCAGCTCACGCGCGAAATGGCGTCCAGTAAGCTTACGTCAATGTATGTCAACAACTCTAGGTAAAAAGACTTATTCGACGGGGGCGTACCGTTGATTTGTGCCATAAGTCGAAAGTTGCCATGGTTGGCGACCTTGAAATCGCAGCCGATTTTGGTGGTCGGATTGGGGGCGCGTTTCTGTGAATTGGGCGGAGCAATTTGTCTGGTGAAAGATGAGGCAACCGGGGTGGAGAAGTATCAGTTAAATCTCGATTCATTGTCGCGCGCAGGCTTCCGCGTGCGCTCGCAGTTGTTGCAAGCGCAGCGGCAACGCAGCGCGAACGTTGAGTAGATTTTTGCGCCATCGATTGTTCAAATCGCCGCCGCGTCCGGTATCGATTTCGGTGCAGATCAGCCGCGTGGTGATCATCACCGCAGCAGTGGCCGTGCTGCTCACCATGGTCGCGATGATCGCGGTCGCTGGTGTGCTCGCCAAGAACGCGACGCAGCAGCGCGCGTACACGATTGCCGAGCTGCTGGCGGCGAGTGCGGCCGTGCCACTGGTGTTGCGCGATGTCGAGCGCGGGCGCGACGTGCTGTCGGCGTTGGCCACCTCCGACGGCGTGGTGCGCGCCCGATTGATTGATCGCGACGAGAAAGTGCTGGTCACTTATCTGCACAAACAACAGGCCCGCGCCGTGCAGAGCGACTCATGGTTTTCGCGGTTTTCCAACATCGGCGAAGTGACAGTCAAAAATTCGGTGTTGGATGGCGGTGACATGCTGGGCTATGCCGAAGTCACGCTACGCGAGCAACATTTGTCGGCGGCGCTGCTCGGCTTCGCGGCCTCAGGCGCGGCGGTGCTCGCGCTGATGGCGTTGATCTGGGGCGCGATCTCCAGCTCCATTGGTCGTCGCCTGTCATTGCCGATCACGCGCTTTTCCGAGGTCACGCGAAAGATTCGCGACACCCGCGATTTCACGCATCGATTGCCGTCGACGCATGTGTCCGAAGTGCGCGGACTGAGCGAGGATTTCAACGCGATGCTCGACGTGATACAACGCGGCACGACGGAGGTGCAGGAGCGCAATCGTGAGCTGGCGCGACTCGCGTTTTATGACCCGCTGACGGGCGCAGCCAACCGCGTTTTGTTGCTGGATCGAATGACACAATTGATTGATTCACACAGCCGCGTCGCGCGCCCGTTCGCTGTGGTGAGCTTCGATCTGGATGATTTCAAACTGCTGAACGATCAGCTCGGCCATCAAGTCGGAGCTGCGCCCGACCGATACGTTTGCGCGTCTCGGCGGCGATGAATTCATTGCGCTCTTGCCCGACGTTGGCACCCGCGGCAGTGCGCTGATCGTTGCCAGGAAATTGGCCGAGGCAGGGCATGCATCCAACCATGTTCATTCGCTGCCAATCAGTTGCACTGCCAGCATGGGCATCGGCTTGTATCCGGAAGACGGACAATCCACTAATGAGCTGATGGCGCGCGTTGACGCCGCCATGTACGAAGCAAAAGCGCGCGGCCGCGATCAGATTCGCTACGTCAGTGATGTCCGCGATACGAGTGAAGCGAACGATGTGGCGACGAAAGTAAAACCCGTGAAGGTGAATCATGAAAGTTGAAACAGCAACGCGGCCCGCACGAGACACGTTGTTGCGCGTCGGCCGCGAGCTGACCGAGTTGGGTATTGATCGTGCGCTCGTTCGTGGTTACACCGATAACGTCGGCAGCACGGAGTACAACCTGTCGCTGTCCAAGCGCCGAGCTGACGCGGTCGCGCGAGTGTTGGCTGACGGCGGCTATCCCACTGGAAAAATCGATTCGAAAGGCTTGGGCGCAACGGTGCCGACCGCTGACAACAACAGCGCGGAAGGACGCTCACAAAATCGTCGCGTGGTGATTATCGTGCAGATCATCTAACGGGAAATTGGCGATCAGCTTCGTGCTGAACGGGCCATTACAATTGGGACAAATGCTAATTTATGCTATTTATCGACTTTTGTCGAAAATAAGACATAAGCCCAAGTTAATTGGGCGTTTCAGCTAAAAGCTATCGCCGAAAACGGGCCTTTCGCGCCTCTTACACATGCCCTTGGATCGGCTTATCGCGACCGCTCGACCTGCCACCCACTCATCCAGCTCGCCCGCGATTGGTCGCATGTGACTTTTGCTGCGTAAAGCTGCGCGCTAACGTTCAGCTCAGGTCATCAAATTCAGTCAGGGGAGCCGTCCATGCAATCGTCAAATCAATCGTTCACTCGGTATCGTGCAGGTCTCGTCGGCAGCGTGGTGGTCGCCACGTTTGTAGCGTTCGCGACGGTCGCCGCACCCGCCTCTGCGCAATCCGGCTTCTCGTTTTCGTGGGGGAAATCCACTATCGGATCCGGCAAAATGGTCGATGTGCAGCGCAGCGTCGCCGAGTTTGATCGCGTGGTCGCCACTGACGGTTTTCGCATCATGTTGCGCCGTGGCGCAGAACAAAAATTAACGATTAAAGCGGATGACAACATCGAGCCGCTAGTCGAGAGCATTGTTGAAAGCGGCACGCTAACACTCAGAATTCGTCCGAACATCTCCATCCGCACCGGCAGCACGATCACGGTTAACGTGGATTACAAAACGCTTGGCTCGCTGTCGCTGAGCGACGCTGTCTACGCAGAGATAGATGCGTTGAAAAGTGCGACGTTCAACGCCGCAGTGCGCGACGGCAGCAAACTGCAATTGGCTGAGGCCAACGTCAGCGACTTTGAGCTCTCGGTCAAAGACGGCAGCAGCGCCGCTGTGGGCAAAGTAATGAGTACGGTCTCGCAACGCTACAAAATCTCCGACGGCGCGCGGCTCACGGTAGACAATGCCATTGGGCAGCGAGTGTCGCTGACGGTTAAAGACGGCGCGAGCGCTAATCTGCGCGCGCTCGACACTAAAGCCCTTGAGCTCTCGGTAACCGACGGAGCCCGCGCCGACATCACTGGCGTTGCGCAACAAAAATCGTACGCACTCGCGGACGCCGCGAAAGTCAACGCAATCAAGCTGCAAGGTAGCACGGCGTCAGTGCGCGCCTCCGATGGCAGTTCACTCAAACTTGGCTTGGTGCAAACGCTAGATGCCGACGTGCAGGACGGCAGTAGCGTGAGCTACAGCGGCGACCCCGTCATCACCTAGCGACTGCGCGATGGCGCAACATTGAAGCGGCTGTAGCGACCGCGGGTTGCATTACTGCCGGTTCGGATTGTTAGGTGCGCGATCACGGTTGTTGCGAACGCCGTCGCCGTCACGATCACGCTGGCCGCGATTCCAGCGGCCACGATCCAGTTGCCAGCGGTTGTCTCTTTCTACCCAATTTGGTTGCACGTAGTTGTAGCCAGCGCGGCTGCGCTCCCAGTGTCCTGCTTGCCACACATGGCGATTGCCACGAGCGTTCCAATAGCCCGGCACCCAAATGTAGCCGCGTCGTGCGGCAGGGACTGCCTCGTAGCGTGCAGGTGGAGGTGCCGAGTTGAAGTACACGCTGACCTGCGCGTATGCAGCCATCGGCAGGGCAATTCCGCCGAGGGAGGCGACGCACATTCCAGCGATAAATAGTTTACGGAGTTTCATAGCAGTTTCCTTTTCTAGAAAAGCTGACCAACAGCAGGTTACAGACAAGAACCGTGGCTCGTGTTTACATCTTGGATTCAGTGTCCGGCAGCACTAGACGCGCCACCACCAGACGGCACCACCAACGGTTGTGGGCGATGTCCTACGCCCAACAACGCACCTTAAGCGAGCGTGGCGGACGGAAACATGTAACAACACGTGAACTGGACGCGCGGTGCAACCGAGACAGGAGTGACAAAATCACGCCATGCAATTTCCGCCATCCGCCCCATCGCAGCGCGCCAATCCGCTACACGGCCTTACGCTGGAGACCATCGTCACCACGTTGTCCGCGCATTACGGCTGGCCGGAACTCGCTGAGCGCATTCCGGTGCGTTGCTTCACGCATGATCCGAGCGTGGCGTCAAGCCTCAAATTTCTGCGCAAAACCCCGTGGGCGCGCGAGAAAGTTGAGGGGCTTTATTTGTTTATGCTGCGGGAGATTCGTCGCGACAAAGCGGACGAAAATTCCTGAGGCTTTGCTAGCGTTACGCGGCTGGCGCGTGAAGTTTGTCGTACGCCACCAACAGCTTCTGGTGCATCACGCAGCCTTCCATCATCAATCCCGGCGCTGAGAGGCCCATGAAGCGACTCTTCTTCGCGATGAGGGCTTCGGCATGCTTCACGGTGTCCGCGCCGTACAGCAGCCGCAAATTGGCCACGAATGCTTTTGTGTCGCCGAGATCGGTCAGGTTGAGCAGGTTTTCGACGCAGGCGTAGACGAGACGACGCTTTGGATCGAGCTGGTCGAAGTGTTTGATCCAGTCGCAGCCTTCGAGCGTTGACTCACGATCACCGATAGCGAGTGCCAGCAGCGTTTTCAATTCGCCTATGCGCAGGTCTGCCCAAAACGAATCGGCGTCGGCCGCCATGCCAATCAACAGCGGCAACGGACGTTGATCGGCGAGCCCGGATTCGTTCAATGTGTCGAGCAGGTCCGAGCATTCCTCATCATCCAGATCGGTGAGATTCAACACCGCTTCGCGGAAGTCGTTGGCGACGCTGTTGTTCTCAAAATCGAGATCTTCAATCGGGTAAATCTCCGACATGCCAGGCACCAGAATGCGGCAGCCGTACACGCCCAGATGCGCAAAGTCAGCGACGTAAATGTCGTATCCATCCTTGTGAATGCGATCCACTGCCCATGCGTAATCTTCCGCCGTCGTGTTGCCAAAGTTCCAGTCGCAAAATTCGTAGTCCGGCTTATCGCCGAGAAAATTCCAGTGAATCACCCCGCTCGAATCGACGAAGTGGATTTCGATGTTGGGCGAACTCGCCGCTTCCTCCAGATCAAACACTGGTGGTGGAAAGCCTTCCAGCGAATCGAGCGCACGGCCTTGGAGCAGCTCAGTCAACGCACGCTCCAGTGCAATTTCAAAGCGCGGGTGACCGCCGAAACTCGCGAAGCAACCCTGATCCTTCGGGTTGAGCAGCGTGACATTCATCACGGGATATTGCCCGCCGAGCGACGCGTCTTTCACCAAAATGCCGAAACCCGCTTCACGCAATGCCTTCACGCCCGCTGCGATGCGCGGATAGCGCGCGATCACGGCCTCCGGCACGTCGGGCAGACAAATGCCTTCGGCAATGATGCGCCCCTTGATGTTGCGCTCGAAAATTTCTGACAGCGCTTGCGTGCGCGCCTCGGCCTGCGTGTTGCCAGCCGACATGCCGTTGCTCACATACAAATTGCCGATGATGTTGACCGGAATGTAGGCGACCGCGCCGTCACGCTCACGCACATACGGAATGGCGCAAATGCCGCGCTCGACGTTGCCGGAATTGAACTCAACCAACGTGGTTGCGTCGATGTTGCTTTCCGGGTTGTAGAAGGTGTGCAGTTCGGTGTTCAGCAGCGCCGCTGGCCACGAGCCATCATCGTTCGGTGCAAACCATTTTTCCTGCGGGTAATGCACATACGAGCGCGACGCCACGACCGGCCCGAGGTAGTAATGGGTCCAGAAATAATTGGTCGACAGCCGCTCAAAATATTCACCGAGTGCGCTGGCCATGCAGGCGAGTTTGGTCGCGCCCTTGCCGTTGGTGAACAGCAGCGGGCAATCGCGGTCCCGTATGTGGACGGACCAAATGCCGTCCACCGGGTTGAGCCAACTGCGCTCCTCGATATGAAAACCGAGTGCGAGCAATTTGCCGGTCAGCGTCTCGATAGTGGATTCAAGCGAGGCGTCTTTGCCGGGGATAAAAGTAGATGTAGTCATGGCGAGGAGCATAGCGCAGGGGCTCGTCGACGACTACCCAGCCAACCGCTGCCACGCTCAGCCGCCACAACGATTTGCACTCAGAATCGATGCGTGCTAAGGTTCGTCTGTCGCCAATGAATCCCATAGGAGGCTGCTATTACGAACCAAAACATTTCCCAACTCCGCTAACTGTCTTATCAGCGCGCGAGCGCAAACAGGCACCTTCAGTGCCAGAGAAAAAAGCGCCCCTCGGGGCGCTTTTTGTTGGGTGTCACTCGTCAGTGCGCGCTTAGGGCGACGGTGCCTTGGTCGGATTGGACAGCATTTCTGCGACCGTTGCCATGATGCCGTTGGCGCGCAGAAATTCCTTGAAACGCTGCTTGTCGTTGTGCGGGCCGAGGATCGAGAACGCCTGACACACAATCGGAAATTGATAGAAATCGGCAATCGGGTTGTACGGCACGTCCTTGAGATGTTCGCTCAGCGCTTTGGTGAAAATCGGGTTGTCCGCGCAGAACTGTTTGACCAGCGTGAACGCCTCGCTCGAACTGGCAAACAAGGCAAAGCGCCCCGCATCCGCGGCTGTCATCGCCGCGAACCCCCGGTGTCCGGCGCGCAGCCCCGTCTTGATTTTGTTGCTGCGATCTGACACATAAATGTTGGTGCAGAGCACGGCGATAAACTCCTCATTGCTGTCGTACTGCTTCATGGCAAAACCAACCAGCCGTCCTTGATTCCACGTATTGGTGGCGGTGCGGAACACGTGGATCAGTTCATGAAACAGCACTTCGTCCACCAGTCGCCCGCTGCGATTAGCGCCATGTGCCGCCGCGCACGAGCCGCCGTGGCCGAATGCGCCCGGCGTGTACGTCACAACCCCAGTCACCGGGGCTCCCGCGACTTTTTGCTCACTGCCGCCGATGGCATTGCAGGTGGCATCCGCATGCGGACGAATTTCAATTGGAAAGTTTGGTCGCCGAATGCAATTGAGCAGCAGTTTGCCGCTCACGGTTTTGTGAATCCAGCGCAGATGCTCATGCACTTGGCTCACGTATCGTGTCGCCGCGTGGCCGGTCAGTCCGACCGGGTTGATGCGGATGAAGTAGTGGTTGAGATCCATGAAGGCCTTTCTCGCGATAGCGAATCGGCCAATCAGCAATAGGGATTAGTCCGGCGTGCGAGTGCACACAGATGCACACAGACGCACACAAACCATGAATACGTGGAGTCGAAGAAAAACGTGTCATCACGTTCGCAATTTTTCGCGGTGACGACGATTGCCGGTGCGAGCTGCTTGCGCGCGTCAGCTCACTACTCGCATCGACGCCATTGCCTTGACGCTGGCCTCAATAATCGTTTGCAGCATCTGGACGTCAACGTCGCTCAGCCGCTTGATGTAGAGGCACACCTTGCTCGTTTTGTGTTTGCCGAGTTTGTTGAGCAACGCTTCATATTCACTTAATTCGGGCAGAACGTAGATCGTCAAATCGCTCTTGCGCGCTGCAAACGCGGCGACCGGCCACTCGCCCTCGTGCCCATCAGCGTACAGCAGTTTGTAACGCCCGAAACCGACGATCGCGCCCCACATGACCGGCGCTTCGCCAGTGGCCACCTGTATAACGGTCGCGATCGTTCGGCAGTCTTCATGCCGCGGCGGATCTAACGCCCGCTCGAGAAATTGTTCAAACGTTTCGGTGGTTACGTGAGTTTTAGGGGCTGCGATGATGCGCTCCCAGAATGCTCATTTTTTGAGGAAGGTACGGCGTGGATTATGTTGGGCGATAGAACGCTAGATGCGGCGCGGAGATGATGTTCCAGCAACATGCTCTGATCACACTTTTCACCATCGA
>ENA-OBLH01000398-OBLH01000398.1-metagenomes-genome-assembly--contig:-NODE-398-length-14881-cov-3.52752_pt1 | contig 14881 bp, 13 predicted proteins | sample MGYA00153382_OBLH01 | MGnify analysis MGYA00153382
CTTGCTCTGCAATTTCTTGGATTATCCCCTGATGCAAAAAGACCATATCTAGGGGGATTAGGGTATTCTTCATCCAAAAATTTACCGATCGAGCTGGTTGAAAAGGAAATAACATTCCTCGATTGGGCAGTAATTCTGTTCTAAACATTAAACCTATTTCTTGCTCTTGGGGTGTCTTGGCCACCTCCAATTCAATAATCTGATCAGTGATGATCACTCTGGCGGTAATTGGTAAGACCTGAGGTTCTTGTCTACTCTGGTACTTAGTTTGCTGGTCAATTTGGGGTGTACGCTTAGGTGAGGGAGAGGAGGCGATCGCTGTTGGAGTAGAACCTTGAGGAGAACTATTAGGAGTAGTAACCTGAGAAGCAGGACTAGCAGGATTAGATATCATAGAAGATTGATTAGTTAGGGATGAATTGGTACAGCTTGCCAAAAAACTACAACTCAGAAAAATCAACCCCAATCTCCTAACTTTGTGATTCCCGTAAAACATAACCTACTCCCCGTACTGTTTGAATTAAACGCCGCTCTCCTTCATCTTCAATTTTGAGGCGGAGATAGCGAATATATACTTCTATGACGTTGGACTCGCCAATGAATTCGTAGCCCCAGACATTTTCTAGGATTTGCTCTCTAGTTAATACTTCTCTGGGGTGAGACATCAGGTATTTTAGCAATTCAAATTCCTTCATGGTTAGTTCGATCGCCCGGCTCGATCGAATCACCCGCCGACTAGCTAAATCCAGCACCAAATCTCCAAACTTTAGCTGCTCTGTTAGTTTAGTTTCTGGTTCTAGATAAAACCGGATCATTTGTAATAGACCTTCAACTCGATAGGGCTTCAAGAGATAGTCATCTGCCCCGGCATCCAGACAAACTACCCGGTCTTCTACGGTTTCTTTGGCCATAAACAAAATAACCGGCATTCGCCAGCCAGCATTCCGGATCTGGGTACATAGCTTAATTCCACTTTCGGCAGCTAAAGCCCGATCAATAATTACCATGACTGGTTGTAGATTTTGTAGTTCCTGCCAAGCAATGCTGGTACTGGTGGTAGCAATAACGCTATAGCCCACCTCCTGTAAGTCTTGGCGAACTCTTTGCAGAAAATTTTCTTCAGTTCCTACAACTAAAATAGGTCGAGTTAGTTTATCCATATTTTTTGCGGAATTCTCTTAGGCAAAAAGTGGGACGGGTTAGCGATCGATCCGCCTCCACTTCTGTAGCACGCGTCACTCAGATTAAGATAGGCAAGGGGCTTAAGCCCCTTGTTTTCAAGCTATGCTGATACCCTAACCCCTTTGGCAATTGCTATACAGCCAAGCATCCTGATTTAAAGCTAAGATTTTGGGGCTAAAAGAATTATTCTACAGGACGCAAGCGAGTAACTTTAAGCTTAAAGGGGCCACTACCCGTAGGACCAAAAGCCCTAACCCGGACAATATAGCGACCTGTTTCCTTAACTCTCACAAATAGCAGAGAATTTGTATTTCCATCAGGCCCATCATCATTTTGACCGATAGTAGTCCCATCACTGGCCAGCAAAGTAATTACCGCATCAAAGCTATCGGAGGAAAGGTCGATCGCAACTTGGTCTCCCTTAGTTAAATTAACCACGTAATCTCTAGCAAAGCCTTGTTCACCAGTGGGAATATCTTGATCTGTCAAGGAATCAGATACTTCCGCCCCCGGATTAATGGAAATAGGATTATAAACTCTGGTTTGGGCACCAGCAACTTCCGCAGTAGCCGCAATTAAAAAGAAGGCAGTAGGGATAAGTAGTGTTTTACTACAATAGGAGAGGAAGCCTTTATTCATGTTGATTCTTTTCCCTGGGGATTGAGTAATAGTATTGTAGGGTATGAGGAATACCAGTCCTGATCATAACTATTTATCATAACTATTTTCTGAGGAAGTGTCTGTATCTCCTTAGATTCTTTACACTCCCGCAAAAAGACACGCTAAGATTGCGATCGGACTTATTATTTATCAATTATCGATAGCCGAAATTTGCCGAAGAGGGGCAGAACTACCCATGAGTTTAGAGAATTATTTTGATACGGATAGTAGCGATCGCAAATCTTTCATCGTCCCCGGAGCTAAACCCCACTACAATCCCGATCGTCCCGGTCAAGTAGAGCATATTTTTCTAGATTTAACCTTAGAAATCCCCAAGAAAAGTTTTAGCGGCACTTGTACTATTACTATTAATCCAGTTAGGGATGGGATTACTAATTTAACTCTTGATGCGGTAAATCTCGACATTTATACAGTTCAGATTGAGGGCATTCCTCAAACTTTTGACTACGACGGAGAATGCCTACAAATTTATCTGGTTCAGCCTACAGTTGCTGGAAAATCTATCAAAGTCGCCATCAACTATGGGGTAGAAGAACCCCAACGAGGTCTGTATTTTATTCTGCCTAGTGAACACTATCCCCACAAGCCAACTCAAGTGTGGACTCAAGGGGAAGATGAAGATTCGCGCTACTGGTTTCCTTGTTTTGATTATCCCGGACAACTAACTACTTCAGAAATTCGGGTGCGGGTTCCCCAACCCCTGATAGCAGTTTCTAATGGGGAATTGATCCATACCGAAATTCTAGAGTCGGGAGAAAGTATTTTTCACTGGTCACAGAAACAAGTCCATCCTACCTATTTAATGACCTTGGCAGTGGGCGATTTTGCCGAAATTCAGGATACATGGCGGGGCAGACCAGTTAATTATTATGTAGAAAAAGATCGAGTTGCTGAAGGTAAACTCAGTATGGGGAAAACTCCCAAAATGATGGAGTTTCTTAGCGAAAAATATGGCTATGAATATCCCTTTTCTAAGTATGCCCAAGTATGTGTCGATGATTTTATCTTTGGGGGCATGGAGAATACTTCCACTACTCTTTTGACCGATCGCTGTTTGATTAATGAACGGGCTGCCATTGATAACCGGAGTACCGAAAGCCTTGTAGTGCATGAGCTTTGTCATCAGTGGTTTGGAGATTTAATTGTAATTAAACACTGGTCTCATGCGTGGGTCAAAGAAGGCATGGCTTCCTATTCTGAGGTGTATTGGACAGATTTTGAGTATGGAAAAGATGATGCAGCTTATTATTTATTAAACGAAGCGAGAAGTTATTTAGCTGAAGATAGTTCCCGTTATCGAAGACCCATTGTTACCCATATATACCGAGAGGCGATCGAATTGTACGATCGACATATCTACGAAAAAGGGGCGTGTGTCTATCACATGATTCGGACTGAATTAGGAGATGAATTATTCTGGAAAGCTATTAATATTTTCCTCCATGATCATGCCCACCAAACTGTGGAAACTATTGACCTGATCCGAGCAATTGAAAAAGCATCGGGCAGGAATTTAATGTTTTTATTTGATCAGTATGTTTTCCGGGGTGGTCATCCAGATTATAAGGTGGCCTATAGTTGGGATAATGATAGCAAACTTGCCAAAATTACCGTTTCTCAAACTCAAGGTAAATCCGATAAAACCGTTACAGAAAATGAATTATTTGATCTAAAAATTCCCCTTGGTCTAGGTTACATTCAAGAAGGAATTAAAACTTTTACTGTACGCATCCATGAGAAAGAGCAAAATTTCTATTTTCCCCTAGAAAAGAAACCAGATTTTATTAGTTTTGATCAGAACAATAACTATCTAAAAACTGTCACCCTAGAATACGCTCTGCCAGAGTTAAAAGCTCAACTTTTCCACGATCCTGATCCTATTTCTCGGATCTACGCTGCTCAAGCTCTGGCAAAAAAAGGCGGTTTGGAAGCAGTGAAGGCTCTAGAATTAGCGTTGAAGGATGATAAATTCTGGGCAGTTCGATCGGAAGTCGCCCAAGAACTGGCCAAAATCAAGCTAGATCAGGTGAGTGCAATTCTGATTGCTGGTTTGCAAGATCCAGAGGCACGGGTGAGGCGATCGATCATCGATGCTCTAGGCAAGGTGAAGGATCAACCCAGCTTGGAAGCAGTGCGGGGAATTGTCGTGGCGGGAGATGCCAGTTATTATGTGGAAAGTGCTGCGGCTAGAGTGCTAGGCACTATGGTTTCTGCCAACCTCAAAGAGCAGGAGGCGGGGGTAATTCAACTCCTCAATCAGGTTTTACAGGAACGATCGGGCTGGAATGAAATGGTGCGATCGGGAGCAATTTCTGGTCTGGCACAACTTAAAACTTCCCCTGTGGCTCTAGATACAATTATCCCCTACACCAAGCTAGGCATACCTCAACCCCTGCGGTTATCAGCAGTCCGGGCTTTAGGGGTTGTTTCCAAAGGGCAGGAACCACCCCAAGTAGAGTTGGTCTTATCCCTTTTGGGAGATTTGGCTAAGGAAACTTTCTTCTTGACCCAATTAGCTGTGGTTTTTTCTTTAGGACAAATGGAAACTCCCAAAGCGATGGGCATTTTGCAATCTCTAGCAACCCAAACCCCCGATGGCAGAGTCCGCCGAGTTGCTGAAGAAGCGATCGCCCAAGTCCAAGGGCATATTGGTTCTGATAAGGCGGTGAAACAACTCCGGGAAGAGTTAGACGAAATGAAAAAAGAAAACCAGCAACTCAAGAGTCGCCTCGAAAATCTAGAAGCAAAATCTACCAAATCTCCAGATTAGGCGGCAACAAATTCTTCAATAATATCCATCAGTTGCATCTGAGATTGCATGGGCAGGAGATTTGCGAGGGGAGTTTCTAATTTGCCTCCCCCTAATTTGACAGGAATATTACGGAGGATGTGGAGTACCCGCTCCTCTGTTATTTCTTCGGCCAAAATAGGATAAAGTTGCTCGGCTAAAACTGTATGCAGGTGGGCATCCCGGAGATAAAGATGCCACTTGGCTACGTCAATATAGACGTTCTCACCGATCGCTGCGGCCAGTTGTTCGATTCCTTCAGTGTTATTAGAGTTAGACATTGTTATTAGGAGAATAATTAGCGATCGCAAAAACATAAACTCCATGCAGGAGTAGGGCTGTGCCAGAAATGCCCGTCACCCAAATTAGCCAAGCCCAATCGGTATGGTTCAGGGTATGAAAAAACCACAGCCCAGAATTGATACAGCCAAAGGCTGCCACATGGGTAGCAAAGGTCATCCGGTCATCTAAACGGCGATAATCGGCATCATTACGATCGGGAATACGAGACCAACGAGGAGGCATAGTTATTAAGTTAATCGGTGAATTTATCGCAACCCTCAAAGGGCTGTTATGGACTTCGATTACGCTCAGCCCCCAATCTAAAATGACTGAATTTACGATAGCTGAATTTAGGGTGTCTAAGCTGACGATGGCTGAGCGTAGCCGAAGCCATGTAAATTCTAACCTAGATTTCCGGCCATCCAGGAGATTACCTCTAGGGATTATCAATAGTTGAATTCAGGTTTCTGGCTCGATCGATTATGTTATTTGCTCCAGTAGGAGGGGTATCTCCATTACTAGGATTAGCATTACTGGGATTAGCATTACTGGGATTAGCATTACTAGGATTAGCATTACTAGGATCAGCATTACTAGGACTCCTAGAATCACTAGTAGATCGTCTTACACCCCGAATAGAGGGTTCACCGCCATTAGCTGGATTAGTAGCTGGACTAGTAGTAGCTGAATTATTAGTTGCTGGCGCAGGATTAGCAGGAGTTGTAGTTCCAGTAGGAGCCGTAGATAGAGATGCTCCACCAGCCCCACACTGCCAGTTAGGGATCGGCGTTCCAGAGTTGAGGAGGGCTTGGAGACGACTACGGTATACCGTTAGTTCACCCCGGCGATCGGCAGGGGTTTGTGGTCTCATGCGATCGATCACCCGAATTGCTCTAGTCCAGTCCTGTTGACACACCGCTTGGTTTAGTTCTGTGTTCAGAGGGGCAGCAGGGTTAGTAGTTTGGGCTAAGGCAGGTAATCCCATTCCTAGCCCCATTAAACCCACTGTCGTCAATAAATTGGTAAATAAATTTTGCCATTTCATGGTTAAATACCTTCTAACTTAGCCATCCCTTGAGCCGTCTGGCTACTTGAGGACGACGTAGTTTTCGCATTGCTTTACTTTGAATCTGCCGGACCCGCTCCCGAGAGAGGTTGAACATTAAGCCCACCTGCTCTAGGGTGTAGGGTTCATTGGTGGTCAAGCCGTAGCGGAGAGAGATGACATCTTTTTCCCGCTCGGTTAAGACATCCCCTAAGACTTGCCAAATTTCTTGACGCATCATAGCTTCGCTCATCTGCTCTTCTGGCAATTGGTTTTGGTTATCTTCTAGGAGATCCACCAGTTCCGTATCTTCCCCCTTGCCGACTCGGTGATTTAGGGAGAGCGATCGCCGGCGTAGTTGCAGGAGTTGCCGTAGATGATTGGGAGATACTTCTAGCTCTTGGGCTAGTTCCTCTTCCTTAGGATTCCGCTTCAGGGTTTGTTTGAGTTCCCGTTGAGCTTTTTTAAGTTTGTTAAGTTTTTCAACAATATGAATGGGCAGACGAATGGTTCTGGCATCGTTGGCGATCGTCCGGGTAATAGCTTGCCGAATCCACCAGTAGGCATAGGTAGAAAACTTGTAGCCCTTATCCGGGTCAAATTTTTCCGCCGCCCGGTTCAGACCCAAAGCCCCTTCTTGAATTAAGTCTAGAAAAGGGACACCCCGATTCAGGTAGCGCTTAGCGATCGATACGACTAGACGTAGATTAGAGCGGATCATTTTTCGTTTAGCCACCCTACCCTTATAAAGGCGGTTTTCTAGCTGCTTTTCTGTAAAACCTGTGGCAGCAGCTAATTCACTCTTACTAGGTTTACGATCGAAGTTTTGATGGAGGGTTTTCTGGAGTTGATCGATCGTCACCAAAAACTGGACTCGCTTTGCCAGTTCTACTTCTTCCTCTGGCTTTAAGAGAGGATAGCGCGCCATTTCCTTAAAAAATGCTCCTACCGTATCATCACCACTGGTTTTCCGATAGCCGGATAGTTGAGGTTCCGCCATATCATCCCCAGCTTGGGAAAAGTCATCCTCCATAGGAGAGGGGGGATTAATCTCTAGAAAATCGTTGTTCATATTTAACTATCCTTGGAGTTACTTATCTTAAAAGCTGGGAAGAAAAGCTCAACTACATGGTTTAGCTAATTTAATAGCTGAATTTAATTCCCTGCTAATTTCTGAATAGGAAAATGGAGTAGTTACGCACCCTAGTTCTGGCTTAGACTCTGCCCAAAGTTAGACAGGATAACCAGAGATTCAGATAGTTTACTAACTGCTGACAAGTTTGACCCCCAAGGCTGATTTTAGATAATCAGGTGTTAGAATATTCTGGAGTTTTCTCAGCAAGCTTATGATAACTGTATTAATTTGTACCTAGGCTTGTACTTAGATTTGTACCTAGTGAATATACTTAGGTTATAACTTCTATCTTATCAGAAAACCATGACCTAGTTGTGGCGATAGTAACAAAACGTCACGGCTAGTACCTTTTCTATGCCCTATTTTTCTTTTGGGTCTGTCTTAGCAGCTTCTAGTGCCGATTATACAATTCCCCTCCTAGCAAAGCCTGATCTAGAAATTCGATGGGTAGAAGTATTAGTAGATTGTCCGGGGCAACAGGAGCTTTATACCTATAGTCTGCCCCCCGGACTATTGGTACAACCGGGATCGATTCTGAGTGTGCCTTTTGGTAATCAGCAGTTGGGGGCGATCGCTATCCAGCTATTATCTTCCCTCCCAGAAAATTTAGACCCCCAGAAAATCAAGCAGGTAGAAGAGGTAATTAGTCATAATTATTTTCCTGATCACTACTGGCAACTGCTATCCCAAGTGGCGGAATACTACAGAACGTCTTTGGTGGCGGTGATCAATGCGGCTCTTCCTCCGGGACTATTAAGCAAAAGCCAACGCCGAATTAGACTTAAAGCCGATATTCCCCCCCAAGGAGATGCGTTTCTTAATCCTAGTGCTAAGGAAATTCTGCGTCTGCTCCGAGAACAAAAACAGGGAGAGTATAGTTGGACTTATCTCCAACAGCAGATGAAGTTTGCCCCCAAGGGCTTGCGGGAACTTCTGAAGTTGGGCTGGGTAGAAAGCTATCTAGAATCCCCGAAGCCCCCCCGCCCGAAATTAACCAAAACTGTCACCTTAACAGCTACCCAAGCTATAGCATCCGATCGACTAGATGATCCGCTAAAGCTGACGGTCAAGCAAAAAGAGGTGCTAGATATTCTGCGTCGTCAGGGAGGAGAACTAGGGCTGAAGGAGCTATTGCAGATATCGATGGTAGGCAGTTCTGTGGTGACAGCCTTAGCTGCTAAGGGTTTAGTAGTAATTCAGCTACGGGAGGTATTACGCACCGGGGGGGTAGGGGTAAGGAATCCTGACCAGCCCAAAGTCCTCAACCCAGATCAAGCCGCTGCCCTTGAAAGAATTCGCCATATTTCTGGATTTGCCCAAGTGCTACTCCACGGGGTGACAGGTTCTGGGAAAACTGAGGTGTATTTGCAGGCGATCGCCCCCATCTTAGCTCAAGGAAAATCAGCCCTAGTCCTAGTCCCAGAAATTGGCTTGACTCCCCAACTAACGGATAGATTTTGCGATCGGTTTGGCAGTAGGGTTTTTGTCTACCACAGTGCCTTATCTGCCGGAGAGCGGTATGATACATGGCGGCAGATGATGAGCGGGGAACCCCAAGTGGTGATTGGCACTCGATCGGCAGTTTTTGCGCCCCTGCCCAACCTAGGGATAATGATTTTAGATGAAGAGCATGACACCAGTTTTAAGCAAGACCAGCCTGCGCCCTGCTACCATGCCCGGAGGGTAGCTCAGTGGCGATCGCAATTAGCAGCTTGCCCCCTAATTCTGGGTTCCGCAACTCCCGATTTAGCCACATGGCTACAATGTGCCGCCTCCAGAGAATTTCCCCAACAAGATATTTCTCCCTATATCTACCTTGCTCTCCCCGCCAGGATTAATAACTGTCCCCCGCCCCAGATTGAGATTATTGATATGCGGCAGGAATTTCAGGAGGGAAATAAATCAATTTTTAGTCGGAAACTAAGGGAGGCGATCGCCCAGATGCAAGCTCAACAGCAGCAGGGAATTCTCTTTGTTCCCCGCCGGGGCTACAGCACTTTTGTTTCCTGTCGCAGTTGTGGTTATGTCATGGAATGTCCCCACTGTGATGTTTCGCTTTCTTACCACCACACCAAAACTGGGGCAACTCAACTCCTCCAATGCCATTACTGCAACTATACTCGCCAACCACCAGAGCAATGTCCAGAATGTGCCTCTCCCTATTTCAAATTTTTTGGCAGTGGGACTCAACGAGTTACTCAAGAATTGGCTGAACTATTCCCTTCCCTGCGTCTCCTGCGCTTTGATAGTGATACTACTCGCACTAAGGATGCCCATCGTCATCTCCTAGAGCGCTTTGCCCGGGGGGAAGCAGACCTACTCATCGGGACGCAAATGCTAACTAAAGGTATAGATTTAGCTCAAGTTACCTTGGTAGGGGTGATAGCTGCCGACGGCTTACTACACATGGCGGACTATCGAGCTACGGAGAGTACTTATCAGACTCTGTTGCAGGTAGCAGGCAGAGCCGGCCGGGGAGCAGAGCCGGGGCGAGTTTTGATCCAAACCTATTCTCCTCAACATCCAGTAATTGCGGCGGTTCAACAACAGGATTATGGGGCTTTTGCGGCCACAGCTTTAGGAGAAAGAGTTGATTTAAGCTATCCTCCCTACGGCAAGTTGGTGCTGCTCCGCTTTAGTGGTTTGGATGGGGCGCTGGTGCAAACAGCAGCGGAACGGGTGGCAGATTGTTTAGAAGATTTACCGGAGGGGAATTTTGATTTACTAGGCCCGGCTCCAGCTACTATTCTGCGGATAGCCGATCGCTTCCGTTGGCAAATTCTCCTCAAATATCCTCCCCAAGGTTTTTTAGTATTACCAGATATCTCGGAACTACGCCGCCTCTGTCCCCAAGGAATTAGCCTAGCTATTAACGTAGATCCTCTTAATCTTAGTTAGGAGGTAGAAACTTTTAGCAGACATCATCTACAGCACTTTTCTAGTTTGTGGATGACAGGCAAGGGGCTTAAGCCCCTTGTTCTAAAGGAAAAGCCTGTCTTCACATAACTGAAAACCGCTATATTTAACGATTAATATTAAAAACTTGGGCTGGGGTAAGTTCTAAATTTGGGAAGGTAGGCGATCGCAACCATAGTTAAGTTGATTTTTGGGAGAGGTTAGATGAGGGGCAATTTATTGAAGCGATCGCCTATTACTCCTACTAGGCAATAGTAACGTTATTTGGTAGTATTGGATTGTGATTGTAAATTTCAAGTCTAAAGAGACAAAGCTAATCTTTGATGGCTTTGTCTCTCGATATTACCCATCTGATATCCAGAAAGCTGCCTTGCGAAAACTTCTCTTGCTCGATGCTGCTACTCTAGTTAATGACTTGCAGATTCCACCGGGAAATCGATTAGAGAAATTAGCTGGCGATCGGCAGGGACAATATAGTATTCGTATTAATAATCAGTGGCGAATTTGTTTTATTTGGACAGAAGAAAACAATGCAGATCAAGTTGAAATTGTAGATTACCACTAATAATTTAGTGCCATAGAAACCGTCATGGACAATAACCGTCTACCAAATATTCATCCCGGTGAAATTCTCCGCCTAGAGTTTCTAGAACCTATGAATGTCACTGCCTATCGATTAAGTAAAGATATAGATGTATCTCAAACTCGAATCAGCGAAATTTTATCCGAAAAACGTAGCATCACGGCGGATACTGCTTTACGTTTATCCTCTTACTTTGGTAATAGTGCTCAGTTTTGGCTAAACCTACAAACCCAGTATGATTTACGGCAAGCCCAAGCGGAAAATAAAGAAATTTACGGCCGTATAGCAGCCCTAAATCCTAGGTAACAACCCTCAAGAATTTGTAAGTTTTACGGATTGAGAAAATCTAGGTGCTGGCCGGGGAGCGATCGCAACTCTTCTACGGTTCCAGTTAATACCACCTCCCCTTGGTCTAGCAATACAATCCAATCTGCCCGACTAATTACCCTAGGGCGATGACTGATGACGATCGTAGTTTTGCCCTGACGATGATGGAATAATTTGTCTAAAATTTCTGCTTCACTCACTGGATCTAAACTACCTGTAGATTCATCAAGAATTAGGATCGGGGGATCGTTGACTATGGCCCGGGCGATCGCTAACCTTTGCCTTTGGCCCCCAGAAATATTTGCCCCAAATTCTCCTAATACGGTTTGATATTTATCTGGTAATTTGCTAATAAAGCCATCCGCATCAGCGATTTGACAGGCGGTAACTATCTGCTCAAAACTAACATGGGGATTACCTAGGCGGAAATTCTCAAGGATCGATCGACTCCAGAAATGGGCATCTTGAGGGACTAAAACCACTTGCTGCCGCAGGGATTCTAGGGATATATCCTGCAAATTGTACATACCAATCCGAATATTTCCCGACTGGACTGGGTACAAACTAGAAATTACTTTTGCAAGGGAACTTTTACCACAACCAGATTTACCAATCACCGCCACAACTCTGCCCCCCGGCAAGGTCAAGGAGAAATCTTTTAATAATTCTATTCGTCCGGCATAGCAGAAATTAATTTGACTACAAATCACATCGGCATTATCAGGAATAGTCACAAATTGTTTCTTAATATCCTGCATGTTTTCTGCCGGAGTATCAATCACTTCTTCTAATCTTTCGATCGCAGTTTTTGCCCTAGTAAATTCATCTACAAAACCAATAAGTGTGCCAATCAAACCTAAGAAATTACCATTCATAGTATTGAAGGCCAGCAGTTGCCCGATCGATAGCTGTTTCTCAATAATTAGACTACTGCCTAAATAGAGTAGCCCAACACTACCTACCCCAGATAACAAACCAGAAAATGTACCATTAATAATGCCAATTTGGGTCAGTTTCCAGTTGATATTTGCCAATTTGCCAAAGCGGGTTTGCAATTCTTCCCAAAATTGGGTGGCGGCTGTGGTAGTTTTTAGGGTCAAAGCTCCCTTAAAAGTCTCTACTAATACTCCTTCATTTTCTGCCGAAAGGACTAATAAAGCCCTCGTTTTCTGTTGAATAATTGGTAAAAATGGTAATACAGATAAGGTCATAACTAGGGCAACTACGAGGGCGGCGATCGTTAGTTGCCAGCTATAGAAAATCATGAACCCAAAGGAAATTATCGAAATAAAAGTTTGGCTGGGTAAGCTAATTACAATCTGGGAGACTAGTTGATTAACCATCTCGATATCACCCAAACGGCTAATGATTTCTCCGCTACGGCGAGATTCGTAATAACTCAAGGGTAATCTCAAAATCTGCCGCCCAAATTCCATAACTAAACCTAGTTCTAATTTCTGGGCAAAATGGGCAACTAAATGGGATTGAATAAAACCTAAAGCACTGCTAATTAGGTTCATGACTATTACTGCAATCACCACACTATTTAGCAAGCGAGTATCACCCCGGACGAGAATATCATCGGTGAGAATTTGGATTAAGAATGGGGAAGTTAAAGATAGCAACCCCAAGACAATATTGATGATCAATGCTTCAGTTAATACGCCCCGATAGCGCCATACGGGACGGAAATAGCGAGTAAAATCCCCGACTTTATCATCACTTTGGGCAGAAAACTTTAGGGAATCGGTCTCTAGCAGGAGCATTACCCCATTTTCCCACCCAGAGATTAATTCCTGTTTGGAGAGATAACGTAGCCCCACACCGGGATCAGCAATGATATATTTTTTGCCCTTCTGACCATACAGAACTACGTAATGCAAGCCTTTCCAGTGGAGAATCACGGGCAGGGTTACTTCCTTCAGGTGATCTAGCATGACAGCGCTGGCTTTTACCCCTCTGGCATTAAAACCCAAGGATTCGGCTCCCCGTTTTAGCCCTAGGAGGGAAGTCCCCAATTTTCCTGTACCTACGGCTTCACGGGTATGGGCAAGACTAAAGGTTTTACCATAAAATTTAGCCACGCTGGCAAGACAAGCGGCTCCACAATCCTCTTCGCTGTGTTGTAAAACGTGGGGATACTTGTTCATATTTTGGGAATAATCTGGGGCTACAGTCCGATCGCATCAGCTACTGCCTGCATAGTCGGCTCAATTCCTTTCTGCATCCGACTATCACTATTTTTAATCGCTGTATCTGGGTCTTTCAACCCATTCCCAGTCAAGACACAAACTACTGTAGCTCCGGCGGGGACATGATCCTTAACTTGCAATAATCCAGCTACAGAAGCAGCACTAGCGGGTTCACAAAATATTCCTTCTTCAGAAGCTAAAATCCGGTAGGCATTGATAATTTCCTCATCCGTGACCGCCTTAAACTCTCCTTGACTAGCTTTTTGGACTGCTACGGCCTGTTGCCAACTAGCCGGATTACCGATACGAATGGCAGTAGCGATCGTTTCCGGAAATTCTACAGGATGCCCAGAGACTAGAGGAGCAGCGCCGGCAGCTTGGAAGCCCATCATTTTGGGCAGGCGATCGCACTTACCCACACTCCGATACTGACAAAATCCCATCCAGTAAGCGGTGATATTTCCGGCATTTCCCACGGGAATACATAACCAGTCGGGGACATCTCCTAGTTGTTCGACAATTTCAAAGGCGGCGGTTTTCTGACCCTCTAGACGGTAAGGGTTCACGGAATTGACTAGAGTAACAGGATAATGTTCCGCCATCTCTCGGACGATCGCCAGAGCTTGGTCAAAATTTCCCTTGATAGCAACTATTTCTGCTCCGTAGAGGAGAGCTTGAGCTAATTTTCCGAGGGCAATATAACCATCAGGAATCAATACTACAGTTTTCATCCCGGCTCTGGTGGCATAGGCGGCGGCGGCGGCCGAAGTATTCCCCGTACTAGCACAAATCACTGCCTGCGCTCCCTGTTCCTTAGCCTTGGAGATAGCCATAGTCATACCCCGGTCTTTGAAACTCCCGGTAGGATTCAGCCCATCAAATTTCACCAAGACTTTTACTCCCCGGCCAATGCGGTTAGCGATCGCTGGTACCGGAATTAAGGGCGTATTTCCCTCTAGGAGTGTTACTACCGGAGTTTTATCGCTCACGGGCAAGTATTCACGGTAGGTTTCAATCAACCCCCGCCAAGCAGAAGGAGTAGTGAGAGATGCAGGGCTTTGTGTCAGTACCATTGTTAAATTGTTAAATGAAAATATAAATCTGAAGGAATCTTATCTTCAGGGTTTGATTCCCCCCAGCCCCCTTTTTATCGGCTTTGCCTTCCCGTAAGGGTAGAGAGAGTTAGGGGGATCATCTTGCTACAAGAAAAAATATTGTATCTTTGTATTCATCATCTATTCGTCATCAACCAACACATCATCATCGTCATCATCCTCATAAAGACTATCATCAGTCCCCATAAGTTCAGTAATCTCTTCTTCTTCATTCAGGAGGAGGTCATCTTTTCCTTCCCGTGCTAAGAGTCTACCATTGGATTCCAGCCACTCAAGAATGGAATATTCCTGCCGTACAGGGATAACTTCTGCTAGTTGTTCTCTGGACTCTTCACGCAAAGATGGATTTTTCATGGCAACATATAATTAAACTAAAGGATTCTGCTACCCCAATGTAGCAATACCAGTGTAGCAAGTGATGCTGAAAAAAACTCAATTACTAGAAGCGATCGCCGGAAAAAACCGGGGTTTAGAGGCAACGGAAGCTGACAAAATAGCAATTCTCTCAGCCCTAGCCCAATTAGAAGACTTCAATCCCAACCCCCGCCCCTTAGAGGTTCCCCATCTGCTGGAGGGAGACTGGCGCTTACTTTATACTAGTAGTAAGGCTCTCCTGAATTTAGATAATTTTCCTC
>ENA-OBLH01000399-OBLH01000399.1-metagenomes-genome-assembly--contig:-NODE-399-length-14863-cov-3.14634_pt1 | contig 14863 bp, 16 predicted proteins | sample MGYA00153382_OBLH01 | MGnify analysis MGYA00153382
AAACCTCACATAGTTATTAATGCTGCCGCCTATACAGCAGTCGATCGAGCCGAGCAGGAGCCAGATCTCGCAGAACTGGGCAATGCGATCGCTCCCCAGCATATAGCCCAAGCCTGTGCCAAGGTGGATGCCTATCTAATTCATCTATCTACAGATTATGTTTTTGATGGGACTAGTAGCCAGCCCTACTCAGAAACTGCTGTAACTAATCCCCTCAGCACCTACGGTAGGACAAAATTAGCCGGAGAAATGGCGATTCAAACCTACTGCCCTAAGCATCTGATTATACGTACCGCTTGGGTTTATGGCTGCTATGGCAAAGCTAATTTTGTGAAAACCATGCTTAGGTTAGGCAAAGAACGGGAAGTAGTGAAGGTGGTTTATGACCAAGTTGGTAGTCCTACTTGGGCGGGAGATTTGGCAGGGGCAATTAATCAGCTTATCCCTCAGCTAGCTCCAGAAATGGCGGGGATCTATCACTACACCAATAGTGGGGTTTGTAGCTGGTATGATTTTGCGATCGCTATTTTTGCCGAAGCCAAATTGTTAAAATTTCCCCTGAAAATCCAAGAAGTAATACCTATTACCACCCTAGAATATCCAACCCCCGCCCATCGTCCCGGTTACTCTGTTTTATCCTGTACCAAAATTCATTCCTACCTAAGCAGCTATCCTCCCTATTGGCGAAATAGCTTAATAAAAATGTTGGCAGAATTAATTAATTCCTAAAATTCCTAAAATTTGTACAATTTGTAGGGTGGGCATTACACACCATAAGTGAGCTTTTCTAAAAGTGAGATTTTCTAAGGAATTTTCTAGTATAGTACCTGCCAAGAAAGTTAGGATAGGTAAGGGGCTTAAGCCCTTTGTTCCCAGAGATTTCCATGCTATAACCTCCTTGATGGTTGCTGTATCAGTAAATCTTCGTAAACTATGTTCAACTCCCATAGGCTAAAATGGCAGGTGGGTAATACCTACCCTACTTTGTTATTTTACTTTATTATTTTTAGCTGATTGATTAGCATAATTTATGAAAGCCCTTATCCTCTCTGGTGGCAGAGGTACTCGCCTACGGCCGCTCACCTATACAGGAGCAAAACAATTAGTCCCCGTAGCAAATAAGCCAATCCTCTGGTATGGGATTGAGGCGATCGTAGCAGCGGGAATTACGGATATCGGGATTATTATCAGCCCAGAAACTGGGTCAGAGATTCAATTAAAAACTGGCAATGGCGATCGCTTCGGGGCGCATATCACCTACATCACCCAAGATCACCCCGCCGGCCTAGCTCACGCCGTTAAAATTGCTCAGCCTTTTTTAGGGGAAACTCCTTTTATTATGTATTTGGGAGATAACTTAATTCAAGATTCCCTAGGTGCTTTTTTAGAGCTATTTAAGGAAAAATATTTAGATGGCTTAATTCTGCTAAGGAGTGTGAAAAATCCTACTGCTTTTGGGGTGGCCACTCTAGATGACCAAGGCAGAGTTTTGAAATTAGTAGAAAAGCCCAAAATACCTGAATCTAACCTCGCCCTAGTAGGGGTATATTTTTTCTCTCCGGCGATCCATCGATCGATTGCGGAAATTGAACCTTCCCCTAGGGGCGAATTAGAAATCACCGATGCAATTTCTCATCTAATTGAACAGGGAGGTAGTGTTCAGGCTCAGGAGCTAAAGGGGTGGTGGTTGGATACAGGCAAAAAAGATGACCTCCTAGAAGCAAATCAAATTATCCTTGATACTTGCATTAGCACCGATATCAAGGGGGAGCTAGATGAAAAAAGCCAAGTTAATGGCAGAGTTGTAATTGGTCAGGGAACCAAAATTATTAACACTACAATTCGTGGCCCAGTTGTGATTGGGGATAATTGCTACATAGCCAATTGTTTTATTGGTTCCTACAGTAGTATTGCTGATACTGTCACTTTGATTGATTCAGAACTAGATCATAGTGTGATTTTGCAAGGAGCCAGAATTGAAGGTATTCACCAACGGATTGTAGATAGCGTAATTGGGCAGCGGGCTTCTCTACACAGAACTCAACACCGTCCCAAAGCCTTAAGGTTTATGGTAGGTGATGATTGTCAGATTGAATTGATGTAGTAATTGATGTGGTAATTGATGTATCAATAGTAGTAACCTAAATGAATTAATAAAATTAGTGATTTAGCCTGATTTAGTCATCATAGTTGTGTAGTTAATGAAATTAGCTTAATTAATCAAATTACTAGGGTTGGGAAACATAAGATTATGAGTGTAGCTATCAGTCAAGAAAAAATTGCTATTGTTCTAGCCACCTATAATCCCGATCCCCAGTACCTATCTAAACAATTGGCTTCTATTCGGCAACAAACTTGGCGTAACTGGTTGTGCCATATTGTGGATGATAATTCGTTAGTAGAGCATCAAGAGCGGATTCAGACCCTTGTGGGGGGTGATCCCAGATTTATTTGTCATTTTCATGGCACAAATGTTGGTTCTTATCACAACTTTGAGCGGGGTTTACAATATTGCTTGGAGGATGAAGCCATTTGTGCGATCGCTTTTGCAGATCAAGATGATATTTGGCATCCAGAAAAGCTGAAAACTTTACTAGAAAATATGCGATCGTCCCACTCCCTATTAATTCACTCAGATCTCTTAGTAGTTAACGATCAAGAACAGGTAATCCACCCTTCCTGTTGGGAATATGAAGGACGCAATCCAGAGAAACTTACCCCAGAACTCTTACTCCTCCGCAATACTATTACTGGTTGTTCTTTATTGTTTTGTGCCAGTCTCTTGTCTAAGGTGTTACCTTTTCCCATACAGGGAAAAATTGCTTGGCATCATGACCTGTGGGTTGCCCTAGCCGCCGCCAAACTAGGGACGATCGCCCACCTCCGCCAGCCCCTAGTTGCCTATCGTCTCCATGCAAATAATAGTATCGGCGCAGTGAAAGATGCCGGAAAAATAGGCAAGGAGCTTGCTGTCTGGGCAGACAAAAATTTCCGAGTCACGGGCAATAGCTACCTAATCCACAATAATCTGAGTAAGGAATTTTACCAGCGTTTTGCCCCCGAAGCCAGAAACCCTTTTGACGATCGCCCCCTCGATTTTGGCCTACGAATTCTACAACTAGGCTGGCAGAGCTACTGGTCTGGTTATGGCTCCGAAGGTATTACCATGCGGATATTTCTCCTCAAATTTCTATTTGATCTGCGCCGTTTGTTGAAGCCCCAACAATTACTCCCTTAACAGAAATTATTTAGAAATATCACCTCCCCTAAATCTACTGAAAACAATCCGGCTAAGATTACAGATAGCAAAGTAGAATGAGAACAAATTAAATAGCACATTTAAAATACCCCAATTCTATAAAACGACTGTTTGATATTTAGCCCTTTATCCCCCCTAGCCCCCTTAAAAAGGGAGGGACAAGAATCTACTCAAAGTCCCCCTTCCTAAGGGGGATTTAGGGGGATCGAGGCTTAGGTAAAAGCTGCATCCTATAAGGTTTTTAGCCTTAAATTAAAGCCAATGAAAGTTTTGCGCCCCTCTAAGCCCTGTCCCAGATAATTTTCTCAATCAGTGATTAGGTATTCCCCCCTATGTTTTTTACTGCCTTCAAGAAAACCCCGACTCCAGAAACTGAAACTGCCGAATTTGATGTAGAACTCCGGGGAGTTAGTAAAGCATTCCGGGGGGCGATCGCTGTTCGGGGTCTAGATTTGCAGATTACACCGGGCGAATTTTTTAGTATTTTAGGACCTTCAGGATGTGGCAAAACCACTATTCTACGCTTGATTGCTGGGTTTGAAAAGGCATCATCTGGGGAAGTTTTGATTCAAGGAAAACCCATGAATCGCATTCCAGCCCATCGGCGCCCCGTTAATACAGTATTTCAGAGCTATGCCCTGTTTAATCATCTCACTGTTATAGAAAATATAGCTTTTGGCTTAAAGTTGCAGCGCCTCAAACCTAAAGAAATCCAAACTAGAGTCCAAGAAATTCTGGAACTAGTCAAGATGGCTGATTTTGCCAAACGTCTGCCTCATCAACTATCTGGGGGGCAGCAACAGCGAGTTGCCTTGGCTAGAGCTTTAGTCAACCGTCCCGCCGTGCTACTTTTAGATGAACCCTTGGGGGCTTTGGACTTAAAACTTCGTAAAGAGATGCAGGTAGAGTTATCTACTCTACATCAAGATTTAGGGATGACTTTTATCATGGTGACTCACGATCAGCAAGAGGCTTTGAGCTTGTCTAACCGAATTGCAGTGGTGCGGGGCGGCAAAATTGAACAGATTGGCTCTCCAGCAGAAATTTATGAATATCCCCGGACTCCTTTTGTGGCAGATTTTATTGGGGATACTAATTTATTTCGGGGGCGATCGTTCTCCCGGGGCAATATTATCCAAGTCACCACCGATAATGGGATGGATTTGGTGATTCAACCCCGCTCCAAGTTGCCCAGCCCCATGCCTGATGATGTCACCGTGAGTGTCCGTCCAGAAAAAATGAAAATCAGTCTCCAGCCTCAAGATAATAACCCTAATTGTTTTGAGGGCAGACTGCGGCATGTGATGTACAAGGGAACCCATGCCTACTACATGGTGGAATTAATTAATGGTCAAACTGTAACGGTGATGTACCCCAAAGCTAGTAATAACCTCCCCGATCCAACTACTCCTGTTTATGTGGCTTGGCATCCGGCAGATTGTATGGTGGTTTGGGATCCTGTAGGGGAGGAGTTGTGAGCAATTACCCAGCATCCATGAAACTTAAACGCCGTCACTTTCTCACTGGAGCCGCAGCTACTTTGGCTACCGTGGGTTTGTCTGAGGGTCTATCTAGTTGTAGTTGGACTTTAGCCAATATCCGTCCTCCCTCGGCTAATAGCAATCCGAATGAACTCCTAATTTATACTTGGTCGAGCTACACTGATGAGAAACTTTTAGCTTTGTTTGAGCAGGAAACCGGCTATCGGGTAGTGGTGGATATTTTTGATGCTAATGAAACCATGTTGTCAAAGATTCAAGCGGGTGGCGGGGGAGATTATAGTATTATTTACCCGTCTGATTATATGGTGAAAAAAATGGTGGAATTAAAGCTGTTGCGGGAGTTAGATAAAACTCTAATTCTTGGTTTAGAGCAATTATTTCCTCGGTTTCAAAATCCTAAATACGATCGCAATAACCAGCATAGTATTCCTGTGGCCTGGGGAACTACGGGGTTAATTTATAACAAAAAAAAGATTACTCAACCTGTGACAGATTGGCAATTTCTCTGGCAAAATCAACAGATTCTTAAAAAAAGAATTACTCTAATTAATGATGTGCGGGAAGTAATGGGAGCAACGCTAAAAAAACTAGGTTTTTCTTATAATACAACTAATCCTCAACAGATTAAGCAGGCTTATGATGAATTGGTAAAACTAAAACCAGCGATCGCTTCCTTCACTTCCGATGCGTGGAAACCTCAATTGTTAGCCGGAGATTTATCAATTTCTATGTGTTATTCCAGTGATGCCAAGCAGATAATTAGCGAAAATAAAGAGATGGCCTATATTGTTCCTAGTAGTGGTTCTTCTTCTTATGTAGACACTCTAGTAATTCCTAAAAATGCCCCCAATCCCCAAGCTGCCTATGCTTGGATCAATTTTTTACTCCAGCCGGCCATTGCTGCCTATGTGATGGAAAATTTGGAATTTGCCACCCCAAATCAAGCTGCTTTTGCTAAACTCCCCTCAGCCAAGCAACAGGATCAAACCCTATTTCCTAACGCTGCCACCCTAGGAAAATTAGAGGGCATTGAACCCGTGGGGAATGCCACTAGTATTTTTGAAGATTATTGGACAAAACTAACTAGTGGTTAATATTTTTAAGAATTATTGCCCAATCATTTCTACCAAGGGCAACTGATAGCGATCGACCTGCATGGCTTGGAAGCAGCTATTAATCGATCGCACGGCATCATTATAGGCTTGAACTTGGGTATGGAGTTCTACTTGTTTATTTTGAGTAGTGGTTAATTGCTCTTGGGCTTCTTTTTCTAGAGTTGTTTCTAGATGCGATCGAGCTTTGGTATATTGCTGTAAGATTGCTTCTTGATAATTAACTGCTGCTGCCAATAAGTTAGTTTTGAGAATTTGATTAATTGCTTGGCGAAATGTTTTATAGATTGTATTACTAACCTTAGTCTCAAAATCTAATTTTAACAATTGACGAATTGCTGGTTCTGCCTCCACCATGCTATCACTGTCATAGCCCAAGGAAGTTTGATTAACGACTTGGCGAAACTGATAGATAGAAAAAGTTCCTTCATCATAAAACCTCGAACTTTCCCGGACATATTTATCGCACTCGGTAGTGGCGATCTGAGCCATAGCTAATTGAATAGTCGTTTCTAAACTAGTAATGCTTTTTTCTAAGTCGACATCATCTCCCACTAACCGACATAATTCTCGATAGTAATCTTGATGAAGAATGCGATCAATTAGCAGAGCAAAAGCATTGCTCACAATCTGTTGGGTTTCTATGACTAAGAAATCTTCTAAAGAATTAGCTAAGTAATAGAAAGCTTCTACTAAAATTGCCAATAAAGGAGCAGTAGAATTACGAGGATGGGCTTTGACAGCTTTACTATAGGCTTCTTCTATGGAGAAAGTATTTAGCAGTTCATCCATTTTTGAGACTACTTTGACCTGCATCTTGCGAAAATCTTCTTCAAAGAGGGGAGATTGATTGGTAACAATATTATTTACTTCCTGACTTAGATGGTGATATAAAGTATCTCCAAGGCGGACTAAATCTCCATTTAACTGTTCCAAACGCTTAGATTTAATGCCTTCAATTTCGTGGGGCTGACTGACTAATTCTCGATCTTGTTGGGAATAAATTTGGCATAGGCCGACACAAATTGGTTGGAGATCATTGGCTAAATTTTCAAATAATTGGGGGCGTTTTTCTGTAGAGAGATAATAGGCGATCGCCTTACTAAATTCCTGAATCCCACTGTCATAAATTAATTGATCAATTAAGGGCTGACCAAACTCCTTGAGAATTCGTATATAGTTTTCATTAGGAGTCTCAAAATTATGAACAGAAATCCGAAATTTATCTGTAGGTAACTTGCCAGAACTAGAGCAATAGTTATTAAATTCCCGCACAAACTGGGGAGCTTCTTCCTGAATGCCAGAGTTTTTTACACTATCAGCAAAAATGCTATCTAGCCCAAAGCGATCGCCCTCTCCAGTTCCCGAAATTTGACTGCCATAAAAACCCAGTAAGGCACTACTCTTAAACACTCGCTTGCTATCTCGAAATTGGGTAGCAATTAAATCCTCAAGCCGTTGCCGTAATTCAGGATTATACCAAGTTTCATCCACTCGATTAAATACATAAAAAACCCGATCGCGAATCCCCGGATTGCTTCGCATTCTTTCCATTAACTCTGTTTCTTCTGTGGTCATATCTCCTGCTGAAGCAGGTTTAAGAACCGCAATTACTGCCGAGGTATCTGGGTCTTCAATCTTGCGATAAGTTAATTCTGCATCCCGTTTTACTGGGGCATCAATTCCCGGCGTATCCACCAAAACATTGCCATCTTTTAATAACTCATGGCAACAGTAATACTCAATTTTCTTGAGGACTGCACTATTAATACCCCGGCGAGCGTAACCAGCAGCTTCTTTGAGATTAGTAAAATTAAACTGCTCCATAGAATAAACAGCATTTTTTACTGAATTAATTCGTTCCCGATTAGCAGCAAATCCGGCCAATAATAAACTTAACGCTTTTGCTTCTTTTGCTCGTTGCGATCGCCCTTCCCCTCCTTCTTCTGTTAAAATTTGCTCACAGGCAGCAGTCAACTTATCTATGGTTGTGGTTTCGTTGGGATTACCAAGGTTGCCTAGCTGGAGGCGATCGCACAAAATTTGTCCCTCTTCTCGAATTTCTGCCTCACTCAAAAATGTCAGCACTACCCGTTCTTGGTCAGCTTCTGCATAGGCAATATAGCACTCTGTCCCTGTGGCATGACCTTCGGCGCTGTAGAGCAATTCTCGCCCCAAAAGAGCATTAATCAGCATAGATTTCCCAGCACTAAAAGCCCCGGCAAACACTATCTCAAAGGTGGGAGAAATAACTTTGCGGAGGGAAGACTGAACAGCAGGTATATCTTGGGTTCGGAGGGAGGGCTGCTGTTTTAATAATTCAATCAGGGTAGAAACATCTGAAGATAAGCTGGCACACAGGGCATTGCTGGGATTGGTCATAGGAGTAGAGTAGAAGAATTAGCTACTAGTTATATGTTTATATAATTACACATTTTAGTAGGAGTTAGGCAATAATTACAGTCAAGGAAATGGCTATAGTATAAGGTGGTGGCAAATACTTGGTCGTAATCCCAGAAATAAACTTATGAGCACGATCCAAATTGAAATTCCTGAAGAAGTATTGATTAGTCTCAAGGAAACGCCGGAAACAATTTCACGGGAGGTATTAATTCTGGCGGCGGTTAAACTCTTTGAAATGGGGAAGCTTTCTTCTGGAAGAGCAGCCCAACTTGCCCAAGTCTCCCGGATTGAATTTCTCAATTTAATTGGATATTATCAAGTTTCCCCTTTTGCTTTATCTGTGGAAGAACTTGAACAGGATGTCCTCAATGCCTGATATCTCTGTTTTTATTAATACGTCCCCTTTGCTTTACTTGCATCAGGTTGGGCAATTAGAAATTTTGCCGAAACTCTATGATTTGGTCATCACTCCTAAGGCAGTTGAGGAGGAGTTGGGTGTGGGCAGAGAGAGGGGCGTTGATGTTCCTGATCTCAATTCCTTGACGTGGTTAGATATACGTACCGTAAATTCGGCATCTGCAATCCCGAACATAATTGATCTGGGTCGTGGTGAGGCAGAGGTAATTGCTTTAGGCTTAGAAAGCTCTAGTAGTCTTTTGATTTTGGATGATCAACTAGGACGGCGTATTGCAAAACTATACCAGCTAAAATATACAGGTACGCTTGGTGTTTTGATTAAGGCTAAACAGGAGGGCTATCTGGCGGCTGTGGCTCCAATTATCAAAAAATTGCAAGGACAAGGAATGTGGTTAACGGAGTCGGTAATCTATACTGCTCTACAATTAGCTAAAGAAACTAGGTAACTGCGTTAGGATATTTAGCAAAAATACAGATTAGATTATCAGTTATGAAAATTAAGGCGGTTATCTGGCAAGAAGATGGTGTGTGGTGCGGCTCTGTTCCGGCTCTTCCGGGTTGTCATACTTGGGGAGAGAGTTATGAACAGTTATTAGAGATGCTTGAAGAGGCTGTTCAGGGTTGGTTAGAAGTCGCTAGTCAACAGCAAGAACTTGCACCTGAAAAACAATTAATTGAATTATCTCTATGAAGTCTGTTTCTGGAAAAATGCTCTGCAAAATTGTTGAGCGGTATGGCTAGAAACTAAAAAGAATTACTGGCAGCCATCATATCTACGCAAAATTAGGAGTGGGAGTTATTCTTTCCATTCCTGTACATGGTAATCGAGACTTACCTGCTGGAACTTTGAAAAGTATTCTTAAAGATGCTGGGCTTAGAGAGGAAGATGTATAATAAAAGCATTTAGTATTAGTAGTGATAAGCATTTTTGTATGAAAGCTAATTATTCTATATCTTAAGGAGTGTAAAACTGTGGCAATCGGAAATGATTTTTTAGCAAACCTTAGAAAAGCTCAGGTGGTCAAGAAAACAATCACTAGATCAGTTAGGGACTTAATTACAGATTTTCAGACGACAAAAATTGTTATACCTTCATATCAAAGAACTTTTGTTTGGAGTAATGACAAGCAATGTCGCTTTATAGAATCAATTTTTCTACAGATACCAATTCCTGCTATTTTCTTGCTTGAAAAAATTGAAGATAGCGAAAATGACAACACTGGACGAGTTACATTCGAGGTTATTGATGGAGTACAAAGAATTACGACTATTGCCAACTTTGTCAGTGGTCTACTTAAACTTGCAAATTTGGAGACTCTTACTGATCTTAATCAGGCAAAGTTTTCACAACTGCCTAGTAGTATTAGTAGCCTGTTTATGGAGAGAGAAATAGATACCATCATTATACAAAGTGGAACTGATCCTGAAATACAATTTGAAGTTTTCGGTAGACTGAACCAAGGCTCTGTCTCTCTCAATGCTCAGGAATTAAGAAATTGTATGTTTCACGGAATCTTTAACGATTTTCTAATTGACTGTAGTAGAAATAATACTTATAAAGAGCTTCTTGAGCCATTTCCTAAATTTAACACTCCAAAAGAAGGAAAGCCCGATAAAAATAGAATGCTTGATGTAGAACTTGTTTTAAGGTTCTTTTGTTTGTATGAGCTTTTTGATAGTGAAGCTAATAAATATCCAGAAGTTCGTGTAGAAACTCTTAATGGATATATGAGAGATAAAAAATCAGATAGATTTAGGAGCTTAGAAGATTTAGAAGAAATATTTAAAAAAGTGATTGAAATGATTAAATCGGTCTATTTTGGTAATCAGTTTAGAAATTTTCTTCGGAAAAAGGATCAAATATCTTTTGTTAGTACCCTAAGTCAGTCAGTTTTTGAGGTTCAAATGTTAGGATTTGTTGATTATGACATTAGTCAACTTAGAGATAAAACAGAAATTATTTATGAAACCTTTTTGGATATGTCTAGCTATGATGACAGTTTTAGTGATGCAATATCGAAAGCTACAGGTTCTAGAATAAATGAAAGAGTGATTATCTGGAAAAACAGATTAAAAGATGTATTGGAAAATTCAGAAAAATATTATGAAAAGCTTGATCTAAAAAAAAGATTGTTTCAGTCTAACCCTACCTGTCAAGGAACTGGCAGCATAATTGAGTCTCTAGAGCAAGCAGATGTACTTGATGGAAAACTGTATCATAGATGTTCTCTTTCAGAAAATGATGTTATCAAATCAGACAAAAAAATAGGATCAAGAGTAACGATAAAAACCCGAACAAGGTTCTATCTTGATGGATCAGCTTATGAAGCAAATGATGTATATGAGGTAGTTGATCAAGTTTTAGATATAGTCAGAGAACGTATTGAAGGCTCTAGCTTTGATATTGAAAGACTATCATCTTTAGTGTTTATTGATACACACCAAGAATTGAGTAAAAAGTGTACAAAGCCGGAAAAGACTTTAAAGAGGTTTAAGCCAATTAAGTTAGAGAAACAAGGCTCTGGAGTTTTATATTTTGATGCAAGTGGTGGAAGAAATGAGGTTTTATCACAGCTAAGAGAAATTGCAAAACTGTTTGAATTTATGAAAGATTTCAGGATTGAAGATTAAAAATATAATATCCATTTATGGTAGTTCATAATTTCAATAGGCTAATAAACAAAGGAAAATATATATGACATCACAACTACAAGAAACTATAAATCTGGCTCGATCGCTCCCATTCTCAGAACAACTAGAACTGCTCAAAATACTTTCCACAATAATTCAACAGAAAGATTCTTTAGAAAATGAGACTGCATCGGCAGAAATCAATACAGAGTTTTCAACAGAAAGCTTTTCCAAATCTTGGCAACAAGCTATAACTGGAAAAACTCTCCCCATTTCTCAACTGTGGAAGGGTATTGATCTTGACTGATAATCCTTTAGTTGAAATTCGACTGACTCCTGAATTTCAGCGCAGACTAAGAAACTTAGCCAAGAAATACCGACAAATTCAGATTGATCTTGCTCCTATTCTTGAGCAGATAAAATCAAGAAAATTTCCCGGTGATCAAATACCTAGAATTGATTTTACAGTCATGAAAGTACGAATTAAAAATAGTGATAGCCGAAAAGGGAAAAGTGGCGGCTATCGATTAATTTATTGGATTTCATTACCTGATTTAGTTATTTTATTAGATATCTATTCAAAGTCTGAGCAACAAGATAGTGAAATAGATAATATTCGTCAGATTATCAAGGGAGTTGATCTATAATCCGAGTAAATCATTACATAATCCTACATAATTAACCTATACAACTTCTCAGGTAAAACTACTTAAGAAATATTCCCATGACGATCGCTATCCCCAAAACTAGAGTTACCTTCAACGACTACCTCAAATATTTTGATGAATCAGATACAAAATATGAATTAGTAGATGGAGAACTTATCCCAATGTCTGTAGCCACTGGCAAGCATGGTGAAACTATTGATCGCCTCTATAGAATAATTGATGCCGAAATTATCCGCCTTAGTCTGCCTTGGGTTGTCAGGCAGGGACAGATTGGAGTCCGCTGTCCCCGTGGCATTGGCTTAGATACCTGCCGGATTCCAGACCTGACTGTGATGTTGCGAGAAGATTGGCTATCTCTGCAAGAACGAGAAGCAGTAATAGATTTTGACCTCAATGCCCCCTTACTCGTGATAGAAGTAGTCAGTCCCTCCACCAAATCTATTGACTATCGAGCCAAGCGGACTGAGTATGCCGCCCGTGATATTCCAGAGTATTGGATCATCGATCCCCTAGAGGCTAAAATATCTGTATTGGTAAATGCTGATGGTTGGTACTATGTTGCCGAATTTCAGGCCGCAAGTCCCCTGATTTCTCCCACTTTTCCTGAACTAGTCTTAACCCCCGATTCTATTGGTAACTCCCTATGATTAATCCCAAAATCTCCTGCCTTTTCCTCTCTAGCTTGCTGTGTAGCCTCGGCATCACAACTATTACTGCTATTAATAGCCCCAGTTTTGCCCAAAACCAGCAGAGTACGATCGATCCCAATATCCGCCCCAATGAACCCGGCTCTACCCTTGGGGGCAGTAACGGTGGGTTAAATATGTTTGACCTGATCCTGCGATCGCAAAACGCCCCCTCCAGAGATGCCAATGAAGTCAGCGAACAACAACGGCGGAGCTTAGATGCCAACAGCGCAGAATTCCGCCGTCAACAACTAGAAAGAATCCGCAGCCTAGAATCAGCCAATTCTACCAATTCTACCAATTCTGTTAACTCCCCTTCTCCCATTCCCTAGCTATACCTCTCCAATTTGATCGTCCTAAATCCCCCTGTTAGCACTAAGGGGAGCAGGGGGAGCATCGTTTTAGCTAGGTCTAGGATTATCTTGCTGGAGAGGAATTTTAATTAGAAATGCTGTTATTGATATTCTTAAGGAAATTATAACCAGCGAAAATTCTACCGATGGAAACTAAACTCACTCAGGGTAATTTGGCCATCAAAGGCATAGAAAGTCACCTTGGCAATTTCCGAAAATTTGAGAATTAGAGGTTGATTAGCCTTGAAACTAGATGACGATCCGGTTAAGTTTGCCTCTTCTAATTCAGTCCGCCCTAATAATAGATATTGGGCATCATGGACAGACATAATCGTCCGTTGGGAACTAGTGATCCGACATTCGATCGCAGAGACAGGAGTACTAAAAGTTGCCTCTAGCCATCCCTGCTTAGGATTACCTAGTAAGAGAATTTTACTAATAGGAGAAAAATAGGCGGGGTTGGAAGGCTCAAGAGCGATCGCATTCTGAAACACAACTCCCATATCTTGAAACTGGTTTGTAACAATTTCAAAACACTTCAAAGCCCCCAAGTTTAACTTAATCATTAGCCTATCTCCTCATCAATAGCTTTGCCTAAGATTACCAAAATTTATACTTTCCAATTTTATCTTGTCTTAAGCCTCAACTAGAGAAATACGTTACAATAGAAAAACACCTTTACAAAACTCAATAATTCACGCAACAATTCAAAATCATGACAGTAGCTTATCCCCGTAAACTAAATAACTCCATGAGTGCTCGTGATGTCCTTATGCAAGTGGTGCAACAAAGAGAGATTCACCTGCTCACCCTGAACCGCTACCGCTACAGTGAACAACGAAGCTGCAAGGACTTAACTAATCTCATCGAACTCATGGACGGTAAACCCCCAGAGCTTGCTAAAGACCTTTCCCATCATATTGCCGATGAAGCCCGACACGCTATGTGGTTGACAGACCTCTTAATAGACCTAGGAGTGTCTGTGGGTAATCCTCCGGGAGTTTCCTATATTGATGAATTTGAAAGACTGCTGGATAGCGAAAATATTAGTCCAGAAAAAGACTGGGATGAATTTATTATTTCTTCTTTAGCAGCTATTAATGTTACAGAGAAGCGGGGCTGTGAATACTTCTCTGCCCATATCTATGCTCTGAAGCAGGCTCCCCAGACTGAGGAGAATATTAAAATCAGAGAGACGATCGAGCGCATCCTGCCTGAAGAAACTGGCCATGTGCGTTGGGGAAATCGTTGGCTGGGTAAAATTGCTGACCAAAGCCCAGAGCATCACCGCAAGGTAGATCAAGCAAAAAGAAAGTATGCAGCGATCGAGCAAGCCGCCTTTGAATCAGGCATGGACATCATGGCCGGGGCAGAACTACGCCGTCTGAGTAATCTCCTTGCTGTGGCGAAGGAAATGCCTATTTGGGAACAACCCCAATACCTCTTGGAGCGCCTCCCAGAAACCCTGATCGCCCCTTCCTTACAAATGACCAGAATCCAACTGGCGCAAAGAGTAGTGAAGGATGACCCCAAAATGTTTATGGAGAAATTTGTTCCTATGTTCTTCAGCAACCTCAACGGCATCCAAAAGCCCCAGAAAAAGCAAGAAACCCCAGTAAAATTGGATCAGCCCAAAGTTACTGCTTAAGCTGATACAGCACCTTGCAGGTGGAGGGAAACAGGTTCTTCTAAATAAAATTCTTCTAATAAAACAAGGGGCTTAAGCCCCTTGTCTGTGTCAATTACCTTTCCTGTACCAATACACCCAGCAATTTACCGAATGTATTCCTTGAGAATAGTATTCCGATTAGGATGGCGGAGCTTTCTTAGGG
>ENA-OBLH01000400-OBLH01000400.1-metagenomes-genome-assembly--contig:-NODE-400-length-14857-cov-22.8356_pt1 | contig 14857 bp, 12 predicted proteins | sample MGYA00153382_OBLH01 | MGnify analysis MGYA00153382
TTTAGGCTTTAGGTTTTAGGCTTTAGGTTTTAGGCTTTAGGTTTTAGGCTTTAGGAGAAACATTCTCACTTTTACTTCCTTGTCTGCCCATTCCGTGACTTTTGCCCCCTCCCCTTTCTAGCTACGGTGTATAAATAAGTCCAATACACTTCGTTTCGAGGTGGTTTACCCCCCCCAAACCCCCCTTATAAAGGGGAGGGCTGGGGTGGGGTAAAGGGACTACGCAGCAACTCAAATAACTTGTGTATACACAGTAGAGGAATAGGGTAGAGCTTCCCCGCAGCAACTCCAACAGACTTATATACACCGTAACCCCACATCCATGCTCACCACACCAATTCTTCAACTTAGCGATTTGCTCGACTGTATCGATCTACCTGTGGATTGGGTGGGATTGCGGAAAGTGCGGGAAGTCGCCGTTGCTCGATCGGCACGAGACGGAATGCCGCAAAATAATAGTACGACGATTAGTGAAGGGGTGATGATCGAAGTCCTCGTCGATGGACAAATCGGCTATGGCGCAACGAATCTGCTCAACCATAAGGGAGTTCGCGCCGCCGCTACCGCAGCATATCATCAAGCGATCGCCGCGCGTGCATATCGAATTTACCCCATCACTACAGCCCAGCGACCCAAGGTAGTCGGGCAATATGTCTCCCCCACCCTCCAACCATTTAATAGCCTGACTCCTGGCGAAATTAGCGAGCAATTGAGCAAGATTTGTCATACTCTCAAAGTTGGGGCACAAATCGTTCAAACCAGTGCTACGGTTATTACCCGCGAATTGGAAACTTGGTTTGTTAGTAGCAATGGTTCTGATGTCTATCAGAAATTCTTGCTGATGACGACAGATTATGCAGCGACAGCTCAGGATGGAGCTATTATCCAACATCGGAGCGATCGCGGGGGACTCGCCAGATGTTATCAAGGTGGGATGGAATATTTTCTCACCGCCGATCTGTGGGCGCGAGTGCAACAGGTGGGCGAACAGGCGGTAGAATTGCTGACGGCGATCGAATGTCCCACTGAGACAACCAATCTAGTACTTGCACCAGATCAACTACTATTGCAAATCCATGAAAGTGTCGGACATCCACTCGAACTAGATCGAATTTTGGGTGACGAGCGCAATTATGCGGGGGGAAGTTTTGTCAAACCTACTGATTTTGGCAATCTCGTCTACGGTTCGCCCTTGATGAATATTACTTTCGATCCGACTGTTTCGGGCGAATTTGCCAGTTATGGTTTTGATGATACTGGAGCTACAGCGACGCGGGAATATATCATTCGCGATGGGATCTTGGAGCGGGGACTGGGAAGCCTAGAGAGTCAAGCGCGGTTGGATCTGCCAGGAGTAGCTTGTAGCCGCGCCTGTAGCTGGAATCGTCCACCGATCGATCGGATGGCAAATATCAATCTCGAACCTGGATCTCAAAGCTTTGATGAAATTATCGGTGGGATCGAGCGCGGCATCTATATGGAGTCCAATCGTTCCTGGTCGATCGACGACCAACGCCACAAATTTCAGTTTAGCTGTGAGTACGCCAAAGCGATCGAAAATGGCAAATTGACTAAAACCATCCGCAACCCCAACTATCGGGGTGTCACACCCCAATTTTGGGGCAATCTCGCCCAAGTTGGGAATGCCAATACCTGGGAAATGTACGGCTCTCCCTTCTGTGGTAAAGGCGAACCCAATCAGATTGTCTGGGTAGGGCACGGTGCGCCTGTTGCTGCATTTACAGATATCGAAATTTTTGGAGGAGATTAATTAGATAGTTGATAGTTGATAGTTGATAGTTGATAGCGAATCGCTGTCAACGAGGTTTTGAGGATGGAGATCTAGACCCCATCCTTACAACAATCCACCATTCACCATCCACCATCCACCATTCACCATCCACCATCCACCCTAGTCTAATTTGACATTAGTACGGGAGTAGCTACTTATTGACAATTTTTACGAACTTCCGAGCTGATGGTGCGTCCATTGACAGTAGAGGAAGAAGATTGACTGACTGAACTACCGCTACCACTGCACTGAACCGACTGCTGCTGCTCGATTGTAGATTCTGAACGATCTTCATTCCTCGAACTGCGAATGGTTGAATTGCGAATCTGTGTAGTGGGAGTGGTTATTTGTCGATTGGAATCTTCTACCCGCTGGCGAATAATAGCTGGTGTAGCAGTGCGCCCGCGTCTGACTCGATCGAGATTGCGCCGACGAGTCCGACTGATAATTACTCGATTTTCGGTTGCTTTGGGAGTGGTTATTTTAATCTTTGGGGTTTGAATTGTCGTACCGATCTCAGTAGTTTGGATCTGAACATTTCCGATCGATAGATTCTGATTTTCATCGATTTCATTAGCATTAACTAAGTTGGGTGATAGCAATAAAGTTGCTATTACCAATAGACTAAACTGACGATTGAACATAAGAGATACCTCAGGGGTAAAGGTTGGTAGATGCGAGGTTGAATGACTTTGGAATAGACTAGAAGTGAGTAGCTAAGATCGTCTCCATTTCGCTCTTATTTTCCCGTCGCTGACGTTGGCTCTCGTTGACAAAGCCTTTCGGAACGGGAGCGGTTCAGTTTGGTCGTTGGCGTAGCCTCCGCTTTGCGGAATCGAGCGTGTTATTATTATCCATCACATCCGCATTTTGACGTTCCCGCGAGCCTCTTGGAACGAGAATCGCCGACTGATGTACCGCGACGATTGTTACTCCTGCGCTGAGTAGTCATCACCAAGAGGTTCGGTCGAACTGGTAGTTAGCAATTAATTTAGCGTTAGGATATAACTACAATGCCTATGCTAGTAATTCCGCAAAACTTCAGCTTAATGTTGTCAGGATTGCTACGACTGTCAATACACCCCTAACTGTTATCTCATCATGCTCGGTAATTTCCAACGAAGTGAATTGCGGATTGAAGTTCCAGCTACGCCTAGTACGATTCGCAATCGACTATTATCACCATTAGCCCTAAAAAAGTGGCTCTTTCCCCAGCAGATGAGTTTTTCTAGTCAAGATCTGCTAACTGTGGGTACGAAATTTGAAACTAGCTTTGGCTCGTTAGTGGTAGGATCTCAAGTCGATCGAGTCGATTCCCAATGTTTACGACTCCTGCTCAGTCAAGCTGTAGATGGCTATCATGAGTGGTATTGGGGCGAAGGCTGGGTACAATCTCGGCTGGAAGGAATTTCATTACTCCCACTCAATCTTTATCAAACAGCGACGTTATTACGGTTACGGCAATCGCTTAAATTAGGCGAGCGGGGATAGTGAATTTAGCACTTTCTACTTGTAATAAATAGTACAAAATCACACAGAAAAAGAGCAGCAATTTCCCACTCGGAAATTGCTGCTCTTTTTCGCTATTAATTGCTAGTTAACGCTTAGTTACGATCCTAGCTGTTATTCGATCGAATCCATAACGGAGCCGAACGAGCCAACATTAGCCAGCGTTCATCTTCAGTTACATAACCAATCTCAGTTAGATAACGATGTTCGCTCTGACTGATGGGTAGTTCCAAATCCCAAGCTGAATCACTGCATTCAAACTCTTGGAAAATAGTCGGTAGCTCGATATTGACATCAGCATTGGTGACATCATAAAGCCGAACTACCAATCTTTGTCCACCTTGCTCCCGTAACTGCCGTTTCAACGACACGGGGATTTCCCAGTGAGCATAGGCTTGAGTTGTACTGGAGGCGACAAGGGTAATTTGACCATCGCTATAGAGATTACCAGAGACGTTGCGACGATCTGTCGGATTGGCTGTGCTATCAGTTGGAGTTTCTTTCTTTGCGAAGAAAGACTGAACTGCTTTTCCCGCTCCGAATGTTGCGGCTGCACCACCAGCTAAAGCAGCACCACCCAGCTCTTTACCCTCTTCAACTAAATCGCTAGCTTTATCTTTGAGATTGGCAAAGAATTCACTAGGATCGGGCTGTGTTTCCTTGGCAATATCACCAGTTTCTTCGCCGAGTAGATCTGATAATCCCGCAAATGGATCTTCATCCAAATCATCGAGATTAATTGCCTCCCAATCGCGATCGAAAGTATCCATTTCTGGATTTGGTCGTACTACTTCCGGCTGAGGTTTTTCACCTCCAAACAAAGCTGCACCGCCAGCGATTGCCCCTGTTCCGGCGGTTCCAATTGCGGCACTACCAGTTGTGAAGAAATTACTAGGATTATTATCTGTTAAGTCGCTGAAGGGATCGTCGAGATTGAAGTCCATCTCGTCTGGGATCGGATTAACAGCTTTATCCGGTAAATCTAAAGGATTACCGAAGTCAAAAGGATCGTTATCGATGTCATTAGATAGTAATTCGATCGAGTTATCTTGAAATTCGGTAGCTTTGTTCTCAACTGGATCGAAAAGATTGCCAAAGTCAAAAGGATCGTCGTTAATCTCATCTTCATATGCTGCTGGCGGTGCTGCTGAGACAGGATCTTCTTTACCGCTCAAGAATTCACTCACTGACTTACCTGCGCCACCAAATAAGGCTGCACCACCTGCTGATGCGCCACCTGCGGCAACAGTAGCTCCACCATTTTTGAGAAAGTCCACGAGATCTATCGTCCCTGTGGCTGCGGGATTGAGATCGACTGGGAGCGACTCAGTAGTCTGAGCTGGAATGCCACTTAACGGATTGCTGAGATCGAGATTAGGCTCTTCAAGACTAAGATCTGCTGAGAGGGGATTGTCTCGATCGTCAAATAATTCAGCGGCACCATCAGCGAGCGCACTACCCCGATCTTGGAGCGAGTCACCGCTGCCCTTAATGCCCTCTAGGGGGTTGCTAGTATCTAAACTGGGCATGAGATTGGAAGACTTGTCTTTCAGCCCTTCTAGAGGGTTTGAAAGGTCAATGTCGGGAGCTTTGATTTCAGGGGGATGTAGTTCGCCCGCTCGATCTTCACCTCGATTGCGAAATGTCTCCTGTGTCGAGTCAAAGATGCCTTTTCCGAGTGCGGCTGCGGCTGCGGTTCCACCGACAATTGCGGCTCCACTCGCGAGGTTGATGTCACTGGCTGTGGTTTTGACTGGATCGCCGCCCCCATTGAAGTTGATATGTGGTGGGGTGTCGAGTGGTCGGACAGGTAAAGTGCCCGACAAATCGCCCGATCGCAAATCGCCCGATCGCAAATCGCCCGATCGCAAATCGCTAGCAGGAAGATAGCTCCCTAAATTGGAAGATAAATCTCCCGATAGATCGCCAGCTAAACCATCAACTCTGGAAGTTCGAGATGGTGGTGGTGGATATAGTGGTTTGATTGTCGGTGCGGTTTCAGGCGCGGTAGCGATCGGGGTCGGAGCTGGGGTAGGTTTCTTCCGTAGCAGCCATGCCAATCCGCCAGCAACAGGAAGTAACAATAGCCACAATGGATTGAATCCACCTCGATCGGCAGTTTTTGTAGTGTTAGTGGTAGTTTCAGTAGTTGTAGCTGGAATCGGGCTAACTGCTCCAGTGGTGCTAGTAGCTTGGGTCGTCTCAGTTGTTGTCGTCGTAGTCACCGGACTAGTACTAGCGGTTGGATTTGGAGTTGTCCCCGCAGCTACTGTTGAGACACCAGCCGCAACAGATTCAGCGATCGCCAGTTGACCAGCCGGATCGCTGACATAGCCCAGAAATGCCTTGGCACCATCGCGCACTTTTCCGTCTTTATTCTTGTAAACGTAAGCTAAAGGCTGAGAGAAAGGGTATTTTGGATTATCTGGTTGGGTGCTGTGGAGCGTGATGGCTCTAATCCCTGGAATATTTTTGATTTGGTCTGCGGGTGCATAGCCGATACCATCTTTACCTAGTTTAGCGACGACTGCTGATGTCGAATCTTCGGTGAGTTTTTGGGCATTGCTACCAGTCTTGAGTTTGCCATTTTGAAAAACTGGATAGTTAGCAAATGCCCGACGGGTATCGCTAGTATCGGGTCTGTCGATGACTGTTATTTTCCCTTTTGCTCCTTTGGCACTGGACAATTGCGACCAATCTGTGACCTCACCTCGGTAAATTCTTGCAAAATCTTTGAGAGTCAGGTTGCCAGTATATGGGTTATCATCTTTGACAATGATGGCAATTTTGGATCTACCGATCGATTTGGCGGCTAAACCTCGATCTTTTTCGGCTTGAGTGAGCAAGCGACCGACCCCAGCGAGATCTGCTTTGTCTTCGGCAATTGCTTGGACTCCGATATCGCTACCTTGGTACTGCTGCGGTACAGTGACATCCGCGTTAGGAAACTGCTTTTGGAATCGATCTTTGAGACCTTGGTTGACGACTTGGAGGCTACTAGAACCATCAATCTGGACTTTGGTTCCCGCTGCGATCGAGGCGGGCAATGGGAAATTATCGGCAGCAGTTTGGGCACTAGTCTTTAGGGTCGTACTACCAGCAGCTATCAGTAGTGCTATGACGATTAAACTATTTTGCTGTTTCATTTTGTAACAACTATTTTTGTGGATATTGTAATCAACAATAGCTTAGATCTGTGGTCTGAGTAAGATCCTCGATTGAATGCTCTGTAAAGCATATGTCTAATCGGCAGCTTAAAATCAGTGGGCAAATGCGATTACTTGGATCTACTCTAAACTGACTGGCAAATCGATTTTAATGTTTATTTATCGAACTGATTGGACACTTATTTGAAAATTGCCAGACAAGATCGTCTTTAGATCCTAACCGATTTTTTTTAGTTCGATCGACCTAAATGTAACATTTTCGTTAAGATACAATCGAAGCATAAATTTTACTGTGCCTTTTATCACAAATGTATCAATTGAATGAGTAAGATCCGTAGAAAAAAGTCAGCGCAATTAGGTGGAAATAGTCGGTTGTCAATTCCCACCCGTTCGAGACTCGATTTCAACAATCCTCAGACTCGATTGGCTGGAGTCTGGCTCGTGTTGGGACTGGGGACATTGGGGCTACTGCTGAGATTGATCTGGTTACAAGCGATCGAAGCACCAAGGTTGCAAGCGATCGCCCGATCGCGGCAGAGTATTACTGTCACCCCATTTGTACCGCGTCGGACGATCGTCGATCGAGCGAATAATCAAGTTGCAATCGATCGACCCAGCTATAGTATCTATGCTCATCCAGTCAGATTTGGTAAAATTGTGTTTGGGAAAGGTTCACCAAAAACTGGGACTAAAGTTACGATTACGCCATTAGATATGGCTCAGAGATTAGCACCAATTTTAGATACTAATCCACAGGATCTAGTTAAAAAATTCCAGCAGCGCAAGACAGGAGTTCGGATTGGCTCTGGTTTGCAGGAAGATGTCAGAAATCAGATTAGAGCCTTGAAACTAGAGGGGCTAGAGATCGTACAGGGCGAACTCGACTACACCCGAACTTATCCTCAAGGTGAGATGATGGCGGAGGTTTTGGGTTATCTCGATTGGGAACACAAGGCTCAAGCTGGAGTAGAATCTAGTCAATCGCGACTATTGGAGCGACAACAAGCCAAATATCAACTGACAAAGACAGGTAAAGGAAAAATTTTACCCGATCGAGTCACGCCAGATTATTTACATACTGACGATCTACAACTGCGCCTGACAGTGGATCTGCGGCTACAACGTGCCGCTAGAGAAGCCTTAGTTCAAAAGATGAAGGAATGGAATACGCGGCGGGGGACGGTAATCGTCATGGATGCTGAGACGGGAGCCTTGCGATCGTTAGTAGTCGAACCTACCTACGATCCCAATCATTACGATAAAGCAGTCCAAGATTATGGCAAAATTGTCGGCAAGGAACGCGCTCCAACCTTGCTCCAAAATTCGGCTGTCTCGGATCTCTATGAGCCAGGATCGACCTTCAAACCGATTGCTGTGGCGATCGCCTTAGAAAATGGGGTAATTAAGCCTAATAGTATCTTCGACGACACTGGAAGCATCGCTGTAGGCAAATATACGATCCGCAATGCTGATAAAAAAGGCAATGGTAAGATCGACATCGCCCAAATTCTCCAGCATTCTAGTAATGTGGGGATGGTAAAAATGATGCAACGTCTGAATCCAGATGTTTATTATAACTGGCTCCAACGGATTCGTTTAGGACAAAAATCTGGGATCGATTTACCGTTAGAAGGGCGGGGAGAAATTAGAAATCGCCAACAGTTTATCGCCTCGCCGATTTACCCAGCTAATGCTGCATTTGGACAAGGGTTTTCACTGACACCGATTCAATTAGTAACTTTGATTGGGAGTATTGCCAATGGTGGCAAATTAGTTACACCTCATGTGGTTGAAGGGTTATTTGATAGTACGGGGGTGCGGAAGGATAAACCAACTCTTCCCGAACCCACTCAGATCTTCTCCCCGACTAATGCCCAAGCGGTACTGGAGATGATGGAAACTGTCGTCACCAAGGGTTCTGGAGTCAAGGCACAAATTCCTGGTTATCGGATTGCAGGTAAAACCGGAACATCTCAAAAAGCTGTCAGAGGTGGCTACGGACAAGAAGACCAGAAAATTACCAGCTTTGTAGGTATTTTACCTGTAGATGGGCAACACCGATATGTAGTTTTTGCGGCGGTCGATGAACCAAAAGGTAAGGAAAAAGCCTTTGGTAGTAATGTTGCTGCGCCGATTGTCAAATCCGTGATGGAATCCCTGATCTCGATCGATGGTATTCCCCCTAGCGATCCTAGCCAAGTTAAACCACCACTGAAAGTTAAGGAATAAGGATACCCCTATTCCCTAACTTCTTGCAAGTTTTGGCACAATTGACGAAAGTCATCACCGCGCTGCTCGAAACTATCGTACTGGTCGAAACTCGCACAAGCAGGAGATAATAATACGACTTTGGCTTGATATTTTTGGGCTAGTGCGGGAGATCGAGTTACAGCATTTGCCATCGTTTCGACGATTTCAAAGTTAGTATATCCGATCGATAGCAATCGATCGGCAAATTGAGTTCCAGCATCACCGATTAATAATACTGCGGCTGCTTTTTGTTTAATTGTAGCCAACCAATCCAGATCGTCACCTTCTTTAGCTGCGCCACCTGCAATTAAGATCGTAGGTGCTTTGACAGCACTCAAGCCGACATCTGCGGCATCATAATTAGTCGCTTTACTATCATTAATATAATCCACGCCTTCATAGGTGCAGATATATTCTAATCGATGGGCAACTCCAGGAAAACTAGCGACAGCAGATGCGATCGAACTATTTTCAATTCCAGCTAATTTAGCAATACCTACAGCCATTAATAGATTTTGGAGATTGTGATCTCCAGGCATTTTGAGCGAGTCAGCTTGGAGAATTTTTTCGCCTCGGAATATTACCCAATCATCTTCAATCCATACCCCATATTCAGGATTTCCTTGTAAATATTCTTGACCTTTTACGCTCGTCCAAGTGGCATCTTGCCAATCCCAATCACCTAAATCGTGTAGATATCGATCGTCACCATTGAAAATTTGATACTGTGAATTGCGAAGTAATTTAGCCTTAATCGCGGCATAATTTTCAACAGTTTTGTGACGCGCTAAATGATCGGGCGTTAACGTTGTCCATACACCAATTTGTGGTTTGAGCGTAAAAGTAGATTCGATTTGATAGCTACTCAGTTCGGCAATAATCCAAGCTGGACGTGTTTCGAGTAAAGCTAATTCACAGGTAGCAAAACCGATATTACCACAAGCGATCGTGTCCAATCCAGCAGCTCTAAAAATCGCATCTGTTAAGGCAGTAGTGGTAGTCTTACCATTGGTTCCAGTAATCGCTACCCAGGGAATATCCTGGAGATATCGCCATGCTAATTCCATTTCGCCGATCGTGTCAATACCCATTGCTCTAGCTTTGACTAGAGGATCGATGTCCCAAGGTACGCCAGGGCTGACAACAATAATATCTTCGGTGGTAGGTAGGAATTTATCACCGAGTTTGACGTTGATTTCGAGTGTTTCTAGTTGTTGTTTTTGGGTTTCGAGATTAGAGCTATTATTACCATCGCTGAGGGTAACTGTATAACCATGTTTGATTAATAGTTTAGCAGCAGCGATACCCGATCGACCTAGACCAATTACAGTAGCTTTTTTCATATATAGTTTCTTTAACCGCAGCGACATAGAGGGCGCAGGGGTTCGATCTTAAATTAATTTCCCCATCGTATCTTACTCGATCTCGAGGATTTAGATTAAAATAAAGGCATTAAATTTCAGTTAAATCTACGACTGCAACCATATTTGCACCACCGGATGAGATGATTCGCCTGTCGGGGATTAGCTGGAAAACCTCCGAAACTCTGCTAGAGGAACTGAGCGATCGTCGTTTCCGCCGCCCCTACAATCGTGGTAATCTAGAAATTATGGCTCTTTATCTAGAACACGAACAGAATAAGCGAGTCTTTGGGAGTTATGTCGCTACTCAAACCAGTCAATTTTTCATAAATTTATCGACTCCAGATATTGCTAACTGATTGCTCGAATCCATACGCTTAACCGCCGCAGGTTTAGATATTTCGCAGGAGTTTTTAGTATCAGAACCAGAGCTGGCTTTATATGAATATCTTCAACACGATCGCGATGATGCTTATTCTTACTACAATGCTTTATTAAATAGCCTCAACAGCTTTTGTGCTGCACTTGAACTAAAGTCTAAATATTAATTGAAATAATTAGGGTAAGCTACCGCTCGAAGAATCCATAAAAGTTGGCTCGTACTCAGTGCCGATCCTACATTACTTCACTAGATACTCATTGTACCAAATCGAGCTACCTGAATATTTGAATATTCAATAATCCATTCCATATTATTTGAGACAAGATATAGTGTTCTTGTCGTTTTGAATAAATTTGCTATATCAGATTCATTGAATGATAAAAAGTTAGATACCTCATACCATTGGGAATCAAATAATATGACCTTAACTGGATAATCAATCGGCTGTTTGGATATCCACTGTACAAAAGATTTAATTTCCTTCTCTGACTCGACTGAAGCCCAAACCCATTCGGATTTTTTAGATACCTTAATCCAATTAAATCGATGTAAGCGTTCTTGAATAAATTTCTTTTTTCGGCGTGCATCTAATCCGGGATGAGATAAATTGATATTCATTATTTAGGTAGTAGGTTAGGTTAAAGAACGAAACCCAACATTTTCAGAACATTGTTATATTCGCTAGGTTTTGAATTGGCATATCTAACCTAAGAGTTGTCTACTATTTGACTATCGACCTATTCTACAGATCGCTCTAGCCATATTTAAGTTTAAAACGTAAAATTACTAAATTCAGCACTAATGTTGCTGTATTTGCGATGATTATTGGTGTGCTTTCAACTAATAAACCATAAACAAGCCACATTGAAACCCCAGCAATAAACGATAGTAGGGTTGGCAATGCTAGATCTTTAGTTGACTTGGATTGCCAAACCTTAAAAACTTGAGGCAAAAAAGCTGCTGTTGTCAACGTTGCCGCTATATATCCTACAATATCGATCGATTTCATCTTAAATTCCTGCTTGCAGATAGATCGTCAGCTATCAATTGAGTTAATCCCCAGCTAGCTGCTGGACTTTATTCAATAATTCTTGGCTCAATTTAATAAATGCTTTAGAACCAGCAGAGCTGGGATTCTCGATTGCCACAGGTTGAAAACTATCGATCGCTTTAGCGACATTTACATCCATCGGAATCCGAGTTTGAAATATCTTACTAACGTCAAAGTCTTGGGTGACGCGTTCCATCACTCGATCGTAATAACGCGCAAACAAACTACTGCCCGACAGAATAAAAACTATTCCGAGTAAGCTACTTTCTAAACAATTTTTATCATCTTCATGGGTTTCACGAAGTTTAGCGATTCGTCGTTCTAGCAACTGCATCCCGACTAAAGATAGTGGTTCGGGACGTGCTGGCATAATATAGAAATGACTTGCCATAATCCCACTTCTGGTGAGGAGATTGTAGCCAGGGGCACAGTCAAGGATGATAAAGTCATAATCATCAATTACTGGAGCTAAAATATCTTTGATCAGAGAGCCTTCAAATCCATTCCAGACATCAATGAAATCTGTATTGGGATTATCGATCGTTTCTTGATGGAGTTTTTCAGATACTAGGAACTCATCATAGATATCGATATCTCCTGCCAATAAATCTAGCCCCTTTACCCAACAGACATCGGGAGTAATTAGATCTTTAGTATCAAATTTGTAGCGGGCATTTGGTTTGAGAACTTTGGCGATCGAATAACTAATCGTCTTTTTTTCACGACGAATTTTAGCAAAGTCTTGAGGTGTGACTAAACTCAGAGTAGCACTAATCTGGGTATCGAGATCGACAACTAGTACGCGCTTCCCATGTAATTTGGCAAGACAAGCAGCGAGATTGACTGTGAGGGTGGTTTTACCGACACCTCCTTTCATATTGACAGTGGCGATAACTAGTCCCATGATTTATCTAAAATACGATATCTGACTTCATTACGAGGTGCGGACAGCGTTCGTAAGTACCGCTAAACATGATAGTCGGTTTCGATCGCCTGAAGATCGCATCTGGTGGCGATCGTCGATCTAATTTTACCTGTAAGTGTTAACTCATCGATCGCCTAGTAGTTAGTAGCAGTAGTAACCAAAAGTTCGCGGTGGACTTTGCCGAGCGATCGAGATCGACATCATCGCATTCTCAGCTAAGATTTTCAAGGATTGAATTGCCAGATGGATCGACTCAAACTAATCGTAAATCTGCAACGATCGCGGCTAATTTATCTGCGGCACCTGCTTCGCCGCGCACTTGGCGTAATGCCGCTCGCATGGCGGCTAACTTTTCGGGATGCTGGAGATAGTCAAGCGTAAATTCAGCGACGGTTTTGGCATCTAAATTACCAACTAATTCAGGGACGATTTCTTTCCCCGCCCAAATATTCGGCCATGCAAATTTATAATTCCCCATATTTCGATACGCGATCGTATTGACGATTTTGGCGATCGGCGAACCAACTAGTGGTAGATTGACTAATATCCCTGGTAAGCCGTCCCAGGCACGCATAGCGTCCAATTGTTGCAGGGCGATTAAAACAATCATTGGTACGCCCAAACCCCCTAATTCAGCCGTATTTGCCCCAATTGTGGTCAAACATAGAGTACACTTACTGAGCCAATCGTAGGCGGGAAATTCAGTGTGTAATTCTACTTTCAATCCTGTGGCTGTCTGGAGATAGGGAATGGTTTCGTCTCGTTCTAGAGTTGCAGTGGCACCATTGACTAGAGCAATTATGGGATTTTTGGTAGGATCGGCATAACTTGCCAGGGTCGAAATATCGAGCGTCGGAGCGACAGGAATGGCAAATTTTACCTGTGGATTAGCAGCTTGAATATATTCGGCGATCGCCAGCATCAGTGGCAATCCCATCCCTAATTTTGCTGCCTTAGAACCAGGTAATAAACCGATGAGAATTGGGTCATTTTCATTAGTGACTCGATCGGGGCAACTATTTTGAGTTTCTACCATTAAGTCACCAACTACTGTAAATCGATCGAGATATTGCGGCTGCACTTTCGCGGCGACTTCTTTATTCATCACGGCAAATCGATCGATTAAACCATGCCATCTCGCTGTCCATTCAGCATACACCACAGTCTGATAACCCAAACGTTTGCCAATTACGACAGGGAAAAACTGATCGCCACCTAGAAAAATAATGATGCCGCGTTCTCGCCAATCCCAATTTTTAGCAGTTTTACCCCATACTAAAAATTGAGTAAAATGTTCGGCACCTTGGACTCGATCGATCTCAGGATAGGTTTTTAAAATCTGGACTTCTTTACCACTAGCATTCGGACATGGTGACAAGATTGCTGAAATCCGCACATCAGATCGATCGCACCCCAATTTAGCGCGTAATGCTCGGACGACAGGGCGAACCCAGGTTGTTACCTCCCCAGGGCCGTTAGAGAGAATAATTAGATCGATCGGTTGGATAGTGTCGAGCATTTTTTAGTTTATCAAAAGTTCTTGGTCTGCCATCTTTTTAAACTAATTTCACTCAATATCTTTAATTAGTACGATTGTAGCCCAGTTAATCGATCTAAAAATGCGTTAATGACCCAGAATAGCTGGTAGCATCGATCGAGGAATAGTTAGGAAGATTCTGATTCATCGAAAATAACATCTATATCTCTTCGTCCGTGAAGAACTCGCACAACCTCAACTGTCTTTTCCACTAGTCGATAAAAAATTATAAAATCACCAGCAGGATAACTTCGCAAACCCGCTAACAATTCATCTCTCACTTTACCAGAGCTAGGAAACTGTGCCAGCAATTGAAATTTAGATTCGAGCTTGGCTAATGTGCTATCGGCAAAAGACAATCCACTATATTCAGCCAATCCACGCCAAATATCTCGTCAATCTTGTTTCGCACCCTCAGAAAAACAAATTTGAACGCTCATTTCGCTTATCCTAGATGCGCTCGACCTTACATTCTAATCTCATCAAATAGCTGGTGGAGATTATCTTGAGTATATGCGGTAGATTGTCCTCGATCGAGTTGTTCGATGCCCACTCCTAAATCCTGACGCAATTGGGTTAATTTAAATGATTGTAATTCGGTTTCCATCGCTGCGACGCGATCGATTAGCGACTGAAATGCACCAGCTTCTTGCACCACTACCGCTGCTTTCCCGTTGACTGTCAGTACTAATGGCAACTGTGTCGCTTGAAGTTGCTCGACATACTCCCTTCCCACCAAAGAAATAGACAGTCGAGATCCACCATTCACCATTCACCATCCACTATCCACCCTTACCCTAGATGTCTAATTCTTGGCTGGGAAGGGAGTAGGCATTGGCATTGCGTTTGAAGTCGGTGAGCGAGTGGATATTGCGAAGATCGA
>ENA-OBLH01000401-OBLH01000401.1-metagenomes-genome-assembly--contig:-NODE-401-length-14850-cov-5.17492_pt1 | contig 14850 bp, 15 predicted proteins | sample MGYA00153382_OBLH01 | MGnify analysis MGYA00153382
ATCCCAACTTCAACGCGACCCAAATCGCTTGACTTTCGACACAGTTGCTCTCCCGCGCGCGGGAGAGGGGGCAGCGCCTCGCTATGTTCGAATTAACTCGCTGCTTGAATGCGGTTGGCACCCAACCTGTCACCTACGCTACCGACGGGTACGCCTTATCTCGGCAACGCCCAGAACGTAATGATTGCAATGCATGTCGGCCCAAGCGCCGCAACGAACAACCACAGCGGGCTAATGTGTTCGTCGTTGAAGTAACTCTTGAGAATCGAGTAACCCGCCGGGTTCGGTGCGTTGGCAATCACCGTGAGACCACCGCCGGTCACGGCACCGGCCACCAGCATGTACTTAAACTCGGGCGACAGACCGGGCACCAATGAGCCGAGGTACGTCAACGCCGCGTTGTCAGTGATCGCGGTGAGTGCCGTCGCGGCGAAGTACACCTGATCCGGCGACAAACTCAGCAGCACCGGTTGCAGCCACCATTGCTGCATCCCGCCAAGCACCACGAGCCCGGCGAGGAAGAAGCCCACCATCAATGCCTCGCGCAGGATCAAACGATCCTGATGCTGCGGATACGCACTGGCGACGCCGAGGAACATGAGCAGAAAGCCCATAAACAACGCGGGATGATGCGCGAATACGACCACACCCGCGAGCAACGCAATGTGTGCGAGGCAGACGGAAAAGGGAATGCTGCCTTCGGATGTGCCGTCCTCGGTCGCGCTGAGCACTTTGATCTCGCGAAAGAACATGGCAGACACGATAGTGGCGTTAACGACAACCGCCAATGCCGAACGCCATCCAAAATTGCTCACCATGAAGGCGATGTCCCAGTCCCATTTCGCAGCGACCATGAGCACCGGCGGTGCAGCGTACGGCGTGAGTACGCCCCCGATGGATACGTTGACAAACAACACGCCAATCGTCGCGTACATGAGCCGCGACGACATGCCCGCCTTGTAGAACCGATCCCGCAGCATGAACGCCGCGAGCGTCATGGCGGCGGGTTCGGTGATGAATGAGCCTAGCAGCGGCACCAACACTAGCACCAGCCAATACAGCGCCACGGTACGCGGCACGGGCAAGAAACGCGCGAGTCCAGTCACTGCGAGCTTTGCGACATGAAGCACGGGTTTACTCGCGGCCACCACCATGATGGCGATGACAAAAAGAGGCTCCGTGAAATTACGCCCATCGATATAGTCCGTGCCCGCTTTGAAGCCGCCGGTCGCGAACAAAAAAATCAACAAGATTCCCGACCAGATACCGAACACCGCCTCGACCTCGCCTAGCAGGTGAAACAGGCCCTCATGCGACGGATACTTATGCCCCAACGACGCGATCTTTGGTGCTAGAAACGTATGCAGAATCGCTAGCGCGAACAAGACAGCGGCGACGATTTGGGTAGTAGTAGGGTTCATTCCGCGTGATCTGGGCCGGGGGCGAAGCGAGTGACCATCACTCGAACTCTCGTAGACATCCAGCAATCCCCAGTTTTGTTGTGCAGTTGCATCGCAGCGCTTACAAACAAAGTCATTCTATGCACGGCTTTCGTGCATCCGCACAAGGTTGCCCGGAAATTCGGGGAAAACCCATGACGTGCGCCATTTGCACGATCCTACAATTGAGCCAGGATCGGATATCAACCGAAACATTCGTGCCAGCCGACATCGGTGCGCAGCATAAAAACCACCCTCAGGAGAGACTATGCAACGTCGTGATTTTCTAACCAAAGCTGCCGCAAGTGCGGCAACTGGCGGTGCCATTCTGGCCGCACCAGCCGTCATTGGCCAATCGCCCGCAGTTCGTTGGCGTTTGACATCGGGCTTCCCAAAAGCGCTCGACACGATTTACGGTGCGGCCGAAGTATTCGCGGCTCAAGTCAGCAAAATGACCGGCGGCAAATTCCAGATTTCTGTGCACGCCGCAGGCGAGATTGTGCCTATGCCGGGTCTGGTCGATGCAGTGCAAAACGGCACCGTGGAAGTCGGCCACACAGCCCCGTATTACTACTTCGGCAAAGACGACACGTTTGCGCTCGGTTGCGCGATTCCGTTCGGCCTGAACAGCCGCCAGATGACCGCATGGCAATACGAAGGCAACGGCCTCAAGCTGATGCGCGAGTTCTACGCCAAGTACAACATCATCAGCTTCCCGATGGGCAATACGGGCGCGCAGATGGGCGGCTGGTATCGCAAGGAAATTAAATCCGCTGCCGACTTCAACGGCTTGAAATTCCGCGTTGGCGGTTTTGCTGGCAAAGTCTGCGCGCGCCTCGGTGCAGTTCCGCAAAACATTCCCGGCGGCGAGATTTATCAGGCGCTCGAAAAAGGCACCATCGACGCGTGCGAATGGGTCGGTCCATATGATGACCAGAAGCTCGGTTTCAACAAAGTCGCGCCGCACTACTACTACCCCGGCTGGTGGGAAGGTGGTCCGCAGCTCGACTTGTTTGTTAATCAAAAAGCATACGACGCGCTGACGCCCGAGTACAAGGCTATTGTGGAAAACGCGGCCGCATTTGCGCACACCGAAATGCAGGCCAAGTACGATGCCAGGAACCCCGGCGCGTTGAAGCAACTGGTCGCGGGCGGCACCAAACTGCATCGTTTCCCAAAGGACTTGATGGACAAGGCGTTCAAAGAATCCATTGACCTGTACGCTGAGATTTCTGCGAAGAATCCCTCCTGGAAGAAAGTCTACGACGACTATTCCAAGTTCCGCGCCGATTCGAACCTTTGGTTCCGCTTCACAGAAATGAGCTTCGACACGTTTATGCAGTCGCAGAAACTTTAGTCCCTGCAACGAGTCACGCGACTCTTCAAGCCCGCATGGCGCAAGCCTCGCGGGCTTTTTTACGCGTCAAGTGAATCGTCCGACATCGTTGCAATTCAGTCTATTTGCGCAGCAATTTCCGAAAGATCACAGGCACCTGTGCGGGTTGGATCGGGCACGCAAACAATGATTCGTTCGGAGCGATTAAGCTTTAGCGGCTCGCCGAGATGGTCCGGCGGCGCTTGGCGCGAATCCTCAGCTACTGGTTTATGTAGCTCTCGAGCTGCGTGATGGTGAATTCATGTTGCGCGATGATGTCGTCCATGATGTCCCGGATTGAGAGCATCGCGATCACGGTGTCGCCATCGACAACAGGCAGGTGACGAATCTTCTTTTGGCTCATCAGCGCCATGCATTCGCCGGTGCGCGTGTTTGGTGACACGACGAGCACGTCACGGGTCATGATGTCAGCCACTTTGGTGTCTTTGGAGGATTTGCCCAGCAGGGCAACCTTCCGGGTGTAGTCACGCTCGGAAATCACACCTACCATTTTTCCCTGATCCATGACCACCAGTGCGCCCACACTGTGCTCGGCTAGTAATTTGAGCGCATCAAACACCGTGTCGTCCGGGCGCACAAGCCAGAGCGTAATGTTGCGTTGCTTTAGTAGTTCAGAAACAGGTTTCATGATTGGCTCTCCCAACAGATGACTAAGACAGATAGTAGTTGAGGGCTGACCGCAGCCAGCCACATTACTGTCACGATGCCTGAGCCGTAACCCGGTTACCGGGGACTGCGCACGGACTAGAACGTTTCGCCTCGCCCCAAATACCGCCAACTACCGATAGGCAAGTCTCCGAGCACCACACCACCGATGCGAATACGTTTGAGCGCGACGACGTTCAGACCGACCAATTCACACATTCGGCGAATCTGTCGCTTCTTGCCTTCGCGCAGTACGAAACGCAATTGGTCTTCGTTTTGCCACCAGACTTTTGCCGGTTTTAGCGCCTTGCCGTCGAGCTCAAGCCCGTGGTTGAGCAACGCCAAGTCCGCTGGATGCAAACGCCCACCGCGTACCGATTGCACGCGCACCAAATACTCTTTATCGACCAATGAGTTCTCGCCAATCAACTGTTTGGCGATGCGTCCGTCCTGGGTGAGCACAAGCATGCCGGTGGAGTCGATGTCGAGTCGACCGGCGGGTGCGATGCCGCGTGTGTGTTCGCGGTTCCAGCGCGTTACCGACGGATCATCGCGCCAGCGGTTTTCGCTTTTGATCAGTACCACGGCGGGCTCGTGGCCATCTTCTGCTTGACCACTCACGTAACCGATGGGTTTGTTGAGCAAGATGGTGACGCGCTCGGCCTGCTCGTTGGTGGCGGCACGATCAATGGTGATCACATGCTGCGGCAACACCTTTTGACCGAGCACGGCGGCCACCCCATCGACGCGCACCAGACCTTGTTCGATCCAGGCGTCTGCCTCGCGACGAGAGGCGAGGCCCAATTCACTCATGCGTTTTGAAAGGCGGATAGGTTCAGTCATAACGAAACAAATTTGGCACGAAAAAAGAGCACCCGCAGGTGCTCTTTAAGCGTTGCGGTGAGCAAGAAGTCTACTTCTTCGGCTCTTCCTTCTTCACCGCATCGAGAATGGCTTTCATCGGATCATCGGCAGCGGGCGGTGGCGCGGGCGCATCACCCGCTTTCTCGAAGCCGCGCATCATTTCGTCAGGGGTCTTCTGCGGCGCGCTTTGCCCGGTGTCAAATTCAATTTTCACTTTATCGAGGTCGTACTTAATTTCTTTATCGAGAAACGCCGTCACCGTTTGCGGGACGAAGATAACGATGCACACCAAAATGATCTGCATCACGATCCAAGGCACTGCACCCCAATAAATATCGCTCGACTCGACCTTTTTTTCGAGCTTGCCATTCTTAAATAGCTGATCGGCAATTCCGCGCAGATAAAACAGCGCAAAACCGAACGGCGGATGCATGAAACTGGTCTGTAAATTCACGCACAAAAGCACGCCAAACCACACCAAATCAATACCGAGCTTTTGCGCAACCGGTGCCAGCATCGGCACCACGATGAAGGCAATTTCAAAGAAATCCAAAAAGAAGGCAAGGAAGAAAACGAAGATGTTGACGACAATCAAAAAGCCCGTTTGCCCACCTGGCAGACCGGTTAACAAATGCTCAACCCACTTGGCACCGTCTACGCCCTGAAACACCAGTGAAAACACGCGCGCACCGATCAGAATGAACAGCACCATTGCGGTCAATCGAGCGGTGCTCTGCATGGCGTCCCAAATCAACGGCCAGGTCAAGCGTCTTTGCATCGCCGCCAAAATCAGCGCGCCGACCACGCCCATCGCACCGGCCTCGGTCGGCGTGGCAATCGCGTAGTTCATGCCCGGCAATCCGCCCATGCTGCCCAGCACGATGAAGATCAAGGCGAACGACGGAATAATGCCTTTAAGGCACTTGATCAACAGCGCCGAACCCGACATGGTGCGGGCTTCTTTAGGTATGCCGGGCAGATAGCTGGGACGCAGTCGCGATAGCAGAAACGTGTACGCAATAAACAATCCGATCTGGATCAGCGACGGTCCCCACGCGCCTTTGTACATGTCACCCACCGGCTTGCCGAGTTGATCGGCCAACACCACCAACACCAGAGACGGTGGCACCAGCTGCGTGATCGTGCCCGATGCTGCGAGCACGCCTGTGGTGTAGCGCATGTTGTAGCCCCAGCGCACCATCACCGGTAGTGAGATGAGCGCCATGGCGATCACCTGACCGGCCACGGTGCCCGTAATTGCCCCCAAAATGAAGCCCACGATGATGACCGAATACCCGAGTCCACCACGCGCAGGGCCGAACAGTTGGCCCATCGAATCAAGCATGTCCTCGGCGAGTCCACACTTTTCTAATATCGCGCCCATCATGGTGAAAAACGGAATGGCCAGCAGCAACTCGTTCGACAGGATGCCGAAAATGTTCAGCGGAAGATTCGACATGAAGGCGGTTGGAAACCAACCCATCCATATCGCAAACAAACCGCAACCCAATCCCAACGCTGAAATCGAGAACGCCACCGGAAAACCGATGAGCATGATCAACACTAAGCCCGCAAACATAATCGGGGCGAAATTTTCCATCACCATCACAAAATCCCCATATTCATATATTTTTCCGACGAGTTATTGCAACGGCTTTTCGTAATGCACGTCCATGTTGTAGGTGCCATTAAGCCAACCAACACGCTTGATAATTTCTGATATTCCCTGCAGTGAAAGCAACGTGAAACCCACCGGCAGCATGAGCGCCACTGGCCAGCGAATTAATCCACCCGCGTTCTGGCTCATCTCGCCGCTGTTGAATTTGTCGAGAAAGAACGGCCATGACAACCACGCGCAGAGCACGCTCATTGACAGCAAAAAGAAGATCATCCCGAAGATGTCAAGGATGACCTTCCCGCGGTTCTCAAAACGGCCGTACATCACGTCCACACGCACATGCTCGTTGAGCATCAACACCCACGACGCGGTGAGCATCACGGCGGCGGCGAACAAGTACCACTGCACCTCGATAAGTGAGTTGGAGCTGAGCGTTGGGAACGCGAGGCGCAGCACCGCATTGCCGGCCGCTATCAGGCAAGACGCCATGATGAAAAATGCCGAGAGCTTGCCAAGCCGCACGTTTAACCAGTCAATCGCTTTTACGTAAGCGAACAAAATATTCATAGCTGCTCCAATAGCGGTCTTGATGCGTTTTGGTGCGTTTTGGAAACGCGTTCCACAATTTTAGTAACTAAAACCGCACTGACAAGGCGGGTTTCCCCGTTTGCCTCGCCATGCTCAATGCGTGCTCCTACAAACTACACAATCAAGTATGGACGACGATGCCGTCAAGTTCCTGCAATGTGCATCGACTCGATCAGCATTGAGCCCACATGCTTTGAACCACGTCGATCAATATCGTCCCCTATGGCGACGATGCGTTGATATAGCTCAAGCAAGTTGCCAGCAATAGTGATCTCGGCGACCGGGTAGGCAATTTCGCCACCCTCAACCCAGAAGCCAGCTGCACCGCGCGAATAGTCGCCGGTGACCGGGTTCACGCCCTGCCCCATCAACTCGGTGACGATGAGGCCGCGACCCATTTGTTTGGCGAGCGTCGCGGTATCGCCTTTGGTCGTCGGCGTGATCAGCAGATTGTGATTGCCGCCCGCATTACCCGTCGATTGCATGCCGAGTTTGCGCGCCGAGTAAGTCGCCAAAAAGTAGCCGCGCACGACGCCATTTTCAACAATGGCGCGCCGCTGACACGCCACCCCTTCACCGTCAAACGGCGAGCTGGCGTACGAGCGCGGAATGAACGGATCGTCAACGATATTCAAAAGCGACGCGAATTTGTTATGCCCCATGCTGTCCAGCAGAAACGAGGTTTTGCGATACAGCGATCCGCCGAACAGTGCGCCAATCGCGTGACCAATAAATCCACCCGCCAACGACGGCGTGAAGATCACGGGCGCTGATTGCGTGGCAAGTTTGCGTGGATTGAGTCGGGCTACCGCGCGTTCACCCGCTTTTTTTCCGACCGATTCAGCCGCTTCAAGCTCCCCCGGAACGCGATGTGATGTGTACCAATCGTCGCGTTCCATCGCGTCACCGTCTGAGGCAACCATCGCGCAACCGATGTAGTGCGCACTGCCTTTGTAACCCGCCGCAAAGCCGTGCGAGTTGGCGTACACGAATTCAGACTCGCTCACGCTAACCGATGCACCTTCGCTGTTGTCGATGCGCTCATCGACTGCAAAGCCCGCGTCTTCGCAGCGCTTGGCGATGGCGATGGCCGCGTCCGCTTCCAGGGCCCACGGATGGTAGAGATCAAGCTCGGGAATGTCCTTGGCCATTGCGGACGCATCCGCTAGCCCTGCATGCGGGTCAGCGCTGGTGAACTTCGCGATGCTGAGCGCTTTGTCGACCGCCGCGTTCACCGCCGCAGCAGAAAAGTCACCCGTACTTGCATTGCCTTTGCTGCCGTTTACGTAAACCGTCACACCGAGCGATTTGTCGACGTTGTGTTCCAGCGTCTCCAGCTCGCCGAGCCGCACCGTCACGTTGAGGCCGAGGCCCTGCGTGGACTCGGCTTCGGCCTGATCGGCACCGCCGCGTCTGGCGCGGTCAAGGGCTGCGAGCGCAACGTCGCGAAGGGCATCGGAGGACAGGGCTAGGGACATGGAAACACCGCACAAAAACGAGCCGCAAGCATAGCGGAGGCCCGCGAATTCACTAAAGATGCAGGCTTGCGGCAAAATTAGGGCATGGCACGTCCCCCCAAAATTCCCCGCATCATTGAAGATCGCCCGTCAAAGACGGAACTGAAACAAGAGTCCATTGACCTGCAACTGCTCGGTGAAACGCTCACCACGCTGTCGAACGACCAGCTCGATCAACTCGATTTGCCGGAGCTAATGCGCGACGCGCTCGACGAGTTAAGTCGCGTCGGCAAGCATGAAGCCACGCGCCGCCACATGCAATACATCGGCAAGCTGATGCGCGACATCGACCCGGTGCCAATCCGCGCCCAGCTTGACCGCTGGGAGATGGGCACGCGCGCCAACAAGGCCGCATTCAAGGCGAGCGAGCGCTGGCGTGATCGCCTGATTGCCGAGCCAGAAGCGCTGACATTGTTCATGGCCGAGCAGCCTACCGTGAATCGCGAAAAGCTGAACGAGTTGCTGGTGCGGGCGAGGTTGCAGGCGGCCAAAGGTGAGGCACCCGCTGCGTCCCGGCAAGTGTTTCGGGTGATTTATCGGGCGTTACTGAAGGTGTAGGAGCGGCTCTGCCGCGACCTGCGTTGCGAAGTGACAAGGTGAGGTAGGTGACAAAAGAAACATCTTCTGCGTCACTAACCAGCCTCCTCGTCACCTTTGTCGCTCCGGCCCATCGGGTCGCGGCACAGCCGCTCCTACAAAAGTTCTATCCACCGTCATTGGAAGCGCCTGTGTTTGACCCCCTAAAAATTGGCCTCGTCTCGATCTCCGACCGTGCCTCGACAGGCGTCTACGAAGACAAAGGCATTCCCGCATTGCAGGAATGGCTAGCCGCGGCAGTGAAGAATCCGGTCATCTACGCGACGCGCCTGATCGCCGACGAACAACCCGCCATCGAGTCCGCGCTCATCGAACTCTGCGATATTGAGCACTGCGATCTGGTACTCACGACTGGCGGTACAGGGCCTTCGCGCCGCGACGTGACCCCTGAAGCGACGCTCGCGATTGCGCACAAAGTGATGCCCGGTTTTGGCGAGCAGATGCGTCAGATCAGTTTGAATTTTGTCGCCACCGCGATCCTGTCGCGACAAGTTGCCGTGATTCGCGGTAAGACGCTGGTAATCAATCTGCCGGGGCAACCCAAGAGCATCAGGGAGACACTGGAAGGGCTGCGCGATGATGAGGGAAAGGCCTTGGCAAAAGCGCAGGGGATATTCGCAGCGGTGCCGTACTGCGTCGATCTAATTGGCGGCGCTTATATCGAAACCAATGACGATATTTGCAGATCGTTTCGGCCGAAGAACGCTATTCGCCCGCCAAGCTTGGCGTCGTCAGATACGCGCGAAACGCAGATTTAAGCGTCTCCCCGGCGAAGGCCGGGGCCCATGCCCTACGCAATCCATTGTTTTGTAGGATGCATGGATCCTAGCCTTCGCCGTGACGATGAACATTTTGATTTATCCCACGTTTCCCCTAGTACCCCACCGCACGATAAACCAACTGCTTAAACTCGAACGAGTACGGGTGCCAGAACGCCATTTGCCGCTGCGTCATGAGCAGGCCAGCAAGATTGGCCTTCGGTGAAATCCACCAGTGCGTGCCCGCGATACCGCCCCACTGAAATTCGCCGGTTGAACCTGCGGGATCGACTGACGCTGGCGTCAGCGTGACCGCGCCCGCCAGTCCAAACCCTTTGCCCGTGATTTCGCCTTGTCCGGGGAAACCAATGCAGACGCCGTCGGGCAATTGATTGGTCATCATCAGCGCGATCGTTTCCGGTTTCAACAACGTCGCGCCGCCGGGCAACAGGCTGCGCATCAGCGCCACCATATCGGGCAAACTCGACACCAACCCACCACCGCCAGATTGCCACGGAACCGGCTGCACGTTCGCGTTCGGAAACGGAAAATTTTCCCGAAGCGTGAGCCCCGGTTTCATAGGATCGAAAGGGTCGGCACCGACGTAATACGTCGCGAGCCGATGCTGCTGTTCAACCGGGATCAAGAACCCAGTATCGAGCATACCCAGCGGCGCAAATATTCGCGACTGAATGAAGTCGCCAAAGCTCATGCCGCTGACCACTTCCACTAACCGCGACAACACATCCGTCGCCACCGAATATTCCCAACCCGCGCCGGGATGAAACGCGAGCGGCAGATCGACCAACGCGTCCATCATTCCCGCCAGAGACACATACGGATTGCGGACTTTGCGCTCGTTGTAAGCAGCAAACATCAGCGTGCCCGGATCAAGTAAACCGTAGCTCAACCCCGAGCTGTGACTCATCAATTGACGAATGGTGATCGGGCGCGCCGCCGGTTCGGTGTCCGTAATCACCGTCGCGCCGGGCTTAAGCACGCGACGATTGCCAAGCTGCGGAATGAAGGTCTCAACCGGATCGTCTAGCTGGAATTTTCCTTCCTCGAACAGCAGCAGGACGGCGCTTGAGGTGATGAGCTTGGTGTTGGAAAACACACGGAAGAGATGGTCAACACGCAGCGCCTCGCCCTTCTCCTTGTCAGCCCAACCCACGCAGTTCACATCAACCAGATCACGCCCATCCAACACCGCAGAAGCGACGCCCGAAAGAATGTTCGCATCCACGTAACGCCGCATCGCAGCGTGGACGGCGCTAAAGTCGTGGTGGTTAGGGGTTACGGTCATGTCTTCCACTGTGTTGCTTATGTTGTGCGTGAGGTCTAATGTAGTGCTGATTCACGCTGACCTATCATTTTCACGACGACGGGAACGACAGGAGAATGGACGCATCAAGGTATGCTCTCCACTCGAAATCACTGGTGCATAAAGTGCCCGATCCTCAGCACAGTCCCGCCGCCGAGCGCAATCGTCAGCCTATTCTTGAGGCGCTGCGGCATGTGTTGCCTGCACAAGGCGCGGCGCTTGAAATCGCGACTGGTACTGGGCAACACGTTGCCTGGTTTGCGACTGGGTTGCCAGACTGGACTTGGCAGCCTAGCGACGCGCAGGCCGATGGTTTTGCATCGATTGCCTGGTGGTGCGCGGACGCGGGTGTTGCCAATGTGGCGTCGCCTGTTTTGCTTGATGTGATGGCACCGTGTTGGCCTTCGGAAGGCACGGAATTCAGCGGTCGTTTCGATGCGATTTATTGCGCGAACATGTTGCATATTTCGCCCTGGCCGACCTGCGCAGCGCTGATGCGTGGTGCCACGCGTTATCTGACTGCGGACGGATTGCTCGTCACTTACGGGCCTTATCTGGAGCGGGATGTTCCGACCTCGCAGGGCAATCTGGATTTCGATGTGAGCCTGCGTGAAACGAATCCAGGATGGGGAATTCGCGCGCTGGATGACGTGGCGCAGCAGGCCGCGCTCGCGAGGTTGCGATTGAGTGCGCGCATCCAGATGCCTGCGAACAATTTGTTGCTGGTTTTCAAACGTGCTGCGGTTGCAGAGGCAGCGTCGGGATCACATTGACGAATACTGCAAAGCGCATCACCTGCGAGCGATGCCTTCGTCCGCAAAGCACGTGCATTTGCCGCTGGATTTCGCTGACGGCACACGAGATGGAAGTGGTGGTTTTGCAGCATCCGCTGGAGGAGCACAGCGCGAAGGGAAGTGCGCGGTTGCTGCACCTGAGTTTGTTGCGCAGCCGGATGGTGACGGGTGAAGTGTTTGCTGAACGGGAATTGCTGTCGTTGCTGCGCGATCCATTCGAACCCAGCACTGACACGGCGGATGAGAAACACGCGATCCTGCTGTACCCGCAAACCGCCGGCGACACTGCAGCAGCGCCGATTCTTACGCCTGAAATGTTGCGCGATCCTTCTCGGTTGCGCCTGATCGTACTCGACGGCACCTGGCGCAAAAGTCGCAAAATCCTTCACCTCAATCCATTGCTGCAACGGTTGCCGCGTTTACCGCTGCACGACGTTTCATTGTCTCGCTATTTGATTCGCAAAGCGCATCGGGCGGATCAACTGTCGACACTGGAAGCGACCTGCTTAGCGCTCATGCAGCTTGAAGGAAACGCAGCGCAATTTCAACCGTTGCTGAACGCGTTTGACGGGTTCATAGAGCAGCAGTTGGCGCAGCGAGATGCAGGCGTCACTACGGCGTCAAACTCGAACACAAATTTGATACAGCTTTAAGCTGAAATGCCCATTTAAATTGGGCACACCTATGGTTTTATTAAATTATCGACTTTCTGTAAAAAACGCATCTATGCCCATATTGAAAGGCGCATAACGTAAAAAGCTGCTGCCCAACCTTTGCAAACACGAGCGCAAAAACCGCGCCCCCGCAAGCGCATCGGCGAGTGCACTAAACCCAAGCCACCGCAGCCACCGGCGGCAATTGCGCGTCTAACGCCGTCCACGACTCGCCTGCGTCTTCGCTAACCCATGCACCGCCCGTGGTCGACGCCATCGCCATTGTGGCCCCATCCGGGGCCAGCGCGAGGCCGTGGCGATACACGAGGTGATAGGCGAACGACTGCGGCAGTCCTTCGCGAAACGCCGTCCAGCTTTTGCCGCCGTCATCAGTGCGGCACACGCACATCGCGCCTGCAATCGCGTAACGGTGCGTGTCTGCCTGCGCAGGTACCGTCCAGGCGCGCAGCGGGTTGACCCGATCGGCGACGATGGTGAAGCCAAAATCGGTCGGCATCGGGGCTGCCGTGCGCGACCAGTGCGCGCCGCCGTCCACGCTGCGATAGGTGCCAGCATGATGCTGAGCCCACATCACATCGGGCTGGGCGGCACAGGCCGCCATCGCATGCACGTCCTGCACATTGGCATCGTCCTCAACCTCGGGCGGCATATACGGTGCGTGAAATCCTTTGCCCTGCAATTGCCAGTTTGTACCTGCATCGCCGGTGCTCCAAACGCCGCCGCACGAGATGGCAATGGTGACGTCATTACTGTCACGCGGATCAACGCAAATCGCATGTAGTCCCGGATGATCGTTGCCGCCGCCAAACCAGCCTTTGCGCCGTTCATCAAGCCACAGCGCGTCCATCAGCTGCCAACTCATGCCGCCGTCCTGCGAACGAAAAATGCCCGCAGGCATGCAGCCCGCCCACAACGTACCCTTTTCATGCGCCCCACCAACGGCTAGTGACCAGACGAGGTCAACCGTCCATGGCGTCGCGTCATCCGCCCACGGGCCAACGGTGGGTTTCGGTGGAAAGGCGGGGGCGGGGATCTCCGTCCACGTCGCACCTCGATCCATGCTCTTTTGCATCTTGACGCCGAAGTGTCCAAGGCGCAACGCGGCGTACCACGCGCCATCGCGCAGATCGGCCAACACTTGCGTCACCGGCTCGCCATGAAAGTGGTGTGAGCTGACTTGCCACGCGCCGGGGTGCGTCGCGCGATCAGCGGTGAAAAGTCCCTTGCGTGATGCAATTAATAGTGTCGACAAAACCTATCCTCCGCTCAAAGCCTGAATCACCATGATGTTGTCTTCAACCGCAACCGGCAGCGCCATGTTGCGACGGCTGGCAATCATTTCGTTATTGAGAAACACGGCAACGTGTTTGCGCACATGGCCCTGCTCGTCGAGCACGTAGCGCTCAAGCGCAGGCGCGACGACGAAGGCTTTGCGCAACGCGTCACCAAGCGTGGCCCCATCCACACGCTGCGTCGGACACGGCACATGCCGTTGCAATTGCGGGGCAAATGAGACGATAGGCACAGCGCACCACCTTCCTGTTGCAACGTTTGTGAAACATCAACCAACGCGATTTAGTTTACGCCGCTAATGTGCTTGCTGCAACGCTTTCTGACGGCTTGCGAACAACGCGCCGAGCCACAAGGCCACTGCGGAGAAGATGAGCCCGCGCGCCAGTCCATCCGCGTCGCTAGCACCCGCCCCGCTGATAGGCGCTGCACTGTCGGCAATCCAGCCGACGATCACCGGGCCGATGATCTGCCCTGCCGCGAAGACGACGGTGAACGCGCTGATGCCGGTGGGCCAATCGTGCGCCGATAAATTGTGGCGAACCAGCGCCGTGGTCGACGCGACAACCGACAAAAATACGCCGCCGAAAACGATGCCCGACAGCAGGACGACCGGCCACGCGTTGGTCACCGCAGGCAGGATGGTGGCGGCGCCGAGCAAGGCGTTCAAGGTGGCCAGCGCGCGACCGCTTTTGTGCCGATCAAGCAAGCCCGCCCACACGCGGAACGAGGCCATGCAGGCCAAGCCGAGCAGCGCGTAAAAAATCATGATCTGGTTCGCGCTTGCACCCTGCTCGCGTAACAGAGCAATCACGAACGTCATGTAACCGATGTAGCCCACGCCAAACATCGTGTAACCCGCTAGCGCAAAGCCGAAATCGCCGATGCGAAATCGGCGATGATGCGACTCGCGAGAAGTGCTGCTCGTCATCAACGGTCGCATCGCGCGCGCAGGCGCAATCAACACCAAACTCGCAATCACACACACCAGCGCCAACGCCCACCAAGCCCATGCCCAGTTGGCGTAACCGTGCCACTTTTCGGTCGCGTCGAGATGGTTCAGTAATGTTGGAACGAGCAGCGCCGACAAGGTGATGCCGATGCCGGAACCGCCGTAATACAAGCCGATCAGCAAGCCACTGCGCGACGGATCAAGCGCACCCAATCGCGCAGCCAATATGCCGCCGGTGATGAACACCCACGCACTCGCCACGCCTGCTAACCATCGCTGCACCAGCAGCATGGTGCTGTCTGTGAAGAACCCGCTCAGGCCCATGAACAGGCTGGCGAGCAACGCGCCGATCACCATCACACTCGCCGCATTGAATTTGCGCATCAACCACGGC
>ENA-OBLH01000402-OBLH01000402.1-metagenomes-genome-assembly--contig:-NODE-402-length-14813-cov-6.57792_pt1 | contig 14813 bp, 13 predicted proteins | sample MGYA00153382_OBLH01 | MGnify analysis MGYA00153382
CCCGGTTGCGCGTCTTTCAACGTCGCATCGAGCGTGTTCATGCTGCGGTTTGCGGCTGCAATCGCGCCGCGCATATCGGTGATCAGCGGTCCGGCCTGCCCATCGACCGTCTGCGCCAGATTGCCGATTTTTTCGGCGGCAATGCCCGCCTGTTTTAGCGTCACCCGCGTCTCAGCGATGGTAGCGGCAATTTCCGGCCCGCGATTGGCAAGGTCGCCAGATAGACGGTCGACATTGGCGAGGATGCCAGAGAACGACTTCTGGTTCTTGTCGTTGAGCACTTCGGTCAACCGCTCGGTCAGCGTTGAAATGCGCTCGAGCAATTGCGGTGCCGAGTTGAGCAGCGCGCCAAGGCCGCCGCGCTTGGTCGGGATGACCGGCGCGCCCGCCGGGCCCGGGTCGGTAATCGGCGGCGCGCCCTTGATCGCGCCGTCGAGCACAACGGTCGAAGGGCCGGTAAAACTGCCAAGGATGGTCGCGGTCGTCCCTTGGAGGATGGGCGTTTCCTTGTTCAGTTCGACGCGAACCCGTTTGAACTCGGGGTTGTCCTTCCACAGTTCGATGCCGGTGATCTGCCCCGACGGCACGCCCGAGAATGTGACCGTCGAGCCGGTCGCCAGTCCTTCGACCGATTGCTTGAAAAAGATATCGTACGTCTTGGTGCCGCCGCCCGACACGCCCGACAGCCAGACCAGAAAGAGCGCAATGGCGACCAGCAGGGCCAGCACGACGCTCCCGACGAGCACCTGGTTCGATCTCGTTTCCATCAGGCGGCACTTTCTTTTTGGCTAGCTTGGGCTGTTTGGGTTTTCGGCACCGCCACGGCGGGGGCATCCTGCCGCCCGACGGCATCAGTCGCCGCACGCCCGCGCGGTCCGCGGAAATAGTCGTGAATCCACGGATGGTCGAGCGCAAGCAGTTCCGGAATGGTGCCGACCGCGATGACTTTTTTGTCGGCAAGCACTGCGACGCGGTCGCAGATCGCATACAATGTATCGAGATCATGAGTGATGAGGAAAACGGTCAGCCCCATCGTGCGTTGCAGGTCGAGCGTCAACTTGTCGAACGCAGCGGCTCCGATCGGGTCGAGACCCGCCGTCGGCTCGTCGAGAAACAGCAATTCGGGGTCGAGCGCGAGCGCACGGGCAAGGCCCGCACGCTTTTTCATGCCGCCCGACAATTCAGACGGGTATTTCGGCCCGGCATCGGGCGGAAGCCCCGCCATATCGACCTTATAGGCGGCGATTTCGTCGAGCAGCGCGTGCGACAGTTTCGGATAGAATTCGCGCAACGGAAATTCGACGTTTTCGGCAACGGTCAGCGTCGAAAACAGCGCCCCGCCCTGGAACAACACACCCCAGCGCCGCCGGATGCTGTCGTCCTCGTCGCCCAGCGCCATGTCTTCGCCAAAGACATCGATTTTACCGGCTTGGGGGACTTGCAGCCCGATAATCGACCGCATCAGCACCGATTTGCCCGTGCCCGATCCCCCGACCACGCCCATGATTTCGCCTCGCCGGACGTCGAGGTCGAGACCGTCGTGGATAACGGCGTCGCCGAAAGCGTTGACGAGGCCGCGCACGGACACGACGATTTCGGCGTTGGCGTCGGGTCCGGTTTGATCAGTCATTTCCAGCCGATCCCGGTGAAGAACACCGCGAACATCGCATCGAGGACGATGACGAGGAAAATCGCCTGTACCACCGAAGCGGTCGTCCGCAGTCCGACCTGTTCGGCGTTCCCTTCGACCTGCAAGCCCTGATAGCATCCCGAGGCCGAAATAATCAGGCCGAACACCACCGCTTTGATCAGGCCAATATAGACGTCGGTCATCGGCACCACTTCGCGGATGCGCTGGATATAGGTGACGGGCTGGATGCCGAGCGCTGTCCAGCAGAACAGCATGCCACCGATTACGGCCACGATCGAGGCGTAAAAGCCGAGCAGCGGCAACATCAGGACCGTCGCAATAATGCGCGGCAGCACCAATGCCTCGATCGGCGAGATGCCGATGGTCCGCATCGCGTCGATTTCCTCGGTTAGCTTCATCGTGCCGAGTTCGGCGGCAAACGCCGAACCCGAGCGCCCCGCGACCATGATCGCAGTCATGAGTATGCCGAGTTCGCGGAACGTGATCCGCCCCACCAGATTGATCGTGAAACTCTCGAAGCCGAATTGCTGAAGCTGGACCGCGCCCTGCTGCGCGATGACAAGGCCGATCAGAAAGCTCATCAGCCCGATAATGCCGAATGCCTTGACGCCGACAACTTCGAATCGCTGAATCACGGCATCGAGGCGGAAGCGCGACGGGTGGCGGATGACGCTGGCAAAGGCGATGCAGATCGCCCCGAAAAACCCGAGTAACCCGAGCAAGGTGCGCCCCGCAATCTGCGTGGCCTCGCCGATTTCGCCGATCACCCGGACAATCGGCAGTTCGCGGTCGGGCCGCACCTTCATCGGCACGTCACTGCGCGAGACTTGCGCGATCAGATGCGCGTTGTCGGGACTGGCGCCGACGATCTTCGCGCCGATATCACGAGACAATTTGTGCACGACCCAAGCACCGATTGTATCCATCTGGCCGACGCCCGACAGATCGATCAAAGTCGCGGACGGAGATTCGCGCTCAAGCCGGTTCGGCAACTCTCCGAGCTGCGAAAGCGTTATCGCCCCGCTGAATGCCAGCGCCCGCGTCCCGTCGCGGTCGATTACGGTAAAATCGGCCCCTGTCATCGTCATGGGTGATGCGGCATTAATGATGGCACGGCAAGACGTTGAGGCGTTACTGGCAAACGATGGATGACATGAAAACGCGACTCGCGATTTACGACATGGACAAGACGGTGACCCGCCGTGCGACCTATACCCCGTTCCTGCTTCACGCTGCCCGAACGCGCCAACCGCTGCGTTTGTTGCTGCTTCCTTTCGTCGCCGTCACGATTTTGCTGTATGTCCTTAAGCTCATCGACCGGGCACGGCTCAAGGAGTTCAACCATGCGCTGCTCGTCGGACGCGCGTTGCCCCCTGCCGAGGCGGCCGCGCTGGCGGCAAGTTTCGCGGTGGAAACACTCGGCAACAACATCCTCGTGCCCGCACAAACCCGCATTGCAGCGGACAAGGCAGCGGGTTACCGGATGATACTCGCTACGGCGTCCTATGAGTTTTATGCAGGCGCGATCGGGCGGGCGCTGGGGTTTGACGACATCATCGGCACGCTGACCCGCACTGACACCTCGGGTGCCTTGCTTGCGCGGATTGCCGAGCAGAATTGCTATGGCACCGCCAAGCTCGAACTGGTCGAGGCGTGGATGACACGCCAAGGCCTGTCGCGCACCGACTGTGAAATCCGCTTTTACAGCGACCATGTCTCCGATGCGCCCTGCCTGAACTGGGCCGATGAGGGGTTCGCGACGAACCCACACGCCCCACTGGCGGCCCTTGCCGCACAGCGGGGGTGGGAAATCCTCGACTGGCGCTGAGCAAGCTGTGCTCCTGCGAAAGCAGGAGCCCTAAAGACGAGCGTTACTGCTGCGTCCTAGGCTCCTGCTTTCGCAGGAGCGCAGCACACTCAGATCGCTCTCAGCGCCTGCCGCATATCGGCGATCAGGTCGTCGGCGTTTTCGACTCCCACTGAAATCCGCACCAGATTGTCGCCGATGCCCAGCGCATCCTTGCGTTCCTGTGGCACCGACAAATGCGTCATCGCGGCGGGGCAGCTCGCCAGCGTCTCGGTGCCGCCGAGGCTGACCGCCAGCTTGGCGATCTTGAGGGCGTCGAGAAACGCAAAAGACTCGCGCTCGCCGCCTTTGAGATAGAGCGAAAATGTCGATCCCGCACCGGTGCAATGGCGCGCGTAGATGTCAGCCTGACGCGAACCCGGCTCGAGAAAGCCGAGATAGCCGACGGTTTCGACCTGCGGCTGTTCGCGCAAGAACGCACAGACCTTGGCCGCATTCTCGCCCGCGCGACTCATGCGGAGTTCGAGCGTCTCCAGCGACCGCAGCAGCATCCATGCCGAATGGGGATCGGTGATCGTGCCGATCGTATTCCGCATCATCCGCACCGGGTTGATAATCGCTTTCGACCCGACTGCACCGCCCGCGACCAGATCGCTGTGGCCACCGGCATATTTGGTCAGGCTGTAGAGCACCATGTCCACACCCTGCCGCAGCGGTTTGGCCCAGAGCGGCCCCAGAAACGTGTTGTCGATGATGATCGGCGGCAGGTCGCCGCCCGCGAACGCCGCGTCGCGCGATCCCTTGACGGCTTCGACATCGACCAACGCATTCGTCGGGTTGGCGGGGCTTTCGAGGTAAACCAGCGCGACATGGCCGAGCGCCTTGGCCTTGACCATCACCGCATCGATTTCTTCGCGTGTCGCCCCCGCCGGAAAGTCCAGCCAGTGCACCCCGAATCGCCCGAGGATACGCCCGATCAGCGTTTCGGTTGCGGCGTAGAGCGGGGCCGAGTGCACAATGACATCGCCAGGTTTGACCAGCGCGAGCATGACGGTGGCAATCGCCGACATGCCCGACGAAAATACCAGCGCGTCCTCGGCATCTTCCCAGATGCCGAGCCGGTCCTCGAGGATTTCCTGATTCGGCCCGTTGAAGCGCGAATAGACGAGGCCTTCGGACCCGCCCGGGCGCTTGCCGGTGACGCCTTCGAAGAAGCGTTTCCCGGCTGCGGCATTCTCGAACACAAAGGTCGAAGTCAGGAAAATCGGCGGCTTGAGCGACCCTTCGCTGAGCGCGGGGTCGAAGCCATGGCCCATCATCAGCGTCTCGGGTGCGAGTCGGCGGTTATCAATCGCGAGTATGTCGGGTTTGGGACGGCGACGCTGGTGCGTGCCGGTCAGTGTCGCTTCGTCTTCCAATGTTTTTCTCCGGTGCGTCGCGGCTCAGGGGAGCGCGATCAGCGATATTTGCCGACCATAATCCGGTTCACCCGCCAATGTCGCGCGCCGAAAACTGTAGAAGCGGTCTTCGAGTTCCAGCGTGTCGAGCGCCAATGCCTCGACTTGGCTAACGCCGAACGCGGTCAGGCGATGAGCGACATAGCCGGACAGGTCGAACTGCGCGTGGCCGGGTCGACCCGTCACGAAGAAGCGGTGGTTGGCGAAATCGACCGCGACGAACCGCGCACGAAAGCCGTCATCGACCTCGTAACTGGCCTGCGCGATGCAGGGACCGACGACCGCCGAAATCCGGTCACGCCGCGCGCCAAGGCTTTCCATAGCAACGACGGTTGCATCGGTGACGCCGCAGACAGCCCCCTTCCACCCGGCATGGGCCGCGCCGATCACACCCGCCTCGACATCGGCGAACAGCACTGGCGCGCAATCGGCGGTCAGGATGCCAAGCAACAGGCCGGGGCAGTCGGTAACAAGGGCATCGGCATGGGGGCGCGCATCGTCGGGCCAAGCCGAGGTTGCCACGACAACCTGGGGCGAATGGACCTGATAAACGGTGACCAGCGCAGCATTGGGCGCGACGGCAGTAGCGGCGCGGTGGCGGTTTTCGGCAATCGCTGCTGGATCGTCGCCACTGCCCTGTCCGACGTTGAGGCCTGCGACCAGTCCGGTCGAAACGCCGCCCTTGCGGCCCAGAAACCCGTGGTGCGTGCCGCCCAGCAGCGGCGATGTGACGGTCTCGACGTTCATGCGAACCCTGCCGGCTCGGGCCAGCCGCCGCCGGTCAGTGCCATTGCGCGGAACAGAGTGCCCATCGCGTCTTCGCTCGTCAGCCGCGCATGAGCCGCGCCGATCTCGTCGACCCGCTCAGGCGTTCCCTTCACCAGTGCCGCTGCGCGCGTCGCAATACCGAGTTGTCCGAGAAAATCGCGTTGTGGAACGGGGCCAAGGACGGTCGCACCGGCTACGGATGCCGCAGCGCCCAAAACCGCAAAATTGACATGCGCGCTCAGATCGACCTCGCCCGGTGTGTCGAACGGATTGGCAAAGCCGTGCCCGCGCACCGCCTGCAATGTTTCGCCGAGCGCGGGACTGTCATAACCGTAGTCAATCATCAACACCGCGCCGCCTTGCTTCATCAGGCGCGCGGCAAGATCGCGGACGATGGCCACGCTCACGGGCGATGATTCGATCAGGCTACCGACCGCTGAGTCGCGCAGATGTTCGGGGACGATAGCGTCGGGCACCAGCGGCCCCGCAATCGGCAGGAACAGCGTGTCCTGACACGCGACCAGCCGCCGATGCCAGCCGCCCGCGCCGCGCACGATCTGTTCAATAGGCAACGCATCGAAAAATTCATTTGCAATGACGACCAGCGGGGCATTGTCGGGCAAAGTCGAGACATCGTCGTGCCACGTCGCGTTGGGAACCCGCGCGGCTTGTTCGGCACGCAGGCGTGGCGAGGTTTCTAAGAAATGCACGGGCGGCGTCAGGCCCGCCTTTGCCATCGTCCGCAGCGCATCGACCGCCAGCGTCCCGCGCCCCGGCCCCAGCTCGACGTAATGCACCACCGGTCGCCCCGCGCGGTCCCATAAATCGGCAATCCACGCACCGATAAGCTCCCCGAACATCTGGCTGATTTCGGGGGCGGTGATGAAATCGCCCGCCGCGCCGATGGCGCGCGCCTTGGCGTAATATTCGGCATTGGCCTCCGCCATAAACCGCGACACCGGCATCGGCCCCGCCAGCGTGATCGCCCGCGCCAAGCGGTCCGCGAGGGCACCTTCGCCGCTGGCCTCAGCCTCGATCACGCAACGCTCGCTGTCCCTGCAAACGGCTCGACCCGCGCGCGCCGCCCCTTCGACGTGGCGAGCAGCCACAGGCCGAGCACCAGCACCGGCAGCGACAGGGTCTGCCCCATCGTCAGTCCCCACCACAGGTTCTCCAGCCCCGCATCGGGTTCGCGGAAACGCTCGACGATAAAGCGCACGACCGCATAATAGGTCAGCCCAGCCCCCGCGAGACGACCCGGATAATATCGGGCGTCGGTTTTCCAGAACATCCACCACAACAGGATGAAAAGCCCGATCCCCTCGGTCCCTGCCTGATACAATTGGCTCGGGTGACGCGCGATGCCGTCGGCGGTCCCGGGGAAGACCATTGCCCAAGGGACATCGGTCGGGCGGCCCCATAATTCGCCGTTCACGAAATTGGCGAGGCGCACGAAGAATTCGGCAAAGGGGGTCGTGCAGCCCGCATAGTCGAGCAGGCGGATCAACGGCAGTTTGTTGCGACGCGCCAGCCACACGACCGCAAGGATGAAGCCGATCAGCCCGCCGTGGAACGACATGCCGCCTTCCCACAATTTAAGCACATCGAGCGGATCCTGGAGAATTTCGGGTTTGTAGAAGAACACGTAGCCCAGCCGCCCGCCGCCGATGATGCCGAGCGTCGCGTAAAACACGAAATCATCGGCATGGCGCTGTGCCATCGGCGCGCCCGGTTGTTTGAGCAGTTTCGACAGATACCACCAGCCCATCACGATTCCGGCGATATAGGCGAGACTATACCAGCGCAGCGCAAAGCCGCCGATGCGGAAGACCACCGGATCGAGGCCGAGATCGGTGAACTGGATCGCTCCCGCCGACGCTACGGCACCGGCACTTGCAACAGCGGCAACAGCAATTTCGTGCAGCAAGGCTTTTCCCTTCGGGTTTTCGCCCCCATACAAGCGGCATTGGCGAAGACCAAGCGGAGAGGGAATCGAACATGCCATCCAGCCTCGACCTGCGGATCGACCGCGTCATCGGCGGACTGTCGGGGCCAGGTGGCCCGCTGCCGCTCAGCAGCTATACGCTGCCCTGCGGCGTAGAGGTGGCGACAATTGCCGCCGCCCCGCCGACCCTGATCGGCTATTTCGCGCATTTCGCTGCCCAGCACGGCGCAGCCGACTTTCTCGTCGATGGCGACGAACGGCTGAGCTTTGCCGCTGTCCATGCCGAGGCGGCAAAAGTCGCACGGGCGCTCGTCGGCGGCTATGGCGTCAAAAAAGGCGACCGCGTCGGCATTGCGATGCGTAACGCGCCTTCATGGGTCGTGCTCTATATGGGCATAATCATGGCAGGCGGCGTTGCAACCCTGCTCAATGGCTGGTGGCAAGGCGGCGAGCTTTGCGACGGTATCACGGCAGTCGATGCCAAACTCGTCTTCGCCGACCCGCCCCGCGCCAAAAGGGTGGAAGAGTGTGGGCGCGTAACCGGCTTCGAGATCGTGCTCGTCGATGTCGCGCTGCCGCTGGGCGAGGCACTTGAGCCGGTGCTGGCGAAGGGCGGCGCGGACGCGGCGCTGCCTGAGATTACCGGTGACGATCTGGCGACGATCCTGTTCACCAGTGGATCGACCGGCCAGTCAAAGGGTGCCTATTCGACCCACCGCGCTGTCGTTCAATCGACCTTTGGCTATATCGCCCAGGCTTTGATGCAGCTGCACATCGGCACCGAGGACGGCACGATCAAACCCGATGCGCCGCAGCACGCCATTATCATGACGGTACCCTTGTTCCATGTGACCGGCGAAGTGCCGATGCTACTCGTCAGCTTCGCCATCGGGCGCAAGATCGTGATGATGCCCAAATGGAATGCCCTCGAGGCGATGAAACTTATCGAGCGCGAGCGCGTGACCAATTTCACTGGTGTGCCGCTGATGAGTTGGGAAATACTCAACCATCCCGAGCGTACAAACTACGATCTTTCGACGATCCAGACCTTTGCAGCGGGTGGCGCGCCGCGTCCGCCCGAACATGTCCGCCGCCTCAACGACGAAATGCCTGCACCGCCAGCGCTCGGCTATGGCCTGACCGAAACCAACGCCATCGGATGCGGCTCGTTTTCGAGCAACTATCTCGAGAAGCCCAATTCGACAGGCCGCGCCTACGCGCCACTCGTCGACCTCGCGATCCTCGATGACGACGGCAACAATATGCCGCAGGGCGAACGCGGCGAAGTCTGCATCCGCAGTGTTGCCAACTTCAGCGGTTACTGGAACAATCCGACTGCGACGGCAGCCTGCATGACCGTCGACGGCTATTTCCGCACCGGCGACATCGGTTATCTCGACCCCGACGATTATCTGTTCATCGTCGACCGCAAGAAGGACATTATCATCCGCGGCGGCGAGAACATCAGTTGCCAGGAAGTCGAAGCCGCGATCTACGCGCACCCCGCCATTGCCGAGGCCTGCGTATTCGGTCTGCCCGACGAGCGGCTCGGCGAAATCGTCGGGGCCATCGCGCATGTCCACCCCGGCGAGCATCTGAGCGAGGAAGCGCTGCTGTTCTTCCTCGGCGAGCAGCTGGCCGCGTTCAAAGTGCCCGCGAAACTGTGGTTCGAGAGCGAGCCGCTGCCCAAGCTCGGTACTGAAAAGATCGACAAGGTCGGCCTGCGCGCGAAATATCGCGCGGTGCACGAGGCAGAGACGAAGCAGGCGGCTTAGCTTTTCGGTCCCGGCATTTGATGGCGTAATGGTCAGCTATCAATGGAAGGACGCACTATAGCTCAGCCGTCGTAATCAGCTCCGAGGTTTTGATTCCGCGGCGGGGCGGCAGCGGTAAGCCGCAACGCTTCGGCCGACTGGCTCAGCGAGCCCATTTCGTCGACCGCGTCGTCGTCATCGACCTGCACCTTTTGCATGTTGCCGATCAGCGCTTCCATCAACTCGCTCGGCACCACCATCTCCTCGGCGATTTCGCGCAAGGCGACGACCGGATTCTTGTCGCGGTCGCGGTCAATGGTGAGTTCGGCACCGCCCGAAATCTGCCGCGCGCGCTGCGACGCGAGCAGGACGAGATCGAAACGGTTGGGAATCTTGTCGACGCAATCTTCGACTGTGACGCGCGCCATCGGCTGAAATCCTCGAATTCGGTGATGCAGGAAAGCGCGTCCGCCTAGCAGCGGCCATGCCGAAACGCAACCACAACGCAACCTTGCCACACGATGCGTCAGCGGCAACACACTGTCTCGTGTCCACCACCCACATCGTCGATGGCAACACCTTGACCGTGCTGACGCGCGGCGCGGAACGACTCGAGGCGCTGATCGCGCTGATCGAGGGCGCACGCACATCGCTGCGGCTGCTTTACTATATCTTCGCGCCCGATTCGTGCGGAATACGCGTGCGCGAGGCGATGATCGACGCGGCGAATCGCGGCGTCGCGGTGCGCCTTATCGTCGACGGGTTCGGCAGCGAGGCGCTGGGCGAGAATGATTTTCTGGGGCCGCTGACCGATGCAGGCGTCGATGTCTGCGCGTTCATCCCCCGATTCGGGCGGCGCTATCTGCTTCGTAACCACCAGAAGCTGGCGCTCACCGACGAGAAGCGCGCCTTGATCGGTGGGTTCAACATCGCCGACGCCTATTTTGCCGATGAAGGTGCAACGGCATGGCGCGACCTGGGGTTGCGGATCGATGGCCCTGCCGCGACCCGCCTGACCGGCTATTTCGATGCGCTGTTCGACTGGACGCAGACGCCGAAGCCCAGGATGCGCGATCTGCGTGACGCTCTCGGTGTGTGGAGCAACCCGGTCGGCACGGTGCGCTGGTTGCACGGCGGGCCGGTGCGCCGCCTGTCACCATGGCTGCGTTCGCTGCGCGACGATCTGCTGCGCGCGACCGATGTCTCGTTGGTCGCCGCCTATTTTGCGCCGACTCCGCGCTTTACCCGCCTGATCGACCGGGTGGCGAAGCGCGGTCGTGCACGGGTGCTGACTGCAGGGCGAACGGATAATCCCGCGACCATCGGTGCCGCACGTTTCACCTTTCCCGGCCTGTTGCGGAAAGGCACGCGAGTGTTCGAATATGCACCGTGCCGCCTGCACACCAAACTCTATGTCATCGACAGTGCCGTCCACATCGGCAGCGCAAATTTCGATCCGCGCAGCCTGTTCCTCAATCTGGAGATCATGCTCCGCGTCGACGACGCCGCGTTTGCCGACGTAATGCGAAGCTATGTCGACGGCGAGATTGCCGTTTCGCGCGAGCGGCAGTTGTCCGAGTTCAGCGGCATTGCCAGCGCGCCCGAGCGGCTGCGGAATGCACTGTGCTATTTCCTCGTGGCGGTGCTCGACCCCAATGTCACGCGGCGGCTGAACATGGGTATCGACTAGCCGCCCCTGCCGCGCCTATCGCCCCATCATGCAAATGCCCGCCCGCCCCCGCCTCGACCGCGACTTCGGCCTGTTGTTCGTCGTCATGCTGGTGATCGGGGCGGGCAATACCGCGCTCCAGTCGGTGCTGCCCTCGCTCGGGCGGTCGATTGGGGTTGCCGATTTCCTGATCGCGGGCGTGTTCTCGGTGTCCGCGCTGGTGTGGGTCATAGCGGCCCCTTATTGGGCCGCGCGATCCGACCGCGAAGGGCGACGCTCGATGGTGCTCGTTGGTATCGGCGGGTTCAGCGTTTCGATCCTGCTCGTCGGACTGATGCTGTCAGCGGGCCTTGCCGGATGGGTCAGCGGCGGCATTGCCATTGTCGCTGTTGCCATCGCGCGCATCATTTATGGCGCGTTCGGCTCGGCGGCGCCCCCGGCGGCACAAGCGATGATTGCGCTGCGAACGACGCGCGCGGAGCGGACCAAGGCGCTGACGATGCTCGGCTCGGCGTTCGGCCTCGGCACGATTCTGGGACCCGCGCTCGCGCCCTATATGGTGCTCCCCGGCCTTGGACTGGCGGGTCCGGCCTATGCCTTTGCCCTGATCGGGCTTGTCACATTTATCGCGGTCTGGCGCTATCTGCCCGCCGACGGTGGCAGCGGCGAGGGGCATGGCGCGCAGGTCAGCTACCCGTCGATCGGTGGGGCACCAGCAGGCGCGAGCATCACCGCCGCGGTGGAACCCATCAGCGTGACCAAGCTGTCATCGTTCGACGAGCGCATTCGCGCCTGGATGACCGTGGGGCTGGTCTCGGGCCACGCCCAGGCGATGACCGGCGCGGCGATGGGCTTTCTCGTCATCGACCAGCTGAACCTGCCAGTCGCCGAGATCGCAACGCAACAGGCCATCGGCCTCGTCCTGATGATCGGCGCGGGCGCGGCGTTGCTGGTGCAATGGGGTATCATTCCGCTGCTGGCGATGACGCCGCGCGGCATGGCGCTGGTCGGGTTGGTCGTCGCCAGCGTCGGATTGGTCGGTACATCGCAGGCGAACACGCTGTTCGGTCTCGCCACCACCTATGCGATGTCGTCGGTCGGCTTCGGCTTTGTCCGTCCTGCCGTGACATCGGGGTCGTCGCTCGCCGTCGGGCGCGAATTGCAGGGCGCGGTGGCAGGACGAGTGACCGCCAATAATGGCGCGGCGTTCATTATCGGCCCGGCGCTCGGGGTCGCATTGTACGAGGGGTGGCGACCTTTGCCCTATCTAGCCGCCGCGGCGATGTGCGTCGTGGCGCTGCTCTATGGCTGGCGGGCGATCCGGCGAACCGCATAAAAAAGGGGCCGGTCGTTGCCGACCAGCCCTTGAAAGTTTTAGGAGAGGATGCCTGAAAGGCCTGTTCTATGTGCAGTGCAGCATAGCCTTTCGCAAGTGCGAAAAGAATAATCGAGATTGCGCTGATTGCATCTTGCAACTTTCACGCGTGTCAGGCTCAATAGTGTCGTGATGCAGCGCGGCATGATCTGCGCTGAATTGTCATTGGGGTAACAACGATGCGTCGTCTGCCATCGCTGTCAGGAGTCGAGGCATTCGTTGCCGTCGCCCGCACCGGATCGGTCAAGGCCGCCGCTGAGGAATTGTCGCTGTCCTCGCCTGCGCTGAGCCGCCGGTTGCAATCGCTCGAACGCTTTATCGGCAAGCCGCTGTTCGAACGACGGCATCATGCGCTGGCGATGAACAGTGATGGTGACCGGCTGCTCGCGCTGGTCGCCCCCGCCATCGACCAATTGTCCGACGCGATCGAGACGGTGGCAGGCCATAGCGCGATCCTGCGGCTGCGGCTCGGGGTGCTCCCCTTGTTTGCATCGCAGCAATTAATGCCGCGTTTGCCAGAGCTACGCGCGGCGCATCCGTCGCTTCACCTCGATATCGATACCGCCGGCCATGCAACCGCGCGGCTCGGCGACGGCATCGACGCCGCCATCGTGCTGGCGCGCGACATCGATCCGGCACTTTACGCGCGCCGCCTCGACCGCAATGAGGTCTTTGCCATCGCCGCCAAATCGCTAGCGGTCGCCGGCAAACCGCTGACCGACCCGGCGCAACTCACCGGCCTGACCGTGTTCCTGCACCGCGACATGCCCGATACCTATGACGAATGGCGCAAGGCAGTGGGGCTGACCGACATCGAGCCCGCTGCCATCGACCTGTTCGATTCGGGCCAGTTAATGCTCGACGCTGCCGCGCAAGGGCTGGGCGTGGCATTCATGCACGGCAGCCATTTGTCGAGCGCGCAAGACCCGCGCCTGACCCGGGTTTTCGATGTCGCTGTCGAAAGCCCATATAGCTACTGGTTCGTTTGCCGGCCGCGCGCGCTGGAGACACGACCGGTGAAGCTGTTTCATGACTGGCTGGTCGGCACCATGGCGGCGTAGCAGCGCGGCGCTTGCCGCTATGCGTCGATACTGGTTCCCGCCGCAGCGTGGACCAGACCGCCGTCGACCGTGATCGTATCCCCCACGACATAATCCCCGGCGCGCGACGCCAGATAGATCGCCGCCGCCGCCAGATCCTCGGGCACGCCCAACCGTTTTGACGGGATGCTTGCCGCGACCGCGTCGCCATGATCGCGTGCCGCCTTGTTCATCTCCGACGGATAGGCGCCCGGCGCAATCGAGGTCATATTGATGCCGTCCTTGACCAGCCGTGCCGCCAGCACCTTGGTCATATAGATCAGCGCTGCCTTCGACGTCTGGTAGCTATAGGTTTCCCACGGGTTGAGCCGCTGGCCGTCGATCGAGGTGATGTTGATGACCTTGGCCGGTTGCGCGGGCGAAGCGGCGGCCTTAAGCGGTTCGAACAGCGCCTGCGTCAGGAAGAACGGCGATTTGACGTTCAGGTCCATGACCTTGTCCCAGCCGCTTTCAGGAAAGCTGTCGAACGGCGCTCCCCACGCCGCGCCGGCGTTGTTCACGAGGATATCGAGCCTGCTCTCATGCTCGGCGAGCTGCGCCGCCAGCGCCTTGCACCCCGCGACCGTCGAGACGTCCTGCGGCAGCGCGATACAGTTCGGCCCGAGTTCCTCGGCTGTCGCAAAGCACGCATCGGCCTTGCGCGACGAGATATAGACTTTCGCCCCCTGTGCGATGAAGCCCTCGGCAATCCACTTGCCGATGTTGCGCGACCCACCGGTGATAAGCGCGACCCGCCCGTCGAGGCGGAAGAGTTTCGAAGTGTCCATGTGCTCTCTCCTTTTAGCCCCTCCCCTTCAGGGGAGGGGCTTGAAGAAATTCATCCCCCGCGCTTCAAGGTCTCGCGGGCGATAATCAACTGCTGGATCTGGCTGGTGCCTTCGTAAATCCGGAAAATCCGCACGTCACGATAGAACCGCTCGATCCCATAGTCGGCGACATAACCTGCCCCACCGAAAATCTGCACGGCCTTGTCCGCAACCCTGCCGACCATTTCGGATGCGAAATACTTGGCGGCCGCCGCTTCCATAACCACTCCTTCGCCCGCGTCCTTCGCAGCAGCAGTCTGGAGAACCAGTGCCTTCGCCGCCAAACACTCGGTCTTCATATCGGCAATCATGCCCTGGATCAGCTGGTGCTGGGCAATCGGTTTGCCGCCCTGGATGCGCTCATTGGCATAGCCGACCGAATCCGTAATGAGCCGTTCCGCCGCACCCACGCACACCGCCGCGATATGCAGCCGCCCGCGGTCGAGCACGCGCATCGCGACCTTGAACCCCTCGCCTTCGG
>ENA-OBLH01000403-OBLH01000403.1-metagenomes-genome-assembly--contig:-NODE-403-length-14798-cov-5.32239_pt1 | contig 14798 bp, 3 predicted proteins | sample MGYA00153382_OBLH01 | MGnify analysis MGYA00153382
GCCAAAGGCTATGTCGACCCCGAGCAGTTCAGGAGCCGGTATCCGCATCTGGTCTTTAAGGAAACCCAGACCATGGGCGAGGCCTTCAAGCTGGTGCGCGATGGCCGCGTGGATCAGGCTCTTGCACCCGCCAACATGGTGCGCTATTACCTGTCCTACAAGTACGAAAATAGCTTGAAGGCGGGAGACGTTCTCAGTGGTTTTGACGCAGGTATTGTGTTCGGTGCGCCGCAGGGGCAGGCAGCATTAATCTCTATCCTTGATAAGGCGCTGCTGGAGATTACGCCCCGGGAGTCACTGCAGATTATTGGCCGCTGGCGTGCCAATTCAGCCACTGATGACAAGTACTGGGAGGGCGTTGCATCCTACGTCTGGCGTATCTTTGAGGTGCTTGGTGTGCTGCTGCTGGTAGCGGGGGTGCTAATTGTTGCCCAGCGCAGGCGCATTCGCAGCAAACGCGAGGATCTGCAGCAGCGGCAGTTGCTGCTGGACGAGCTGCAGGTTGCCAAAGAGTCTGCAGACAAGGCCAGCAGTGCCAAGTCGGTGTTCCTTGCCACGATGAGCCATGAGATTCGCACCCCGCTCAATGCCATCATTGGCATGCTGGAGCTGGTGCTGACACGCAAGGGCGATGCACAGCAGAACCATCAGTTTGCGCACATCGCCTATGAGTCGGCAATAAGCCTGCTTGCGCTCATTGGCGACATTCTGGATATCTCGCGGATTGAAGCGGGCAAGCTGACCTTGGAGGTGGAGCCGATCCGGGTGAAAGATCTGCTGGAGTCTGTGGGCAATGTTTTCTCTGGCCTTGCGCGCCAGAAACAGTTGCGCCTGAACTTGAGCATTGATGCAGGCGCTGCAGAGCAGGTGTGGGGCGATGCGGTGAAGCTCAAGCAGATCGTCTCCAACCTGCTTGGCAATGCCATCAAATTTACGCAGCAAGGAAGTGTGGATCTGCGCTGCTCGGTGGAAGTAGCAGGCGACAGTGAATTGCGTTTTAACATCAGCGTGATCGATACCGGAGTGGGCATTCCCGCTGCGCAGCTGGAGCAAATCTTCAAACCTTTTCGCGGGGTGGATGGTGTGGTCAGCAACCCCAATGCTGGCGCAGGCCTTGGGCTGGCGATCAGTCAGGCGCTGTGCCTGCTGATGGGCAGCAAGCTGAATGTGCAAAGCGAGGTGGGCAGCGGCACGCGCATTGATTTTTCGGTCAAGCTGGCGCGGGTGATGGTGGATGTTGCGACACAAAACAGCATCGAATCTTCAGCAAATACGGCAACAGTGCTGACGGTACTGATTGTGGAGGACCATCTGCCAAGCCAGTATTTACTGGTTCAGCAGATTGGCTACCTGGGTCACCGTACGCTGACCGCTTGCAATGGGCTGGAGGGGCTTGCTGTCTGGAGCAAGCATGACATCGACGTAGTGATTACCGACTGCAATATGCCGGAGATGGACGGCCTTGAGATGGCCCGTGCCATTCGCCGTCTGGAGCAGGGGCAGTCCATCAAACCCTGCTTGATCATCGGTCTTACCGCAGATGCGCAGCGCGAAGTGTTTCAGCGCTGTCTGTATGCCGGTATGGATCACGCGCTGGCCAAGCCTGCCAATCTGGCCGCGCTCAACCGCCTCATCCCCAAGCTGGAGACAGGGCAGTCGCAGGCTGTTGAAACTTCATTAATGGCCAATGACATTCAGGCTGCGATGGCCAAGCAGGTCATCACCAGTAATCAAAGTGAAGGCGATGCCTTGCGCCGTGCGCTCAATGAGCGCGACCTGCTTGCAGTGATGCGCATCGTGCACAAGCTCAAGGGGACTGCTTACCTGCTCAGTCATCAGGTGCTGCTGGAGCAGTGCATGGAGCTTGAGGAGCTTGGTGGCGATGGATTTTCCGTGGCCCTGAGTGACGCGGGTCAGGAATTACTTGAGACACTGGAGCAAATTAACCGTTTGCTGCAAGCTGGGTGAACTTTGTACCGAGAAGTTTCTCGGTGTTACTCAAGGTGTATCTTGGCAGGGGTGCAGACGGACCTTTGACCGCAAAGAAGCACATTCGCATACCCTTTCTGGATGACTTCAATAAGTGCTCCAGACATGCGGACTACATGCCCCATTCAACAGTCGATCAGCGCTGAACCTTACCAAAGTGCGCCGGCAACTTTATTTGGCTACACCCCGAATGTGCACGAGATTCTCAGAGGGTTGCGCTGTCACGAGTTTGTGGCTTACGTGCAGCCAAAGTTTGAACTGGAAAGCAATGCGGTGCATTCTGTGGAAGTGCTTGCCCGCTGGGAGCATCCTCAGCGCGGTCTGCTAGCGCCTGCAGCATTCATCCCGTTGATGGCCTTTGAAACACTGCTTTTGGATGAGCTGCTGTGCGATCTTCTGGACCAGGGTCTGGCCTGCCAGACCGAGCTGCACAGTCAGGGGCGAACGCTGGGTTTTTCTTTTAACCTCAGCATGCTTCAGCTGGCCAATGACGCATTGATTGGTCGCCTGATTGGCCGCCTGGGTGAGCACACATTGCCACTTTCCCTTGTGACTTTGGAGGTCACGGAAGATGCGCCCTCTGTTGCGAGTGCTGTCTGTTTTCAGAACGTGAGCCGGCTGCGCAGACTGGGTGTGCGCATGTCTTTGGATGATTACGGAACGGGATATTCCTCGCTGCTGCGCCTGTGTCAGCTGCCCTTTGACGAGCTCAAGCTGGCCAGTCAGGTGACCTGGCATTCCATTGAGAACAGGCCGTATCGCAGCGTGATTGGCAATACCGTGGCCTTGGCGCAAGAGCTGCGAATGCAGTTGGTTGTGGAAGGCATCGAGACCGAAGGCCAGCGGGTGTGGCTCAAGCAGATGGGAGTGCAGCTTGGACAGGGCTATTTGCATTCCCGACCCATGGCAGCAGACAGTTTTGCGGAGTGGCTGCGCGCCAACCCCTACGCAATTGCGACGCGAAGTTCTTTCAATAGTTAGCCAGGTCTTTCCAGGAGGGAGGGAGGGAGGGAGGGAGGGAGGGAGGGGACAAAGGTTGAGTTGACCCAAAAATACGCAATGTAAACACCGTAGACAGGAGAGGCTGCGGTCCGTTTGGGCAGTTCAACCCAGCAGCTAGGCCAGATCAGAGGGAGGCTGAGGCCAGCTGCATTTGTGCAGCTGCATAGCTGCAAAATAAGTCTAATCAGGGGTGGCTTGCTTGCGTGTCTGTACAGGTGCTTCGAGTTTTAGAATTCTGCGCATTGCGCCCTCCTGCGTTGCGCACTCCTGCACTGTGCGACAGGTGCGTTATCACAGGCTTTGAGATGAATTTCAGGGCGATAGGCATCTCCCCAAAAGACGTTGCCGCGCGTGCCTAATGCCCTTGCTATGCGAAGAGGTGTGAATGCCAAGGCGCCACACCGTGAATTTATCTCTGTGCTTTGGCAACCCTGATCGGTGTTGGATATGGCCGGTGCTTCGCAACATGCCGGCTGGAATTTCGTAGTGCTGGGGTAGCTCATCCACAGTTCGCTTTGCGTGCAGACTTTGCTGAGTATTAGCAGCAAATCCACCATGCGTGCGCAAGGTAGAACCGCCACTGATTCGCATCGAAAATCAACCGCCTCATCGCGCTGTGGCATGGCGGCCTTTTAACGCTGACGTAGCCGATAGCTAGCTAGCCCTGCACTGGTTTTCCTGCGATGGCTGCTCTCGGCCAGGAGCAGTCATCCAGATTTAACCCCAAGTCCAAGTGCTATTCAAATATGGGAAGGTGCCGCGTAGGCCTAGCAGGGGCAGGCCCGCGATGGATGAGTGCCCAATTCATTGGGTACGATGTTTGCTTTGGCTGAAGTCAACATGTCCCCATACATCCTGTACCCGCTAAGCTTCCTATTTGCACTATTGCTGGTGGCTGGCGTTTGGAAGATCCGCTCGCTCAGATGGCTGTTGGCATTCGTGGTGTTGATCTCATTCCTCACTCGGTTTGATTGGTTCAAAAATGCGATCAAGCCGCTATTTGGAGGCTGACAAAAGAAAAAGTCGCTGTTCACCATCGGGCTTTGTTGTTTGGTGGCGTTCGGGGACTGTCTGCTCCCGGTCGATTTGCGGCAGCCGTAGAACGGTAAAAGCAGAAATCGTTGCCGAAGTACTATCGGCTTATTTGCTCATTCAGCCTTAGCCATGTCCACAGCCTTTACTGCCTTACTTGCTCTCATTACTGGCTTGGTCGGCGCTTTGTTTGGTCACTTGCTTGCCGAGCGGAAGAGTCGCCGAGACGAACTAGCAAAGATGCGCCTTGATGCCTACAGCGACTTCATTCGTGCTATTTCACACTTAAGTGCAGCTCGTAGGACTGGTCATACACAAGACGAGCTCAAAGAACTTGTCATGCTGAACGATGCAAAAGTAAGAATCTGCATCTGCTCAGATAGCCCAGTTGTAGAAGCAATGGAGCGTTTCTGGCTGCAAGGAGGAACGCTGGAGCAGGAACAAGAAATCTTGGCGTTCACTCACCTCTGTCGCACCATGCGAGCTAGTCTCGGCAATAAGCATCTCGGCCTGAATATCCTCTTATCGGATGTAATGTTCAAGCTTGAACCATCTACATACTCGTTCAGAGGGACGCGTGAAATCGACTAAAAATTCTTTCATACCGAATCCGAGTTTCTGCTTAACTCCTATATGAAAGACGGCTATGGGTCGCTTTGCGACATTGCGCCACTACTACTAGCTTTGACATGCTAGAAAAGTTCTACGTGGCTTCATCGCACTAAAAGTGGCGATCTTGAATGCAAGTCGCTGCTAGGCTTGGCATGCGAAGCCGTGGAGGTTTTGCTATGCGAACGTTTGGCGGATTTCATGCGCATACCCACTTTGCATTGAAGGCGCTGTGATTGCACCGTGGTTGGTGGTCATAGCGTCCTCCAAATCGACCCTGTCTCAAGGTCGTTTTTGCGGAAAAAATCCACTTGATGACTCATTGAAAAAACCGGAGCCACTTCCTTTAGCGGCATCCGTAGCGTTGCCGCGCGTGTCATTTTTCTGGAAAAACAAAGACACAAATAGCCAGAAAACAAGTGTTTCAGTGACGAAGCGAAAACTTCAGTTTTCATTTTTTATGCAACACCGGTACATGCATCGTGTTGCATTTTTTTGAACATTTCGTTCTAAATTTAGGACAGTGAAGGTGATAAATGAGAATTTGGCCTCTTCGTTGAGTCTATAAAGGTCAAAAAATGTGTGGGCTGAAACAGAAAGTGAGAAATCTGTAGGACGTTTCCTAGAATTTGTATCAATAGTTGATCTTTTTAGGTCGGCCAAAAAGCTCTGCCGTGTGCGGAGCTTCTTTTTTTGTGTTGCTTGTCCTGGGAGATCACTTGCGTGGTTGTTCCGGGCTGTGGAAAGCCTCCCTATGCCGAACTTTCGCCTTCTCAATTGGACCAAGCTGCTGCCGTCTGGCACCCAGGGCGCAGCTGTAACCTTTCGTACATGGTGTGCTAGCAGGTCGTTGCGCTATCTGGTGGCCTCTGCGTTGCTAGCGGGGGGGAGCTTCTGGGGGGCGGGCGTATTGATTGCTGCGGAGTTCGCAGATTTCACGGTGTCGGTGGGGGTCAAGGATGTCGCTACCGACAAGTCGAGCCTCAAGCCCGGCGAGACCACCACATTGCGGATCACGCTTGGAAATAACAGCAGTACAACCACTTTGACCAATGTCGGTTTCAGCGAGTTATTGCCCGTGGGAGCGAATGGCTCGCTGGAAGCGGTCGGCAGCCTTGAGATTCTTCCAGTGGGCAGCGGCTGTACCGGCACGGTGGACCTCAGCGATACGAAAACCATTGTTGTTAGCGGTTTCACAGTTCCTCAGAAGTCCGGGGCCGAGGCGGGACCCGTCAGCTGTTACATCGACATTCCGGTGATCGCCAAGTCGAAGACAGGGGTGAAGCAGGAAGGCTTGGTTTATGACCTGACGGGGAAAATCTCCTCTGACCAGGGGAGCAACAAGGGCGATGCATCGAAGTCCTTTGTGGTGGAGTCTGTGGGGCGCCCCACGTGGGATAAAAGCTTTGAGGGGGGCGATGCCGTCCTGAATGGCGGTACCGTGAACCTGAAGCTGACGGTGGCTAACCCCAGCAATGGCGTGCCGCTGACCAATGTTAGTTTCAAAGATATTTTCCCGACGAACAGTGGCAGTCTGGGCGGTGCGGTGATTGAGCCAGTCGGTACGCCCTCTTCCTCCAGTTGCGGCAGTCCCTCGATCACAGCAACTCCAGGCGCTGCTGCTGGCGTGGCCGTCAGCGGGGTGAGTGTGGCCGTGGGCCAAACCTGCACGATCACCGTACCGGTGCGTGCCCGACATACGGGTGGGGAATATCTGCTGAACAAGGACAACACTTTGCAGGTGACGGATTTCTCCAGTGCGCAAGGGTTGGTGCCCAGCGGGAATGCCCGTGACTCCATCAATGTGCGCTCTCCGCTGCGGGTGGCCAAGACGGTGAGTCCTGCCACGGTCAGTGCAGGGCAGACTGGCACGTTTACGGTGGAGCTGTTCAACGACAGCAACCAGGCTCTGACCGTGGCGCAGTTCAATGAAGCGCACATTAGTGATGCTTCGCCGGGTGGAACGAAGTACCTGGATGCAACCAGTGTCGCCAATAGCTGTGCAGGTGGAAGCCACGGCCTTAGCGGATCGAGCAATCGTGGCTTTACAACCTCGGGTTACTCCATTCCTGCCAATGGCAGCTGCAAGATCACGGTGACATTCACAGGGGCACTGAATCAACTCAACGAACCGCTGACGTACACCAATACGATCAATAAAGGGCAGGTGGATGTTGGCAATGCAGCCATTGTCAGCCAGTCAGCTTCAGCTCCAGTGACGGTGGTCGATCAGTTCTGGGTCAACAAGACGCAATCGCCTGTGAATGCTGCACCGGGTAATCCTGTGCAGTACAACGTGACAGTGCTCAATTACGACAACAGCGCTGCTGCCAATGATGTGAAGGTGCGCGATACGCTGCAAAGCGGCAGCACTTTTTTGGTGGATGCGCCTTATGCGGTCAGCAGCACTTGCAGCAGCGGGAACGGCAGGGTGGACACAACCAATGTGAAGGGTGATGGCGATCTGCTGTTCACTTTGTCCAGTGTGCCAGCGGCCAGTGGCAATACCCCAGGTTCGTGCACCATCACATTTTGGGCACAGACCTCGACCACGGCGGCGATAGGAAACAAGGTCAAAAATCAAATTGACCAGTGTGGTGTCTATACGGGCAGCTTACCTGCAGCCGGTACTTGCAATGGCCAAGCGTCGCTAGAGGTTGCTGAGACGGTCATTATTGCGCCCTTGAAGGCGGAGAAAACCTTCAGCGGTGACTACAGCAAGCCCGATTTGGAGGTGCGCGAAGGCGCTCCGGTGACGTTGAAGATTCGCCTGTCCAACTACACCGACCAAAAGCTGACCGGCGTCACGCTGGGTGATGCCTTGCAGCTTGCAAGCAATGGAACAGCGCAACTGCGCATTGCTTCGCTGCCTAAGGCCAGTACCACCTGCGTGGGCGGTACGGTCACCGCAGCAGCCGATGGGACCTCGCTGGCGTTGAATGGCGCAGAGGTGCCTGCACGCACCGCCAGCAGCAATGCTCCGGGGCAGTGTGAGATTCAGGTGGATGTGGTCGGCCCTGCCGGCATCTATTCCAATACGGCGCAGGTGACGCAGGCGACGCAGACATATGCCAATGGCGCAGAGGCAAACACTGCGACCGTAAATTCCAACACGGCAAAGTTGACGTTCATTGGTTCGTTGACGGCCAGCAAGGCGTTTTCTCCGGATGTGATGACGGTCAATGGCAAGTCCACGGTCACCATCAAGCTCAAAAACAGCGATACCTCGGCGCCTATTACCGGCATTGCCGTCACCGATAACCTGGCAACGGCGGGCCTGAAGCTGGCCGATCCGGCAAAGATGTACAGCACTTGCGGTGGCAGCCCCACGTTTGAAGGAGCAGCGGGGGCGGGCAAGGCTGTCATGAAGGGCGCTTCGTTGCCGCCATCGGGCACCTGCGATTTCATCTTTGATGTGGTGGATGACGGCAGCAAGACGTCTGGCAACTGGGTCAATATTCTGAAAGCAGGGGACATTCGCGCGGACAACGGCGTGCAAAACCAGCAGGATGTGCAGGCTACGCTGGCGCGCTCCTCGGAAGAGACACCCAGTATCACCAAGGCTTTTTCACTGACCGATGTGTCGCCGGGGCAGCCGAATCGACTGTCCATCGAGATCAAAAATGGGCAGCAGAAGTTGACGGGCGTCACGCTGACGGACTGGTTTACCCAGGACGGCACGCAGGCAGGCGCCGATACGGGACTGCGGATTGCCAGCCCTGCGAATGCCGCAACCACCTGTTCGGGCGGTTCTGTGCAGGCGGTCTCTGGTGGTACGTCGGTGACCATGCAAGGGGCAACTCTGGAGCAGCGCAACGGCGTGGATGAGCCTGGCAAGAACACTTGCACCGTCAGTGTTGACGTCATGGCCACCATTCCAGGGGCTTTTAAGAACACCATTCCTGCCAAAGGCTTGGTCAGCAACGAAGGGCAGAGCAATGGCGGCGCAGCGACCGCCTCGTTCCAGACCGGCAGCAAGGTGGGGGTGAGCAAGCAGTTCACGCCGGCCGTGGTGACTGCGGGCGAGCGCTCGCGTCTGCGCATCAACTTCTACAACCCGACGCCGGTGGCGCTGGGCAATGTGGGCCTGGTGGACCAGTTGCCTGCAGCCGCCTCTGGTGGCGGCCAGATGACGGTGGCCCCCGGCCCGAATATCGTTCAGACCTGCGGTGATGTGACAAAGGTGGATGTCAGCGACCCCAAGAAGGTCGTCATCAGCAATGCCAACCTGGCAGGCGCAGGTACCGGTGTGCAGGTGGTGGTCTGCTATGTGGAACTGGATGTGCTGGCCGATATAGACGGCTCTTACGCCAACAAGATTCTCGAAAACAGTCTGACCGTGCAGGACAAGCCGGTCAAGCATCCTCCTGCAGAGAACACGATGCACGCGGTGCAGCCCCTGGTGGTGCACAAGGCCTTTGACCTGAAAACGCTGGACTCCGGCACCTTGCTTGGCGGCTGGAGCAAAGGTGTAGCCACACACAAGGCCGGTGAAGTGGCCACGCTGACCATCCATGTGGAGAACAAAAACCCCGACCTGGCGCTGACGGCGTTAACTTTTACCGACGTGCTGCCAGATGGTGTGGTGGTTGCACAGGTTCCCAAGGCCTCCACAACCTGCAGCGGTGGTGTGGTTACGGCCCCGGCATCTGCGCGCGAAGTGCGACTGACGGGCGCCAGCTTGCCTGCCAAAGGCAGCTGCACGGTGACAGTGGATGTGCTGAGCAATACGCCTGGCACGTACGTGAACACCATCCCTAGCGGTGGGGTGACCAGCCAGGAAGGTGTGCGCAACGAGGACAGCACCAGCGCCGAGCTGGTGGTGAGCACGCCGCCATTGGTCAGCAAGCAGTTCTCTCCGGCTGTGGTGGCCGCCAATGGCGAATCCACTTTGACGATCCGCATCACCAATGACAACGCAGCGGCCATTACCTTGAGCAAAGACATGGTGGACGCCCTGCCTGCCATGCCGCAACAGATGAAGGTTGCCAGTACGCCTGGGGTGGCAGGTACCTGCCCAAGCGTGCAAACACAAGTCACTGCGGTGGCCGGCGCATCGTCCATCACATTCAAGAGCGGTGCTACGGTGCCAGCGGGCGGTTGCTACATCACTGTGCAGGTACTGGCCGGAAGCGTGGCTGGTAATTACAACAACACCATTCCTGCCGGTGGGCTGGAGACCAATGTGGGCAAGAACCCTGAGCCAGCCAATGCTGTGCTGAGTGTGAGTGCCAAGGGGGCGATTTCCGGCAAGGTGTTCAAGGACAACGAACTGACGGGTGGTCAGTTTGACCCGGGTAAGGACACTCCGCTTGCCGGAGAGACCATCAATTTGCACCAGGGAAGCAGTTGTTCGGGCACACCGCTGAAGACGGTCAAAACCGATGCCTTGGGCAATTATCTGTTTGCCGATTTGGAAGCAGGTGAGTACACCGTGTGCCAACCCGGACAGCCAGCAGGAACTGCCAACGCGGTGCCGCAGGCGGGTTCAATCAGCGTGGGTTCTGGCACCCCGGGAACTGCATCCAATGCATCCACGACCAGCAGCCAGATTGCCGGCATCATATTGGTTGATACGGCAGGCCAAGTGGCGGGCAGCACGGGCAATGATTTCCCGGAAATTGGCTACTCCAGCATCACCGGCAAGGTGTTTGTGGATTCGAACAACAATGGCTTGCTCGACGGATCAGATCAGGGGATTGCGGGTGTTCCCATTGAGTTGCTCAATGAACAGGGCCAGCCTGCGACGTGCTCGGTGGCTGGTGTGTCCAGAACACCGTGTACGACAACCACGGGCCCCGACGGCAGCTACCGCTTGGATGACCTGCCACCCGGTAAATACACCGTGGTGCAGCCTGAACAGCCTGCAGGAACCAGCAATGGAAAGACTGTGCCAGGGACAACAGGAGGCACGCCGTCGAATCCGAATACCGAAGGCAATACCAGCCGGATTACTGATGTCACGCTGCCGCCCAACACGGTGTCCAAGGAGAACAATTTCGCAGAGATCCCTTCCTCGCGCAGCATTGCGGGCAAGGTGTTCCTGGACTTCGGTGACGATGGACTGTTCAACGACAAGGACTATGGCATTGCCAAGCAAAAAATTGTCTTGAACGGCACAGATGTTGCGGGCAACCCCATTTACCGCGAAGTGGACACGGATGCCAGCGGTAACTACCGCTTCGAAAATTTGCCGGAAGGCACGTATACCGTCACCCAGCCCAACCAGCCTCAAGGTACGGCCGAAGGCAGGACGGTTCCGGGCACCACAGGTGGCTTGGTTACAGCTGCAGACCCGAGTGCTGGCAAGGTCAGCACGATTGCCACTATCGATCTAAAAGGCAATAACAAAGCGTCTGCAGAAAATAATTTCGCAGAAAAACCCGGTGACGCGGCTGACCTTGCTATCAAGAAGACACATGAAGGCGAGTCGTTTGCCGCTGGCTCGGACATTTTGGGTGTGTTCACCATCACCCCGCACAACGTGGGCGGACAGCCCACGCAGGGCACCATTACGGTGGTGGATACCTTGCCCCACGGCATGACCCTGGGGGCTGCGGCGTATGGCACAGGGTGGGCCTGTACGGGAGCAGTGGGCGCGGTAGTGATTACCTGCACCAGTAACACGCCGATTGAGGCGGGCAGCGATGGCAACCCCATCACCATCAAAGTGCGCTCGGACGATGCCCTGGACGGCACGATTGCAGTGAACACGGCGCAAGTGCGCAATGTGAACGAGCCGCCGGGGCTGGACAGCAACAATACGGTGAAAGACCCCGTGCCCGTGGCCAAGGGCGCTCGCATCAGTGGCACTGTATGGCGTGACAACAACCACAACCGCCAGCTCGATGGCGGGGAGCCCAAAGTGGCTGGCGTGCTGGTGGAGCTGGTGCGCAATGGTGTGGTGGTGGCTTCCGTACTGACAGACGAAAACGGCAAATACCAGATCAACGATTTGCCGCCAGGCTCTGGCTATGAGCTGCGCTTCCGGGATCCTGCCAGCGGTGGTGTGATCTATGCGGGTGGCGTGACCAATGAGAGTGGTGCGACGGTAAAGCCGGGTGAGCGGGATACGGAGGAGGCCAATGAAGCAGGCTCCAACAGTGGCAATCCTGCTGGCGCCACCATCAAAAATGGGGTGCTGACGGGGCTGACCTTGCTGCCGGGTGACAACATCACGCAGCAAAGCCTGCCACTGGATCCCAGTGGTGTGGTGTATGACGCGGTGACGCGCCAGCCTGTCAAGGGTGCGGTGGTAACGATCAGCGGACCTGCTGGGTTTGATCCGGCACTGCATATTTTTGGCACGGGTTCCGGCACCCAAATCACCGGTGCAGATGGCCTGTACCAGTTCTGGCTGAATGCCAACGCACCGGTCGGCAAGTACACCTTGACTGTGACGGCGCCAGCCGGGTATTTGCCCGCGCCTTCGACCATGATTCCGGCCTGCGTGCCCGACACACTGGATGTGCGTGCAGGCACGAACAATCCGGAGCTCATCCAGGCCAGCAGCTATGCGCCTGCAGCCAGCGTACCGTTGCATGCACCTGCGGGGTCTGTGCCTTGCGTGGGCGGGACAGCGCCGGTGACGACGCAGTACTACTTCAGCTTCGAGATTGATGCGATGAACTCGCATAACGTGCTCAACAACCACATCCCGCTGGACCCCATCCTGGGCGGAGCCATTGTGGTGAGCAAGACATCGCCCAAGGTCAATGTGACCAAGGGTGAACTGGTGCCCTACACCATCACGGCGACCAACACGCTGCAGTCGGCGCTGAGTAACGTCAATGTGCAGGACCACATTCCGCCAGGTTTCCGCTATCGCACGGGTTCGGCGACCTACAACGGTATGCCGCTGGAGCCAGAGGTCAGCGGCCGTCTGCTGGACTGGAAGAACCAGACCTTTACTGCCGGCGAGAGAAAAACCTTCAAGCTGCTGCTGATGGTGGGTGCTGGTGTGGGCGAAGGTGAATACATCAACCAGGCCTGGGCGCTGAACAACGTTGTGGGGGACCGCATATCGAACGTAGCCAATGCCATGGTGCGCGTAGTGCCAGACCCGCTGTTTGACTGTTCTGACCTGATCGGCAAGGTGTTCGACGACAAGAATGCCAACGGCTACCAGGACCAGGGCGAGCCCGGCATTCCCAATGTGCGCGTGGTGACGGCCCGTGGCCTGCTGGTGACGACCGATGCGGATGGTCGCTTTCACGTGGCGTGTGCCGCCATTCCGCAAGCGGACCGTGGCAGCAACTTTGTGATGAAGCTCGATGAGCGCACCTTGCCTTCTGGCTACCGCGTGACGACGGAGAACCCGCGCGATGTGAGGGTGACCCGAGGAAAGATGGTGAAGCTGAACTTTGGTGCCACCGTGCACAAGGTGCTGCGTCTGGAGGTAGATGCCCGTGCTTTTGCACAGGACGGCAAGCAACTGTCGACGCAGTGGGACAGCCAGCTGGAGCAGTTGTTGATGCAGCTGGCAGAACGCCCCACGGTGCTGCGCCTGGCCTACCGCATGACGGGTGAAGGCAAGGATGTGGCGCAGCAGCGGCTGAAGGCGTTGACCCAGCGTATTCAAGCGGGCTATGCGCAGCAGGCCAAGCAGCGTCAAAGCAAAGATCAAGAGGACGAAGCACCACCCCTGGTGATTGAAACGGAGTCCTTCGAAAACAACCAGGGACAGGGAGTGCGTTAAATGGAATCGTTGATGCAAAAAGGGTGCACTCAGATGCACCCCGAATGGACTCGTTCGTCTGTAGCTTGTGCCGTGACCCTGGTTTTAATGGGCAGCATGAGCAGTTGGGCCGCCGAAGCGGTGGATGCGCATGCAGATCAAGGCAAGCGCGTGGACAACGCACGCCAGGTGGTGGTAGTGACGCCGCCGCCAGCGGAGCTGGTGCCACAGGGCTTTGCTTACGAGCTGCCCTCAGGGGTGACGCGCAGCGATGCGCTGGCGATGCGTGCCGCCAAAGATCATTTGCCGACCAGGTCTGCACAGCAGATGCTGGCTTTGTCAGAGAGCGGGCAGTCGGGCGCTTTGTTTGAGTCCGGTTATGCAGACCTGACGCCGGGTGCCGTGGCTGCGCTCGATGCCGTTGTGTCGCAGTTGAAGGGCAAGCGCAACGTCAAGATTTCGGTAGTGGGCCACACCGACAGCCAGCGTCTGTCGCCACGCGCCAAGCGCCGTTTTACAGACAATCAGGGGCTGTCGGAGGCGCGCTCTTTGGCGGTAGCCAGCTTTTTGCGCAAAGGCCTGAGCCTGCCCGCAGAGGCGGTAGCCATGGACGGCAAGGGACAGACCATGCCAGTGGCTAGCAATGCCAGCCAGCAAGGCATGGCACAGAACCGCCGCGTGGAAATTGCGATGTGGTGGGACAGCGAACCTGCAGCCGTTGTGCCTGCGCAGCCTGTGTCTGCCGACGAGTGTGCGGCTGTGCAAAGCACCGAAGACTTGCCATTTCGCGTGACGGTGGATGGTGCAGATATTTCTGGCGCGGCCATCAATGAAGCCGACCGCCAGCGTTGTGTCGACGTGGCGCTGGAGCGCGCCGACATTCAGATCAAGTACGACGATCTGGCCGCCAAGCCAGCGTTGAATGTCTGGGCCACCAAGGATCTGACGCTGCGTGGCGAGGCTGCGCAGTTCCGAGGCTGGAGCAACTACGTCAGCTGGATCGATAAGGCTGAGGTACGCATCTTGCGCAAGGGCGAGCCCACCGATGGCAAGGCTCTGGCCGTGTTGCCGCTGCAGTGGGCCCAGACCACCGCCTGGACTGTGCCTGTGCAGTCGCAAGGGCTGGAGCAGGACGAATACATCTACGTGCTGCGCGTGTACGACGCCAAGGGGCGCTTTGACGAGACCGCCACCAAGTCGCTCAATGTCGCCACCCGCGAGCGGCCTTTGAACGATCTGGACAAACCCAGCCGCGAAGCGCTGGTGGGATGGGGCGAGAACGCGCTGCAGGTCAGTAATATTCCCGTGCGCGGTGGCACCATCACCGTCAGCGGCACGCAGATCAAGCCGGGCGAAGCTGTCACGGTGCTGGGCCAGCAGATTCCGGTGGATGACAAGGGCCGCTTTGTGGCGCGCCAGATTCTGTCTACCGGCCCACATAGCGTGGATGTCAGTGTGACTGGCACCGATGGCCGCACGGCCACGTTCC
>ENA-OBLH01000404-OBLH01000404.1-metagenomes-genome-assembly--contig:-NODE-404-length-14759-cov-5.43927_pt1 | contig 14759 bp, 6 predicted proteins | sample MGYA00153382_OBLH01 | MGnify analysis MGYA00153382
CCCCAACCCTCTCCCGCGCTGCGGGAGAGGGAGCTGCATGGCGCTACTCCTCCGACCTGCACTGCGCCGCTTGCGACATCACGTACAGCGACCCGCACGCGTCCAGTTTCTCGTTCAACAACCCGCTCGGCGCCTGCGACACCTGCCGCGGATTCGGTCGCGTGATTGGTGTTGATCTGGGTTTGGTGATTCCCGATGAAGGCAAGACGCTCGCCGAAGGTGCCGTAAAGCCCTGGCAGACGCCAAGTTTCAAGGAATGTCAGGACGATCTCAAAAAGTACATGACGTCGCGCAACATCCCGATGGATGTGCCGTATCGCGACATGGGGCCACAGGATCGGCGCTTTGTGATCGAAGGCGACGATACCTGGCGCAGCTGGGAGAAGGACAACAACAAGAAGTGGTACGGCGTGCGTCGCTTCTTCGACTGGCTGGAGACCAAGGCGTACAAGATGCACATTCGGGTGCTGCTGTCGAAATATCGGGCCTACACGCCGTGTCCCGCGTGTGAAGGTGCGCGACTCAAGCCGACTTCGCTGAATTTTCGGTTGGGGTCGAAGGCGAATGCGGACTTCGTGTTACCTGCCAGCAAACGTTTTTCGCCACGCCATTTCAAGTATTCGCGCGACGTGCTGGAAGAGTTGCCGGGGTTGACGATTCATGACTTGATGTTGTTGCCGATATCGAAGTTGCGCACGTTTTTTGGTGAGCTTAATTTTCATGGCGACGGCGCGGTGATGGATGAAGCCGGCGAGCTTGTGCTCACCGAAGTTCGCGGTCGGTTGGGCTATTTGTGTGATGTGGGCCTCGGGTATCTCACGCTGGATCGGCAATCGCGCACGCTGTCTGGGGGTGAGGTGCAACGCATCAATCTCACCACGGCGCTCGGCACGTCGCTGACCAACACTTTGTTCGTTCTCGACGAGCCGTCGATTGGCCTACATCCACGCGATATGTCGCGCATCATTGGCGTGATGCAACGACTGCGTAATGCGGGGAACACATTAGTGGTGGTGGAACACGATCCGCAGATCATGTTTGCTGCAGATCGCCTGCTCGACGTAGGGCCGGGGCCGGGCGAACGCGGCGGTGAGATTATTTTTGATGGCGCGCCGAGGGAGTTGGCGCGTACTAAGGATTCGCGGACGGCAGCGTATTTGCTTGGGCGTGAGCGAATTACCCGAACTCATCGAGACTTGAAACGCTCTCCCGCAGCGCACTGGCGCACGCTTGCGCCAGTGGTTGCCGGGGTGCCCGAAAGGGCGGGCGAGGGCGGTGGTGTTAAGCGGAAGGCCAATATTCCTGCGCAATCAACCGCCCTCACCCCAGCCCTCTCCCGCGATGCGGGAGAGGGCGCAAGTGTTGGCTCCGACGAGATCATCCTCACCAACGCCCGCGAGAACAATCTAAAGGGCATCAACGTTGCCTTCCCTTTGCGCGGCCTAGTCACCATCACCGGTGTTTCAGGTTCGGGAAAATCGTCTCTGGTGCAGGACATCCTCGTGCCTGCACTGTACAAAGCCAAGGGCAAAACCACCGACACGCCGGGTGCATACGACCTGCTGCTCGGGCATCAAAACGTTGACGACGTGGTGTTCGTCGATCAGTCGCCCATCGGCAAATCGTCGCGCTCAAACCCGGCAAGTTTCGTCGGTGCATTCGATGCGATCCGCGCGATCTTCGCCAAGTCCACGATGGCAGTTGAGCGCGCTTACACGGCTGGAACGTTCAGCTTCAACGCTGGCAATGGCCGTTGCGCAACCTGCTCCGGCTCGGGCTTTGAGCACGTTGAAATGCAGTTTTTATCCGACGTGTATTTGCGCTGCCCGGATTGCGATGGCACACGATTCCGCTCGGAAGTGCGTGAAGTCAAAGTCAATGAAAAGAGCATCAGCGATGTGCTCGACCTGACGGTTAGCGAAGCGCTTGTTTTCTTCAAAGACATCAAAGGCGGCGCAGAGGTGCTGCGGACGCTGCAGCCGCTCGCCGATGTCGGCCTTGACTATGTGCGCCTCGGGCAGCCGGTGCCGACGCTTTCGGGTGGCGAAGCGCAACGCTTGAAGCTCGCGGGCCATTTGGCGGAGAGCGTGGATGCGCGGCCCATTTCAGCGCTTCCCAAACGAATCAAGCCAGAAGACGCAAAGCATCCCCGCGGCAAGCTGTTCGTGTTCGACGAACCCACAACGGGCCTGCATTTCGAGGACATCGCCAAGCTGCTGCGTGCGTTCGACAAGCTGATCGATGCGGGCCATTCCATTCTCGTCATCGAACACAATCTTGACCTGATTGCCGCGAGCGATTGGCTCATCGATCTCGGCCCCGAGGGCGGCGACGCGGGCGGCGAAGTCATTTTCGAGGGCACGCCGGACGCCATTCGTAACGACGCACGATCACACACCGGCAAAGCGCTGAACGATTACGACCGTGATCTGGCGGCGCTAAAGCTCAGCAACCAGCCGCGCGCCGAAGAGCCGCGTGCGGCCTACATGACGCGCGCGACCGCGAAGTCCATCAGCATCCTGCACGCCCGCGAACACAACCTAAAAAACGTGAGCGTGGAGATTCCGTCTAAGGGTTTCACCGTCATCACCGGGCCGTCGGGCTCGGGTAAATCAACGCTCGCGTTCGACATCATTTTCAACGAAGGACAACGCCGCTATCTCGAATCGCTGAACGCCTACGCGCGGCAATTCGTGCAACCATCAGCGCGACCGGATGTGGACGCAATTCACGGCATTCCACCGACGGTTGCCATCGAGCAGCGGGTGTCTCGCGGGGGCCGCAAATCAACCGTCGCCACGCTAACCGAGATTTATCACTTTCTGCGTTTGATGTGGATGAAGCTCGGCACGCAATATTGCCCCACCTGCGATGTGCCGATTGAGCCGCAGTCGCTGGACGCGATTGCTGCGCGCGTGCTGCGTGAGTTCAAGGGTCGCAACGCCACGGTGCTCGCGCCGTTGGTGATCAACCGCAAAGGGCTCTACACCGATCTGGCGAAGTGGGCCAAGGGCAAGGGCTTTGAGCACTTGCGTGTCGACGGTGAGCTTATTCCTGTTGCGCCGTGGCCGCGGTTGGATCGTTTTGCCGAGCACAATATCGAGTTGCCTGTCGCGACCGTCGACGTCAATGCCAAGAAAGAAAAGCCATTACGCGAAGCGCTCGCATCGGGTCTAGAGTACGGCAAAGGCGTCGTACATGTGCTGGCATGGAAGAAGGGCAGCGGCGAAGCCGAACTCGTCGTGTTCTCCACCAAGCGCGCCTGCCCGAGTTGCGGCACCAGTTTCGCGGAGCTTGATCCGCGTCTGTTTTCGTTCAACAGTAAGCACGGCTGGTGTACGACCTGTCAGGGCATGGGTGAAAGCGTCAAGGGTTACAAACGCGATGATCGCGTGAGCGAAGAATTTGCCGACCGCGAGCTCGATGCGTTCCTCGACGCAAAAGAAGCGTTTGAAGTGTGCATCGCTTGCGACGGCGCTCGCCTGAATCCCATTGCGCGCAACGTGCGTTTCCGCGATGAAGGCATTCACGCGCTGGTGAAACACTCGGTCATCGAAGTTGAGCGCTTCATGTCTGAGCTGAAACTCGGCGTGAGGGAAGAAGAAATCGCGCGCGACATTGTGTCCGAGGTGAAATCACGCCTGCAGTTTTTGCAGGAAGTCGGCCTCGGTTATCTCACGCTGGATCGCTCCGCACCCACGCTGTCTGGCGGTGAAGCGCAACGCATTCGTCTCGCTGCGCAGCTTGGCTCCAACCTGCAGGGCGTGGCTTACATCCTCGACGAGCCGACCATCGGCCTGCACGCACGCGACAACCGCATCCTGCTCGACGTGCTCGAAAAATTGCAGGCGAAGGGCAACACGCTGATCGTTGTCGAGCATGACGAAGACACCATCAAGCGCGCCCATCACATCATCGACTTCGGCCCTGGCGCGGGCGTGCGCGGCGGCGAAATTGTGGCGGAAGGCACGTACGAACAAATCGTCGCGAACCCCGCATCAATTACCGGGCGCTTCCTCAAGAACCCGCTCAAACATCCCTTGCACAAGCGCGCGCCCGTCGGTAAGAGCGATGTGTTCGTCGAGGTCAACGGCGCGACGCTCAACAACCTACGCAACGTCACGGCGAAGCTGCCGCTGTCGCGTCTGTCAGTCATCACCGGCGTGTCGGGCTCGGGCAAGTCAACCCTTGCCCGCGAGGTGATGTACGGCAATCTTGAAGCGTTGGTGAGTGCGCGTAACAACAAGAAGAAAACGCCGTTACTACACGGCTGCGTGTCACTCGAAGGCTGGGAGGACGTAGATCGCGTTCTAGAGGTCGACCAGACGCCGGTCGGCAAAACACCACGCTCCTGCCCCGCCACCTACATTGGGTTTTGGGACAACATCCGCAAGTTTTATGCGGAAACGTTAGAGGCGAAAATGCGCGGCTACGGCCCTGGTCGCTTCTCGTTCAACACCGCAGGTGGTCGCTGCGATGCATGCTCCGGCGCGGGCGTGATCACCATCGAGATGAACTTTTTGCCCGATGTGAAACTGCCATGCGACGTGTGCAATGGCGCGCGTTTCAACAGCGAAACGCTCACTGTTTTGTGGCACGGCAGATCCATTGGCGATGTCCTGGCGATGGACGTTGATGACGCCGTAGAGTTCTTTGCCACCATGCCGTCGATTCACCATCCGCTGAAGCTCATGCAGGACGTGGGTCTGGGCTACCTCACGCTCGGACAGCCGAGCCCCACACTTTCGGGTGGCGAGGCGCAGCGCATCAAACTGGTCACCGAGCTTTCAAAAGTGAAAGCGCCCATCGTTCTGACCGAGAGCACGAATCCGGCTGACGCACCAAAGCTCTCCAAGGCCGCGCAAAAACTGGCGAAACAAAAGAGCCCGGCCGTCGCTGCCAAAGCAAAAGCACACGGACGCCGCGCACTGAACCCGCACACGCTTTATGTGCTCGACGAGCCCACGGTCGGTTTGCACATGGCCGATGTAGAAAAGCTCATTCATGTACTGCATCGCCTCGTCGAAGCAGGCAACACCGTAATCCTCATCGAACACAATCTCGACCTGATCGCCGAAGCCGACTGGATCATCGACATGGGGCCGGAAGGCGGCACGGGCGGTGGCAATGTCGTCGTCGCCGGCGACGTGCCAACGCTGCTCAAGGCGCGTGCGAAGTCGCATACTGGGGCTGTTCTGGCGCAACTGTTGTGTCCCGCATGATCTGACTTTGCTGTCAGCGATGCCCCACCCGTTGGGGTAGCTGACTTCTTAAAGTTTTAGGGGCATAATTAACTGCACGTATTACCGAGTGTGTCAACCTGTTCGGCACAATTTTTGGGGGGTTACCTTGATTTTCAAACTATCGACGCCTACGCGGGATCGACGCATGTCGTTGCTATGGGCGACTGTCTGCATTGCAGGTTTACACAGTGCTCCAGTGGCCGCGACGCCGGACGTTGAGGCCATTGTGCCGACAGGTACTTGGTCTGAGCGGTGTGACGTCAATCAGGAATGGACGCTCAACTACGTTGCTCACGTACTCTATCTGGACATCGACAAGCTCGCTCAGGTGAAACTGGTGCGCGGGCTGTCAAACTTTGACCTCTGCACCATGCCGGAGTCGCGCCTGCACCGCGCCATTGCCAAGGCGGCAGAGCCCAAGCCCGACCATCCGGGCGAAGCCGCCAGCTTTCGCGAGCGCCAGCGCTGGGGCAGTGATGGCAGGGCCGATCCCATGGGCCTGAGTAACGCCATCGCCGCACGGGAGGCCATGCTGGCGGCTGATGCGAGCGCGCAAAGCACGGCTGCCAATGGCGCGATCAAACCACAGGATGCCGGCATCAATTCTGCGGGGTGGACTGCGATCGGGCCCGGCAACATTGGCGGCAGAATCCGGGCCCTGGCAACCGTGCCCGGAAGCCCTCTGACTCTATTCGCTGGTTCGGTAGGCGGCGGCATCTGGAAAACCACTGACGGGGGCGCGTCGTGGAACCCCCTGAACAGCTTTGGCGCCGCGCTTAGCGTTTCTTCAATCGTGATCAACCCGCTCGATAGCGGCGTGATGTATGCCGGGACCGGCGAGGGTTTCTATAACGGCGATGCCATCCGTGGCGCCGGGGTTTACAAAACCACCAACGGCGGCTCGTCCTGGTTCCGGCTGACCGCCGCGTCGCCCTCCGCGAGCGCGGACTGGTATTACGTCAATCGCTTGAGCATCCATCCCACCAATCCGCTGATACTGCTCGCGGCAACGAATGGCGGCGTCTACCGCACGATCAATGGTGGCACCAGCTGGACAAAGGTCTCCTTCACCCGCGTGCTTGACGTCAAGTTTGATCTATCGAATCCAACCCGTGCGGTGGCGGGTCGCTACGACGGACGTATTGAGAGAAGCATTGATTCGGGCACAACATTTTCCAATTTGCTGGTTCCGGCGACTGCGACCGATCCCTCAGGCTTTATCTGGGGCCGCGTTGAAATCGCCTGGGCACGATCTACCGGTCGGCTCTACGCAGCTGTGCAAACTCAGGGTAGCAGAATACAGGATGGCCGCATCTATACCTCGACCGACGGCGGCGGGACATGGACCGCGCGTTCGGCACCCTTCCATATGGCCGGACAGGGCTGGTACAACAATGCGATCTGGGTCGACCCGACCAACGAAAATTTACTGCTCATCGGTGGCCTGGACAATCATCGTAGTACCGACGGTGGCTTGACCTTTTCCAAGGTTAGCCAGTGGTACTGCGCGCCGTTGCACGCACACGCCGACAATCACGCCATCGTCGAGGCAAGCGACTTCAACGGATCAACCGTGCGCACCGTGTATTGGGGGAACGACGGCGGCGTCTACAAGACGCCCAGCGTTGATGCCTTGCTCGCCCAGACAAATCCAAACAGCTGCCCTGTTTCAGGCTGGACAAGCCTCAACAACGGTCTCTCAGTCACTCAGTTTTACGGCGTGGGAGCCAGCTCGGCGGGCGCAGGCGCGGTGTACGGCGGCACGCAGGACAATGGCTCGCTCAAATGGAGTGGCACGGGTACGAACTGGACTACCGTGTTTGGCGGAGACGGTGGCGCCTCAGCAGTTGATCCGGCCGATCCAAACTATCTTTACGGTGAATATGTGTACCTGTCAATTCACCGGTCTACCAACGGTGGCAGCAGTGCGCAATTCATCTGCAACGGCATCGCTGATGGTGCAGGACCAGCTGGACAGAACTGCAACGGCACCAGTGAGGCCAATTTTATTGCGCCGTTCTTGCTCGATCCCAATAGTTCGTCTCGAATGTACGGTGGGGCGAAACGGCTTTGGCGCAGCAACGACGTAAAGGCGACTACACCCACTTGGGCGATTGCCCGCGCTCAAGCCGCCAATCGAGATTCCGCGGTAACGACCAACCCCTATTGGACCTACATCAGTGCAATCGCGGTTGCACCGGGTAACGCCGACGTTATTTATGTTGGCCACAACGACGGGCGTGTGTTCAAGTCGATCAACGCCACGGCAGTTACGCCGACCTGGACCGAGTTGACATGTGCAGTTCCGGCCTATCCTGTCTTTTTTCGACAAGTGCTCAGGCTCGTCATCGAGCCCAACGATCCAAACATCGTGTATGTCGGACATGGTGGTTATGACACCGCGAATCTCTGGAAACTGGACTCTTCCGGCGCCACCAACTGCACCAGCATTGGCAGCGGCCTGCCGCCCAGCCCCGTGCGCGCCATTGCGCGCCACCCCACCGTGGCCGGCTGGTTATACGCTGGCACCGAAGTTGGCCTTTTCGCCAGTGAAAATCTGGGCGCGATCTGGAAAGCGGCCAGCGATGGGCCCGCTAACGTATCAGTGGAGGATCTGACATGGCAGAACGGCAATACGCTCATAGCGGCCACTCATGGACGGGGAATGTTCAAGGCAGTTGTCGGCACGTCACCCGCCTGCGCATTTAGCCTTTCAGACGTCCCGGTAGGCGCAAGCGCGGCGGCTGGCACCGTGACGGTTGACATCTCGTCAACCCTATCATCGTGCGCATGGACCGCATCATCGACCACAGCCTGGATAACGCCTGCGGTTAGCAATGGCAGTGGCAGCGCGCGGCTCAACTTGACCATCGCCGCCAACACGGGCACGCCACGTGCTGCGAGCATCAGCGTCGCTGGCACATCATTGCTTGTAGAGCAGGAGGGCACGCCGCTGTCGTGCTCGCTCGATATTGACGGCGATACATTTTTTACGCCTGCCATCGACGGCATGCTGCTGCTTCGTTACAGCCTCGGCTTTCGCGGCACCGGTCTGACGCAAGGACTCGGCATCTCGCCGTCCGCTGCCCGACCGACCGCCGCGTCCATTGTCAGCTATATCGAAACACCGAGTCGGAATTTCGATGTTGACGGAGACGGCGCCGTAACGGCAACCGACGCTCTGCTCGCCATTCGCGCACTACGTGGTGTCGGCGGCGCAGCGGCCACAATGAACTCGCTGTCCTCAGCGCGAACACGTAGCGCCGCCCAGATTCAAACGATCCTATCGCAATGTTTGCGCTAGATACGCGCTGAAAACTTCGTCTGTCAGCGAAAGGCGTAGCCCGCCGCCTGACAGACGCCAACGTATCAAAGCCTAGGGTGGCGCAGCCACTGCGGAAATGCTTGTTAAGCCTAAATGTGTATGATGTGGCCACTATGTACACATCACGTGCTTTTGGCCGATTATGCGAACCAATATCGACATCGACGACAAGTTAATGGATTCGGCCATGAGAGCCGGCCCTTACTCCACCAAACGCGAGGCTGTTGAGGCGGGCCTGCAATTGCTCGCTCGCAAAGCGGCTTATCGCGACATTCTTGCGTTGCGCGGACAGCTTCAGTGGGATGACGGACCGATCACGCCCGTATCAACACCAGTGGCCGTACATACGCCAGCGCCGCCACCGTATGCGACAAAGCCAACGGCCAAAACGCGGCAAGCCGCTAAAACCGCACCGCAGAAGCGATCCCGCCAGTGATCCTCGTCGACTCAAGCGTGTGGATTGATTTTTTTAACGGTCGATCCACCGCCGCCACAGACAGCTTGACGCAATTACTTGATGAAGCTGCAGCGCCCCTGGCCATCGCAGACCTCGCATTGTTTGAAGTGTTGCGTGGCTTTCGCTTCGAACGCGACTACCTCGCGGCGGAACGCGTGTTGCGGGCGCTTGAGGTCGTTCAAGTTGGCGGAGCGGAACTGTGCCGCGCTGCCGCGCAGCATTACCGCGAACTCCGCGCAAGAGGTATCACCATCGCCAGCCCGATTGACGTACTGCAAGCCAGCTATTGCATCGAGCGCAACTTCGCGTTGTTGCACAGCGACAGCGATTTCGACGCCATGGAAACGCTGCGTGGGCTTAAGGTTTGGCGGCATTGACGCTCGGTGAGTGAAGCGCGTCCTATAATCTTATTTAAATCTTACCAAGTCAGATTGCAATGCTAACAACCAAACTGTCCAGCCGCGGCCAACTGGTAATACCCAAGCAGGTGCGCGACGCTCATCAGTGGTCGGAAAACACGGAGTTTTCTGTGCGGGAGCAGGACGACGGAATCTTTCTGGCACCGCTTCCAGCCAAAGCGAAGTCGCGACCACTCAGCGCGTTGATCGGCTCGCTGCCCTCTCTCAAACACAAGCGCAAACTCTCCACGCGCGACTTGTGCGCGCCGGTCACTGACTACGCTGAAACAACACAAGCGACCTGATCGATGTTTGTACTCGACACCAACATTCTGGTTCGCTTCGCAGCGAATGACGACGCACAGCAAGTCAGTCAGGCTCGCCGCGCCATTGGCACACAAGCCATGTGGGTCAGCGCCACGGTTCTGCTTGAACTGGAATGGGTGCTACGCAGCCGATACGGCTATGAGCGCAAAGATATTCATACGTTTCTCGCGCACCTGCTTGAGACGACGAACGTCAATGTGGAAGACGAAGCGCAGGTCGCTACGGCACTTGACTGGTACGCCGACGGCTCTGATTTTGCAGACGCCTTGCATCTCGCCCGCACTCAATCGCGCGGCGTCATGCTCACGTTTGATGCATCGTTTTGCAGGCCTGCGCAGAGGGCAGGCGCAAAGATCAAAGTTTTGCGGACGGCGGCGAAGTAGTTGACGCGAGCAAGTACGCCCCCCGCTGCGCTATGCCGCCTTCGGCCAATGGCTATCCACTTGCTCCAGCACCATTTTTTGCGCGGGCGTGTCGTCAAGGTCAATGACTGACTCAATGAGCTTGAGCACCTTCACGTTCTTGTCGACGTGCTCCCGGTAGAGCAGGCGAATCATGCGATCGGCCGTCTTCGGCATCTTGCCTCTGCGCTCCCACAGCGATGCATTCTGCTCCGTGCAACCGATCAGGTGCGCGAGTGCCGCCTGAGAAAGATTCATCTCTTTGCGCAAAAAACGCAGCTCCGCACCCGTCAAGCGCGGTCGCTGCGCCACCGCACGCCCAATCGCCGCGTGCAACCCCGCTAAATCAGCGATAGCAATGCCCGTGCCGTAGGGCGTTTTCTGCCTCGTGTAACCGTTGCGCAGCCACACGTTTTGCAGCCCGCATTCTGTGTAGTGATACATCATTTCCTCCCACCTACCGTTGCTCAACCAAGAGGGCGTTAGATCAACCCATGACCGTAATGACGACGACCGAATCTACGGCATCGTCCTGTATCAGCGCTGCGGCAACTTGCGTTCATGGCGGAATATTTACAGCGTGCAGATTCCACGTTTCGCGCACGCAAATACGCTGTTGTACCCATAAATTATATGGGTTAATTGAATACGTTGCGGTTAAAAATGCACACTTCGGTGCGACCGCGCGCAGCTCAGATCCCAAACCGGTAATTACGCATCCGCTTTTGATTTTGTGCCCACTTCTTCAACCAAAGTCCGCGCTGTTTGTTACCATCAGTCGGTGTCTAGCAATGGAAATCTTGTGGCCAGCTCCGAACAACTAAAAGCGCTCATCAAGTCGCACATCAGTCGCGACGATGGACACTTTTATTCCGTCGCAATGCAAATGGCAGCGCACGAGGCCAAACTAGGTCACGGAAAGCTGGCGGAGGAGCTGCGCGACATGATTGATTCGGCCAAAGCCCGACTCGGTCAGGACGGCAGCGGCACGCTGATTCCTATCGGAAGCGCTACCAAGCCGCGCGGCGAGCTCGCCAACCTGCTCAGCGTTACCTATCCCGCCAACAGACTCACTGACATGGTGCTTGATGAGAAGGCGTCGCACCAGTTGCATCGCATCATCAGGGAGCAGCGTCTTTTAGCTCGCATCAAAGAACACGGCTTGTCACCTCGTCGCAAGTTGTTGCTGGTCGGGCCACCTGGCACAGGTAAGACCATGACTGCGTCGGCGCTGGCCGGAGAGTTGGGTATCCCGCTTTTTTTGGTGCGCCTCGATTCGTTAATCACCAAATTCATGGGAGAAACCGCTGCAAAGCTACGGCAAGTATTCGATGCCATCGCTGATCTTCGTGGCGTCTATTTCTTTGATGAATTCGACGCTATTGGTTCGCAACGCAGCATGGGTAACGACGTAGGCGAGATTCGTCGCGTGCTGAACAGCTTCCTGCAGATGATCGAGCACGATCACTCAAATAGTCTCATCATCGCGGCAACCAATCATCCTGAAGTCCTCGACTACGCGTTGTTCCGTCGATTCGACGATGTCGTGGAGTATCACTTGCCAACATCGACTCAAGCGCTCGACTTGATCCGTTCGCGCTTGAGTTCCTTTGTACCTAAGCCATTCAAAAAAGATGGGCTGGCAGAACAAGCGCAGGGTTTGAGTTACGCAGAGATCAGCCGGGCCGTCGATGCCTCCATCAAGGACGCGATCATGCAGGAGCAGCCGAGAGTGCAACGGTTAGCCCTGGAGCACGCGCTGGACGAGCGTCGTCTGATCAACCAGAAGTTGGCGGACAACAAAACGCGCAGTCGCTAACTCACTGTGGCTCAAGCAAGCGATAGGCGCGCCCACCTCGTTCTCGAAAGTAAAGCAACCGCACAGCGATTCACCGCTTTTGGTGGTGGCGGTTCGACCAAACCGCCTTGGCTTGACCCAAAACAACATGGCGTTGTACTTCGAGCGCAGCTAGACGCTCTGAGCGCTATCGCCACCCAAGCTGCAGTTGCACAACAAAACGCGGGGCTGCAAAGCGGTATCGGTTTACAGATTCAGTTCGTTGGGATACCGGGCGTTGAGTTGGCGTTCGAGAGCCTCGGCAACGCGCGAGGGCGCAACCATAGTAAGCACATTGAGGTGCTAAGCATCCAGATCGAAGGAAACCAAACAACGGCCAACGTTTTCGTTCCCGACGGACAACTCGGACATTTCGAAAAATATGTCGCGGAGTATCTGCAAGGAAAGAAGAATAGAAAAGGCATATTAATAGATCACAGCTCGCTGCTTAATACCATCGCTGCAATTCGTGCTGCAGAGATTCAGGCGCTCTGGACTGATGATCCTGCTTCGCTACCAGAGGATGATACGGAGGTGTTTTGGTGGGAGGCATGGCTGCCTGTACGCGGACGACGCAACGAGGTCGTTGCTGATTTCCGAAAACTTGCAGCGTTGGCTGAATGTCGTGTGAGTGAGCATCAGATTAACTTTCCTGAGCGGACGGTGCTATTGCTTTACGGCTCACAACAGCAACTCAAACAATCCGTCATGATCCTGAATTGCGTTGCCGAGCTTCGCCGTGCGAAGGACACTGCTGATTTTTTCGACGGTATGACTCCGCCGGAACAGCTAGCTTGGGTTGAAGATGCCGTGACCCGGCTCCGCCCACCAAGCGAAGGTGAAACGACTCCACGCGTCTGTCTGCTAGATACCGGCGTCAATCGAGGTCATCCGTTGCTCACGCCGCTCATAGCAAGCGAGGATCTACACACTGTAAATCCCGCGTGGGGAACAAGTGATCAAGCAAACCATGGCTCAGGGATAGCTGGTCTAGTTGCGTTCGGAGATTTGACCGATGCACTGGCGTCCACCGAACCGATAGTTGTGCCGCATCGTTTAGAGTCGGTAAACCTCACGCCGATACAAGGCGCGAATCACGGGGATGCCAAGCTCCACGGTTATTTGTTCAGTGATGCCGTCAGCCGTCCTGAAATATCTGCACCTTCTCGCCATCGTGTCTTTACGTCAGCAGTAACGTCGTCGGATGGACGTGATCGAGGCAGGCCATCTGCATGGTCAGCCACTATTGACCGCTTGGCCTCGGACTCTGACAACGACGGGCAATTTCGACGTCTGTTTGTGCTCGCGGCTGGCAACACCGTTAACGAATCCGCGTGGAGCACTTACCCTGCCAGCTTGACGACCAACGGTATTCGCGACCCTGCTCAGTCTTGGAATGCGGTTACTGTTGGCGCGTTCACCCTCAAGACTCATGTAGTGGATGCAAATGGGTATAGCGCGATTGCTGCATCCGGCGCGCTAAGTCCTTACACCTCCACGTCCGGAGAGTGGGATTCGGCATGGCCATTGAAACCTGATGTCGTCTTTGAAGGCGGCAACGCAGGCAAAAACGCCACTGGTGCAGCCGGCATATCCAGCCTGCACTTGCTCACAACAAATAATTTGCCGACTGAGCGGCTGCTTACGACAACCAACGCAACTAGCGCTGCGTCTGCGCTCTGCGCCCGAATGGCGGGACAGTTGATGTCCGCTTATCCAAAACTCAAACCCGAAACTATTAGAGCGCTACTTGTTCATTCGGCCGAGTGGACGCCCGCCATGCTTGACATGTATCCGCCAAGCAATCCAAGGCGTAACAAAAGAAGTCAGGAAGACACGGCACGGCTGATTCGCTATTGCGGTTGGGGCACGCCTAGCTTGGATCGGGCGTTGTGGAGCGCCAGTAATTCACTCACATTGATTGCCGAAGATCGGCTGCAACCCTACGTAAAGGAACGCAAGAAGGGGGTCGTCACGCGTGACATGAATCTCCACGCGCTTCCGTGGCCGAAAGAGGCGCTCCTCGCATTGCCTTCGGAAGCTCAAGTAGAGCTACGCGTTACCTTGTCGTACTTCGTCGAGCCCAATCCCTCTGCGCGAGGAACCACCTCTAAGTTTCGCTATCCATCGCATCGCCTGAAGTTCGATGTGCAACGCCCACTCGACGCGAGCACCGACGAATTCATTGCACGTATCAATTCAAAGGCAGAACGTGAAGAAGAAATCGAGCCGGCGAACTCGGCAGATTCAAATTGGTGCTTGGGCAGTCAGCAAAGGCATCGAGGTTCGTTGCACCAAGACATTTGGAAGGGGTCGGGGGCAGAACTTGCGGCCATGGGTTTTACTGCTGTGTTTCCGGGCCTCGGTTGGTGGCGCACACGCCCAGCGCTGGAGCGCTATGACCAACCGGTGCGTTACAGCCTTGTCGTATCCATTCGAACGCCGGAAACGAATGTTGATCTCTACACTGCTGTTGCCCAACAGATAGCCACGCAGATAGCGGTGCCCATTACTGTTTAGGCTGCACAGCAACGCCGACGATCCGATACTCCGGAAGTGCGCTTGCTCGGTTAGGAGCGACCTCGTAGACGCTTTTTTACCATTATCTTTTCTCCACGACGCCCGCTGCACTTGGGGTTAAGAGCCAGTAAGTATCAACGTCGACTTTCGTCAATAGCTGCGTTTAAGTACGAACTGTCGGCGAGCGCGGTCGAGCGAAGTGTATTTCGTAAGGCGTGAGTCCGTTCAAGATTTTTCGGGGACGTCGGTTG
>ENA-OBLH01000405-OBLH01000405.1-metagenomes-genome-assembly--contig:-NODE-405-length-14750-cov-4.68772_pt1 | contig 14750 bp, 10 predicted proteins | sample MGYA00153382_OBLH01 | MGnify analysis MGYA00153382
GTTTGCTTTATTGATGGTGAGGGCCGCAGCCATCGTTTGCGAATCGACGACGCTGCTTGCGCTGCCTGCGCCAACACTGGTGCCGGTAAACGTCGCCGTCGCCGTGCCGTTGCTTTGCACCGTAGTTTGCGCAGCGGAGATCGTGCCGCGAACCGCAATGTTGAATGCAATCGGTGTGCCGATGATGGCATCAAGGTTGGCCAGCGCGACGGCTGCGGGCGTCGAGTTTTGCAGAAAGTCGGCCGTCAAGGTGCTGGTTTGACCGACCACGATGGTGCTGGGCGAAGCGCTGTGGCGCATCGTCAGTTGCGGCGTGACGACCAGTGTGCCGGTCAGATTGGTTGATCGGTCGCACGGCGCAGCACCGGGTCCCGCATTGCAGCCCCACCAGTTGTTGGCCGCGTTGATGGTTGCGCCGAAAGTGTTCGGGCCGCCATTGTGAATGCCGCTTCCGCCGCCGGTGCCCACTAAGTTGCCCGCAATCCGATTGAACGATGCGTTAACGGTTCCGGCCATTGCGGCAATTCCGCCACCGGCCTGAAATGTACCGGTGTTGGCCTGATTCCCGGTGATGGTGACTTCAGTGATTGTGGTGGTGTTGGTGCCTACGCCCGAGTTAATGGATATCCCGCCACCGCGCGATTCAGTTCCACTCACCGTGCCCTGTGACACATTGTTGACAATGGCCGAATCATTGTTAATCGTCAGCGAGGATGCCAACTGATTTTCGCTGGAAATACCGCCGCCGCGGCTGCCGGCGGTGTTGCCCGAAATCGTAGTGCCTGATATCGTGATCGCGCCGCCATTGGTGTGGCTGACGTGAATGCCGCCGCCGGCTGTCGTGCTGGTGTTTCCCGAGATAGTTGAATTGGTGACATTGACGTTATGAGCGTCCCCTTGCAGATTCAGACCACCACCGGTTGTGATGAGGCCGCCAGGGGTTCCCGTCGTGCGATTGTTGCTGATCGTACTGTTGATGATAGAAAAGGTGCCTGTGGTTCCCATGATGCTGTCCATGTTCACGCCGCCGCCATACGTCAGGGTCACGGTGTTTTGATCGACGACGACATTGGTCATGGTGAAGGTTTGTGCGCCCACACCGCACACGTCGAGGCCACCACCGGTGTGGGCGAACGTGACCAAGTTACGGGGCGTTGTATTTCGCCCAAACCGAATCGTCACGCCAGAAATCGATGCGTTGACGGTCGTGGTGCAAAACGGATTGACGGCCATGACCTTATCGATACCGTTGGTGGCGTTCGTGCCCGCCTAAATGATGGTGTTGGCAGACCCCGCGCCCACGAGTGTCACGTTGCTGTTGATGTCGAGGTCGCCGGTCGCGTTGTCGTCCTCGTTGACACCCCCAGTATTGGCAATGGTCAGCGTGTAGGTGCCCGCAGGCACACTGACCGTGTTCGCTCCGCCGACCGCATTGGCCGCGCTGATGGCTTCGCGCAAACTGCAATCAGCGTTGCACACGCCGTCATTCGTGTCAGCCGTTTTAGTCACCGTAAACACAGCCAGCGGGACGGGTGGCGCGACGCTCGGCGCTGCCGCCCCCTGGCCCAGCACGACCAAACTCGGCAACACAAACGCGCTGGTTTGCAGCGACAGCGCGGCAACCGGCGGCAGGCTCGCGCTCACACTTCCGCTCACCCGGTAGCGCTTGCTTGCGCTGCCGTCATCGGTCAAGATTTCAACGGTTTGCTTCAGCGCATCGATCACCAAAATGTCGTCGCCAACAAGATTCGACAATCGCGCCCGCAGCAGTTTGGGGGCCGCGCCTGCGCCCAAGCCCGACGGGCTCACGCGGCTTGCAGCCACTGGTACAAACTGCCACGCTGACGCAGCCGCCTTGCCGCGTTTATTCACAGCGCCTGAAGCCGAATGTTGTTCGAGCCGTTTCGCGCTTACCTCGTCGACCGTGAACGGGCGCGTGTCGATATCCGCGCGCGCAGCGACATGAATCGCGCCATCGTCTGCCAGCAGCGCAATTTGGGTAGCCCCCGTGCGATCCCAAATGAATTCGCCCAGCGTTAGCGAGCGCACCGCAAAACTAGTGCTGAGCGTCTCCATCGCCGCTGCCGCTGAACTCGCGGCGACGGCGTCCGTGCCATACACGATGTGAACGCGTCCGGCGCTCAGCAGCACGATGTCGCCGGTTGAATCGACGCTGAGTTTGCCAATGGCCAGCGCCCGCGGCGTTGCGGGCGAGTTCATGCCTTGCGTGAACGTCAGCAAACTCGCGCCCTGTGCGCTCGACACGGCAGCAACGAGCTTGGGGAAGCCGTCGCGTGAATCGATGCGACCGGAGGCGAGTGCGTCGACTCCGCCTTCAAGTTTGATCTGCATGGCGGCCGCAAAACCTCTTCGCTGGCCCGCCAAAAAGTAGACATTGCGATCACCGCGCTGGGCAAACACAATGTCCGCCCGACCGTCGCCGTTAAAGTCGCCACTCACCATGAAATCCGGCGCAACGGGCACCGCAAACTCCGTCGCCACACTCTCGAATCCAGCGGGAAAACCGCCAGCAGCCACCAACGCCAGCGACTCAGGCGTCGAAGGAGCCCACGCCTCTCGATTGCCTCGATGCAACGTAATGACACCGCCGCTATCGGTCGAGTAGCCGCTCACCAGATCGGGAAAACCGTCGCCGTCAACGTCGCCACTAGCCAGACTGCGCGCTTGCAGATTGGACAAGCGCTTTTGCGCACTGCCGCGCAAGTCGTACGAAGCGCCGAGCTGAAGCGTATTGATTCCAAAGTGCGTGACCTGAAGCGCGCGTTCACCCGTTGCCGCGACGCATTGCGCGCCCGCAATCGCCACCACTAAAACTACAGCGATTCGCCCGATATGTGAAGCCAATGGCAAGAGAAGCATGTTTATCACCCCTAGTTATGAGTTTGCGCTGCTAGCGCGGCGGAGAGTACACCAATCCCGATTGCGACGAATCCACAGCTTTTTAATGAAACTGTTATTTCAATTGGGCTAGAAGCACTATTTGTTTGCTTATCGAGAATTGATTTTTATTGCGCACAGCCCTTGTAGCCAAAGGCTTCCGTCGAAAAGCTGTTCGGCAATTCCGATGAACCTGCACTGCGCCTTCGTGCAGGTTCATGAGGTTGGTCCAGCCCAAACGCACCGTATTTCGAGCTCAGCGCGACAAGCCGCTACAGTTACGCTCTATAACCCACGCAATCGAGAAAATCAGGAAACCGCGATGTTGATGGCAATGCTTTACGGCGCAAAAGATCTGCGCCTGGAACGCGGTGAAGACCCGGTGGTTGGCCCTGGACAAGTGAAAATTCGCTTTGGTGCCGGCGGCATTTGCGGCAGCGATTTGTCGTATTACGGCAAGGGGCGGATCGGCGATTTTTCGCTGAAGCAGCCGCTGTGTCTGGGCCATGAAGTGTCGGGCGAAGTCGATGAGGTCGGTACGGGCGTGACGCGCGTGAAAAAAGGTGATCGTGTCGCCATCAATCCGAATCAGCCGTGTCGCGTTTGCCGTACCTGCAAGGCGGGCAAAGGGCACATTTGTCTGGCGATGAATTTCTATGGCAGCGCCGCCCTGTTCCCGCACATTCAGGGCATATTTCGCGAGGTGATTGTGGCGACCGAAGCGCAGTGTTTTGTGGTGCCGCAAAGCTGCGACTTCCGTACTGCCGCGATGGCCGAGCCGCTGGCTGTAGCCCTGCACGCCGTGCGACGCGCGGGATCGCTCGTGGGCAAGAGCGTGCTGGTGACCGGCGTGGGGCCGATTGGCAGCCTGCTGGTACTCGCCGCCAAGCGTGCAGGGGCGGCGCATATCGCGGTGACCGACGCGGCCGACGCTGCGCTCAAACGCGCCGAAGCGTTGGGCATTGACGAGGCCGTGAACGCCGTCACCGCGCCCGAAAAAGTGGAAGCCTGGTATGCCAACAAGGGCACGTTTGACGTGACGTTCGAATGCTCCGGCAATGCTACGGCGATTGCTTCGGCGATTCAGGCTACGGCGTCAGGCGGATGCGTGGTGCAAGTGGGGATGCTGGGCGTACCCACGGCGGACGTTGCCGTCAACCGCATGGTGTCGCGCGAAGTGGATTGGCTGGGCGCGTTTCGCTTTGATGTCGAATACGGCGCTGCCGTGCATGAACTGGCATCAGGAGCGATTGACGTGTCGTCGCTTTTGACGCACAGCTACAAGATGAGCGCAGCGAACGATGCGTTTTTGATGGCGGCGGATCGGTCGCAGTCGATGAAAGTGCATTTGACGTTTTAGCCACTGGCTAGCCGAACGCCACGCTCGGACGCTTCGAGAAAATTGACATTGGTACACATAAATTGATTCCTCGCATCTGTCGTTTATGACCAAGGTATATTTTTTGTCATAAGTTAGATTCGGAGAATGCTTAATATGTGTACGCCAAACTCACTGTCCGTTCTGCGGAGCAGTGCATCATTTTTAAGCCCGGTTTTGCTCGGCTTATCGTTCGCCGCGACGTCAGGAGCCATCGCCAAAGACATTGTTATCGCCCAGATCGCGCCGCTGACGGGCGTTCAGGCGGTTGCGGGAAAAGCCTACGCGGCGGGCCTGCGTCTTGGCTTTGATGCGATCAACGCAACCGGCGGCATCAATGGCTCGTTGGTTCGTCTGGTGTCGGTGGACGACGCGTACAAGCCGGAAGACGCTGTGCGCCTCGCCAGGGAAACCATCGCCCGCGAAAACCCCGTGGCGTTCGCGGCGACGGTCGGCACAGCAAACGCCAACGCCCTGATTAACGCGGGCGTGATGACCAGCAGCGGCATCCCGCTGATTGGCCAGTCTGGCGTATTCGTCACTAAGGCGAGCTACGCTGACGAGGTCAATCAGTTGTTCCTCACCCTGAACAGCATGGGTTTGACCCGCGTCGCTGTTTTGTTTGAGGACGACGGCTACGGTCCGTGACCTGTTGGCAAGCGCGACTGCGTTAGCCCCGAAATACAAGATTGAATTGCTGGCCAAAAGCCCTTACGACCGCATCACCGACAACGTTGAACCGGCGGTTGCAACGCTGTTGAAAGTGGACGCGCAAGTGATCTTGTGGCGGCAATAGTCAGGTCATGAAATGAGCCGCCAACTGGTGTTGACAGCATCGAACGAACTCACGAAAGATCCATCGGTAACTCTTTGAGTGGGCAGCCAACTGTGGCGCTTGTGCACAAAAATAAAGCAAGCTACGTGCCCGTGCGCCCTACAATTGTCCAACCGCATTTTTAATGACACTGGACATGCTCGACTGCATCACTTTAGAACCTTCCACCGCAGCCACCGCCTGCGTCATCTGGATGCATGGCTTGGGGGCCGACGGCAACGACTTTGTGCCGATGGTGCCCGAGCTGGGTTTACCGCGCGAGCACTCAGTGCGTTTCATCTTCCCCAACGCGCCCACCATGCCGGTCACCATCAACGGAGGCTATGTCATGCGCGCCTGGTACGACATTGTGGCGGCCGAACTGGACAAACGTGCCGACGAAGTCGGCGTTCGCAGGAGCGCTGTCGCGATTGACGAACTCATCGCCGACCAGCGCGCCAAAGGCGTCGCGTCCAATCGCATCGTGCTCGCCGGGTTCTCGCAGGGCGGCGTGATCGCGTTGCAAACCGGTTTGCGCTATCCGGAAAAGCTCGGTGGAATCATGGCGCTGTCGACGTATCTCGCCTGCGCAGAAACGCTGGGTGCAGAGGCCTCAAGCAGCAATCGCGACGTGCCGATTTTTTACGCACACGGCTCGATGGATCCAGTGATTTCGATTGCGCTCGCCAAGCTCTCAAAAGCGCGGCTCGATACGCACGGCTACAAAGTTCAATGGCACGAATATGGCATGCCACACTCGGTGTGCGCGGAAGAAATTGATGACATTGCTGCGTTTTTGAAACGTGTGTTGGCGATTGGCTAGCGTGACGTTGACCGCCGCCTACATAAGGTGTGCCCCGCGCACCCATCCGTTAGTACGTGCGAATTTCATTGATCGCGAGGCGCGCAAGGCGGTCGCGTTTGTTGGCCGCTCGGTGCGCAGAGCGCACCCTACATTTGCCGTGTTGGCGTGCTGACGTCGTTACTCGATTCATTGCAAAACGGCGACGCTCGCCGTCTCGCATGGGCCATTGGTTCGCCGTCGCTGTTTGACGCCGCAAACCCGGCGTGGCAAGGTCGCTTGCGCACCGATGCGTGGTCAGCACAGGAGTTGGCTCGTTGCACCGATTGGCTGCACGCCATTGATCGCGAACCGGCCACGCTTCAGGCGTCGTTAGGGGACCCGCTGGTCAACACGCCCCTGGGCCACACTTTTGAAAAATTCGTACTGTTCTGGCAAGCTGCGCGGCCTGATGTGCGCGCCGCAACACGTGGATTGATCGTCAGAACAGCGGGCCGCACCATCGGCGAATTTGACGTGGTGCTGCTACGTCATGATGGCGTTATCGAGACGCTAGAAGTGACGGTCAAGTACTACCTAAACCTGCATCCAGAACTCGGCATGGCCGGCTGCTTCGGGCCGCGCGCATTTGATCGTATGGCCGATAAGTACAACAAAATGACCACGCGACAAACCGATCTGGGGCACACCGAGGCGGGGCGTCTGGCTATCTGCCGCTGGCTTGAAACTACGTGTGGCGAGAAGCGAACACCGAACGATTTAATCGTCGAGAACTACGCATTAGCTCGCGGCTATGTGTCTCATCCGTCAGCGGATTCTTTGATCCCGCTTGAATTGTCGCCACAACACGGACGCGGCCTGTGGCAAACCGATGAACATGCGTTACCTGAAGACTCGGAGAGCGTGTGGCGCAACTTGTCCAGTCGCGAATGGCTGGGGCCGTATCGCGGCGTCGCGGCAGAGAGCGGCTGGCCAAACGATCCCGCGATGCCGCGCATGTACGCGCGCCTGGTGCCGCACGGTTCGCTGTGGACAGAAACCGAACGCCGATTTGTGGTGCGCGCTGAGTCGGGTTTGCTGAAAGCGGTATGAGCGGAGCGAGTAGTGTGACTGCGGTCGCATACCGCGGCGACATCGACGGCCTGCGCGCCGTTGCCGTGATCTCGGTGATGCTCTATCACTTAAGCGGCAGTTGGTTGCCCGGTGGTTTCGTAGGCGTCGATATTTTCTTCGTGATTTCGGGGTTCGTGGTGAGCGCGTCGCTGGCGGCAGCACCCGGTGATCGCTTTCATCGCTTTGTTGCGTTTTTCTATGCGCGACGGTTGGCGCGCATCGGACCCGCGTTAGTGCTGGTGTTGCTCACCTCGGCGCTGGCTGCGACCTTGCTCATTCCGCGCGCATGGCTCAGTGGCTTCAACGAAAAAACGGCGCTGTACGCATTCTTCGGTCTGAGCAACTGGGTGATGCAAACCAACGCGGATACCTACTTCGCGCCGCGCGCTGAATTCAACCCGTACACGCACACCTGGTCACTCGGCGTCGAGGAACAGTTCTATCTGGTCTTCCCGTTCTTGTTCTTCGCGTGGGTCACGCTGCGTGATCGCAAGCTGGGACGCATTCTCGCAACCACGCTGCTCGCGGGCCTGGGCGTGGCCTCGTTTATGGCATGTGTTTACGCAACGAAAGACGCGCCTGCAACTGCGTTCTACAGCATCTTCTGCCGCTTCTGGGAGCTGGCGGTTGGGGTGCTGCTTTATCAACTCAGCGAACGATCCTCAACGCAAAGAAGTGGTGCCGCTGCGGCAGCGCTGAACGTAGTGCCGTGGCTCGGAGCCATTGCGATCATCGTCACCTTTGCTTACGCTAACGCAGTCGCTTTTCCGTGGTTTTGGGCGGTGCCGCCAGTGCTTGGCGCAGCTTGCGTGATCGGTGGTTTTCGTGCGAACACGGCGCATCCGCTGCGCCGCTTGCTCGGACATCCGGCGTGCGTATGGATCGGCAAACGGTCTTATTCGATTTACCTGTGGCATTGGCCGGTGTTTGTGGTGTTGCGATGGACGGTCGGGCTGGATGACACGCTCACTCGCGTCGCGGCGCTCGTGCTTTCGTTCGCGCTGGCAGCGGCGAGTTATCGCTGGGTGGAGCTGCCGATCCGCCATCATGCGGGGTTGATGAAGCGCACGCCAATCGTGCGCATTGCGGCAATGCTCGCGATGATCGTCGTGGGTTGGGGCGTGACGAAAGTCCTGTTCACGCAACAGAAGCATCTGGGCTTAAGCACCGTATCGCGGCATGCCGATGATTGGTATGTCACGAGCCAGATGCCATCGACATTGCTACCGAAGGCGCAGTTTCCGCATCGCTGCGAAATCGCAATGGAATACCGGTCGGTGGCTGGTGGACAGGTGATTTCATACGTGCCCGCGAAATGCGCCGAGGGCACCGCAAAAGTCACGCAACGACTGAATGTGATCGGCGATTCGCACGCCACCGCCTACCTGCCGATGTTCGATCAACTGAGTGCAGAGACCGGCATTCGCATCAACGTTTACACATTTCCCGGCTGCGGATTTCTTGACCTCCGATTGCCGATGAACGTCGGTCGCGGGCCAGGCTGCGTCGAATTTACGCGGGCGGCAACGCAGGACATTGTGAGCGCCGCGAAGGCGGGCGATGTGGTGTTCTTGGCGGCACTTCGTCAGCCCCGTTTCACCGATCAATGGGCTGCGTTTAACGAGATAGAAGTGCTTGCCGCCGCGCGAAACGATCTGTCAAAACAATGGTTGCAGCGGGCGCGAGACGAAGCGCCCGCGTTGCTGCAACCGTTCATTGCAAAGGGGCTAGTCGTGCTGTTCGATGCCCCTAAACCGGTATTTCGCAGCCCGGCATTTCGTTGCGCCGACCCGTTTAATGCAGCTAATCCGATCTGCAAAGGTGGGCTCACGGAATCACGCGAATCGCTGCTAGCGCTGCGCACACCGGTGGTATCCAACATCATAGCGATGGCAAAACAGTACCCGCAACACGTGGCAATGTGGGATCCTTTCCCAACGCTCTGCCCAACGGCAACGTGCAACGCGATGCAGGCTGGTCGGCCATTGTTCTTCGACGGTGACCATTTAAGCGCGTACGGTAATGCGCAGCTATATCCCGAGTTTCGCGCGATCATGTTTCCAGCCGCGAAGTAGGGCGGAACTCGAAGCGGTACCACCGCTGGGTTGAGCAGCGGGCGTCAATTCGGCCGCGACTTGTATGCCATGAATGGTGGAACCTCTACGAGTTCCACCCTACTGTGTGACGGCTTTCAGAGCCTGAATTTCCGCGTCGCTCTTGCCAAGAACTTCACGCAACACATCATCCGTGCTTGAGCCTTTCACCGGCGGCGCATGACGATATGTCACTGGCGTATCGCTCATGCGAATCGGACTGCGCACCATCGCAATATTGCCGCCGCCCTGCTCTGGCGGACGCGCCATATCCAAACGTAGTTCACGGTGCTGAACTTGCGGATGCGCGAACACCTGATCGTAGGTGTTAATCGGTGCATGCGGGATGCCAAGGCTTGCGAATTTGTCCAGCCAGAACGCGGTCGTTTGCATGGTGAGAATTGCCTCAAGATCAATCACGAGTTGCTGCCGATGAGCGTTGCGGTCTTTCATCTCCAGATACTCTGGACGGAACGCCATGTCCGGCGCGCCCATCGCGTCGCAAAGCTTGCGCCACTGCCCGTCGTTGCCCGCGCCGACGATCATGTAACCGTCAGCGGTTTTAAATGATTGATAGGGTGCCAAGTTCACGTGCGCGTTGCCGACACGCTGCGGCAACTTACCGGTGATGAAGTAGGTGGCGATCTGGTTGGCGCCGAATTGCACGATGGAATCGAGCAGTGCGATGTCGATGTGTTGACCGCGCCCTGTGGTGTGACGCGCTTCAATCGCCGCAAGCACGGCGATGGTTGCGTTGAGACCCGAGAGCACGTCAGTCACCGCAATCACCACTTTCACTGGCCCGCCGCCGGGACCGCCTTTGTCAACGTCAGCGTGGCCGTTGATGGCCATCAGCCCACCCTCGGCCTGACACAACAAGTCGTAGCCGGGCCGATGTGCGTACGGGCCGTCCTGGCCGTACGCGGTGATCGAGCAGTACACGAGCTTTGGATTGATTTTGGCGAGCGCTTCGTAGTCGAGCCCGTAACGCTTCAGGTCACCAAGTTTGTAGTTTTCAACAAGGATGTCGCACTTGGTGGCGAGTTCACGCAATAGCGCCTGACCTTCCGGCTTAGAAATGTCCACAGTCATCGAGCGCTTGTTGCGGTTGCAACTGGAGAAGTACGCGGAGTCTTCGGTTGCTTTGCCATCCGCGTCGGAGAGCCAAGCCGGGCCCCATGCACGGGTATCGTCGCCGGTATCGGGTCGTTCAATTTTGATGACGTCAGCACCGAGATCGCCGAGCGTTTGCGTACACCACGGCCCCGCTAGCACGCGGGTTAGGTCGAGAACACGAAGATGCGCGAGCGGGCCAGCCATAATTGAGTGTGAGTTTTGCCGAAGCGGTCATTATGAGTTACTACAAACACCACGTTTTCTTTTGTACCAACGAGCGCGACGACGGTCGCGCGTCCTGCGGTGAGCGCTGTGCAGGCGACCTGCGCGATTACGCCAAGAAAAAATGCAAGTCGCTCGGTTTGTCAGGTCAGGGCAAAGTGCGGGTGAACAACGCCGGTTGCCTCGACCGTTGCGAAGAAGGCCCAGTGATGGTCGTCTATCCCGAAGAGGTTTGGTATCACTATCAAACTGAGGCTGATGTCGACGAAATTATCAGCGAGCATTTGCAGGGTGGGCGCGTGGTCGAGCGGTTGCAGATTTAGCGCAGAGCCCCCGTAGGAGCGGCGAAAGCTGCGAAAAACTATCCTTCGTCGGCGGTCGATGATCGCGCTTTTCGCCGCTCCTACGAGGCCGTATTTTTCGTAATTTCCAAAATCGCCGCCGCACACTCGGGTCGACACAGCACCAACCCGCCATGCAACACCACGTCACGCTGATTGAAGACAATCGCGCGGCCCTGCAAATCCGACACATACAAACCATGTGCGAGCGCCACGCCAATCGGCGCTGCTGCGTCCCATTCGTTCAATCCGCCTTCGTGTACATACGCGAGCGCATCACCGCGCACGACCACCAGCGCCTTTGCACCCGCTGAACCCACGGGCTCCACCCGCGCATCAAGCGCCGTCGCGATGTCCGCAGAGAACGCTGGCGGACGTGATCGACTGACCACGATCACCCCCTGAGGATCGCGCGTCAAAGCCACCGTCGTCGAATCAAAAACTTCATCACGCATCGGCTGCGCGACCGCCGCCGCAATCACCACGCCGCGCGCCACCAGCGCCACATGCACAGCCCAATCATCACGCCCCTCCCGGTACTCACGCGTGCCGTCCAATGGGTCGATGATCCATACGCGCTCTGCCGTAAAACGCTTGCCGTCATCCACCGATTCCTCCGACAACACGGCATCATCGGGGCGCTCGTCGGCCAAAGCGTTCAGCAGAAAAAAATTCGCCTGACGATCACCTGCATCGCCCAGCGCGCGGCCCTCATGCGCACCGCCGTCGCGCAAATTCATGAGCAAAACGCCAGCTGCGCGAGCCAATCGCTGCGCTAGTTCAACGTCTTCCAAAAAAAGAGCAGTTTCAGTCATCAGCTTTTACCTGCAATACCCATTTCATTAGGGCTTACCTGCTGATTTAGCTATATGTCGACTTATGGACAATTTAGCACTTATACCCGCTTTAACTGGACATTTCAGCGAAAAGTTGATGCGAAAAACTCTCACGCAACCGAACCTTAAATCCCCAAAATCTGCTGCCGTTCTTCCTTCGTCGGCGCGATGCCCATGCGTTCGTACGCGTCAAAAATAACGTCAACAATTTCCTGCGGCTCTTCAAGAATTTGCATCAGTTCAATGTCGCCCGGCGAGATCAATTTGTCGCGCAGCAACGTGTCGCGCATCCAGCCGTGCAGCCCGCCCCAGAATTCCTGCCCCACGAGGATGATCGGAATGCGCCGCGCTTTTCCGGTTTGAATCAAAGTCAGCGCCTCGGTCAACTCGTCGAGGGTGCCAAAGCCGCCGGGCATGCAAATCAGCGCGGCTGAGGTGCGCACAAACGCCAGTTTGCGATTGAAAAAATATTTGAATGAGATGCCCATATCCTGAAACGGATTGCCGTGCTGCTCATGCGGTAACTGGATGTTCAGGCCAATCGACAGGCTTTTGCCGGCAAACGCGCCGACGTTCGCCGCCTCCATAATGCCCGGCCCGCCGCCGGAAATCACGCTGAATCCGGAGTCCGACAACAACCGCGCAATCGCCACCGTACGCCCGTACCACGGGTTGTCGGCCTGGATGCGCGCCGAGCCAAAAATCGACACCGCAGGCTGTACCGGACGCAGCTTTTCCGTCGCGTACACGAACTCCGACATAATCTGCAACGCCCGCCAAGCTTCTTGCCCTGGCGTCAAATCCGCAGCGCTCACGGCGCTTTTGAGCTGCGCCACTTTTGCCTTCGTGCTCTCATTGTTTACCGTCATGTCGGAATCCCGTAAAAAACTCGTTTTAGTTGATGGCTCATCATATCTCTACCGCGCGTTTCATGCGTTACCAGACCTGCGCACCAAAGCAGGCGAGCCGACCGGCGCGATACGTGGTGTGCTGTCGATGCTGCGTTTGCTCGTCGACAAAGAGAAGCCCGACTACTTCGCCGTGATCTTCGACGCACCGGGCAAAACGTTTCGCGACGACTGGTATCCGGAATACAAAGCCAATCGTTCGCCGATGCCCGACGACATGCGTCCGCAGATCAAGCCGCTGCACGACATCATCAAGGCGCAAGGCTGGCCGCTGATCATGGAAACAGGCGTGGAGGCCGACGACGTGATTGGCACACTCGCCGTACAGGCCGAAGCGGCGGGGCTTGACTGTGTGATTTCGACGGGCGACAAGGACCTCGCGCAACTGGTCACCGAGCGCGTGACTTTGAAGAACACGATGTCGATGGAGCTGCTCGATATCAACGGTGTGAAAGAAAAATTCGGCGTGGCGCCCGCGCAGATCCTCGACTACCTCACACTGATCGGCGATACGGTAGATAACGTGCCCGGCGTACCGAAAGTGGGGCCGAAAACTGCGGTGAAATGGCTCGCGGAACACGGCTCGCTTGACGCCATCGTCGCACACGCCGACAAGATAACCGGAGTGGTTGGCGAGAACCTCCGCAACACGCTGGAGTGGCTGCCGAAGGCGAAACAGTTGCTCACTGTGAAGTGTGATTTGACATTGCCGTACGCACCGGATGGGCTCGCCGTTACCGCTGCGGATACGGCTGCGCTGCTGGCGTTTTTTGAGCGATTTGAGTTTAAGGGGATGGCCAATGAGGTTAGGGCTGCTAAACCGCCATCAACTGCCCAGCTATTTGAACCCTCCCCCGGAGGGGGAGGGCAGGGTGAGGGCACAGCGCCCTCCTCGTCGGTCAGCGACTCCGCTAATGCCACCTCCCCCCACCCTAAACCTCCCCCGCTGGGGGAGGGAACTCACGTCCCCGTTGAGAAAAAGCCCCGCAACTACCGCACCATCTCAACCGATGCCCAACTCGGCGAAGTTATTGCCGCCATCAACGCCGCCGAGCTGACCTGCTTCGACACCGAGACCACGTCCCTTGAGCCGATGACAGCCAAAATCGTCGGCCTGTCCTTCGCGTGGCAACCGTTCGACGCGGTCTACATCCCGCTCGCACACCGCTACCCCGGTGCACCAGAACAGTTGCCGTTCGACGCGACGCTGGCCAAACTGAAATCTTGGTTTGAAGACGCGAGCAAAAAGAAGCTCGCGCAGAATGCCAAGTACGATGAGCACATTCTGCTCAGTGCGGGCATTCAAGTGCGCGGCGTGGCGCATGACACGCTGCTTGAAGACTACGTTTTAGAAAGTCACAAACTGCACAACATGGACGCGATGGCGCTTCGCTTTCTTGATGAAAACACCATCAAGTTCGAAGACGTGGCCGGTAAGGGTGCCAGGCAAATTGGCTTTTACGAAGTCAGCATCGAGCGCGCCACGGAGTACAGCGCCGAAGATGCCGACGTCACGCTGCGTTTGCACCACGCGATCTATCCACTGGTTGCTGCCGACGCCAAGCTCAACTACATCTACGAATCGATTGAACTGCCGACGCGCGAAGTGCTGGTGCGCATCGAGCGTAACGGTGTGCTCATCGATTCTGCACTGCTGCAAAAGCAGTCGCATGACTTGGGTTTGCAGGTCCACGCACTGGAACAAAAAGCGTACGAACTCGCGGGCCAGCCGTTTAATCTTGGCTCACCGAAACAGCTCGGTGAAATACTTTTTGGCAAGCTCGGCATTCCAGTCAAACGCAAAACGGCGACCGGCCAGCCGTCCACTGACGAGGAAGTGTTAAGCGAGCTGGCTGAAGACTATCCGCTGCCAAAACTGCTGCTCGAACATCGTTCCATCTCCAAACTTAAGAGCACCTACACCGACAAGTTGCCGAAGATGGTGAACCCGAACACGGGGCGTGTTCACACCAACTACGGTCAGGCCACGGCGATTACCGGACGCCTGTCAAGCAACGATCCCAACCTGCAAAATATTCCCGTGCGCACGCCGCAGGGTCGCGAGATTCGCAAGGCGTTCATCGCTCCACCGGGCAGCGTGATCGTGTCAGCCGACTATTCGCAAATCGAGCTGCGCATCATGGCGCACATCTCGCAGGATGCGTCGCTGCTGGATGCATTTGCGAAAGGCCTCGATATTCACAAAGCGACCGCAGCGGATATTTTTAG
>ENA-OBLH01000407-OBLH01000407.1-metagenomes-genome-assembly--contig:-NODE-407-length-14720-cov-3.72008_pt1 | contig 14720 bp, 12 predicted proteins | sample MGYA00153382_OBLH01 | MGnify analysis MGYA00153382
CGTTGTTTGACCGCCTAAAGATTTACTTTATAAATAGCCTCTAAGGAAAATTTAATTTCCCAGATCGCTTTTTTGATTAGTGATTTGGCCATAAAGTTAGCGATCGCTCCCCAACAGTTAGATTTTTCCTATTCTAGTCTGGATATTATTACCCAAAAAGCAGAAAGGTACAAAGCTCCTGCCAACTCTAGCAATCTAGATTATGATCCCCACTCTGATTTAATAAACGATCTTTATGACAATTTAGTAGCATACGTTGGGGAAGTTATCAGACAGAGAATTAAGGGAGAATGGAAAATTAGTGATTTATCTATGGACGAGAGTAGTCCATGTAAATACCCCTACATTCGCCCAGAATCTAAGAAAGTTTTAATGCCTATTAATGTGGTTTGGCAGGAGTTAATTGGTTTGTTGCCAATGAATTGGCGACAAGAAACTGCCAAGGAGATCAGACGTTATGCCCGCCCTAACCCTATAGCCAGTACCAAATTATCCCTAGAACAGCCTTACAGGGAAGCTAGATGTTTATCAAATTCACCCCGATTAGCAAAAATTTCAAAGACTCGATCCATACTAGTTAGCTCAAATAGCATCTTAATCTGATCATTCACAGAACAGATAAACATTTTACCGCCGGAAGCCCGTACTGTTTTTAATGCCAAGACTAAAGCTCCCAAACCAGAGCTATCCATAAAGGTGACATTCTTAAAATCAACTAGTACTACTTCTGCCTTATTTTCTACTAGCTGACTAATTTCTTCACGAAACTTACCAGCCTTAGTGCCATCCAGAAGGCCAACAGGCTCAACAACTTTTACAAGAGTACTCATAGGCTGCGGGTAAAAACCAATATTTTCTCACTCAGTATAACTTTATCAGGATATAATACACCCGACACCAATGCTTCTTGGTCGCTGCGGAGCTAGCGGCCAATAGGATTATAGCTCAAAATAAAGGAGATTAGGATTACATTTCTAGCTTTTTAATAAAAAATAATGTAAAAAATTTTATGCTTCTTCGGGAGTGTCAGTATTGTGGCTAGGAGAACTATGATAAAGAGCATCTAGCTGTTCTCTAGCATCCTCTACGCTCATCGATCGCATAATCAGGAGAGGCTCATTAATAGGATTACCATAGGTATCTAGAAGTTCGGGATGAGGAGGGACTGATTTTCCCATCAAGGACTGAGATTGTGAATACCTACCCCAGGAGGTTGGTGGGCGCTGGGAGTCAATACTTAGGGTAACTAGACTCCTTAGCAGGTTACTAATTGCTAGTAACGCTAAGATTGTAAAGACTACAAGATAAATGAGATGTAACATGACATGTTCCTCCGGGACAGTAAGGGTTAAGTTTATGTTGAAATTTATTTGGGCTATTTTATCTAGAATGTCTATAGGGGGTGACTTGAGAAACTTTTAACAAACTTGGATGGGGTTGATTACTAGTAGCTAATATTTACTGTTGGTAGTTAGGTAAATTTTTAGGTAAATTTTCTGGAATGAGAGCTTGGGTTTGACGCCATTGGCGAGAAATTTGCCAACACTCTCCTAGTAATCGATGCCAAGGAATCAAAATAGCTGTTGCTATACCTACCTCCCCGTTGGTTGCTGTGAATAGCATCTGAGCAGTGACGACTTCTCGGTGAGCAAGTTTTATCCGTTCTAGGAGATCGGCTTGCTGGGTTGCACTTAAAAAAGTAATCTTCTCATTTTCTAATAAATTGAGCGATCGAGTGAACCAGTGATGAAAATCTTCTAAGAGTGGGGGCAGTAGGGTTTTGAGTAAATCCTGCTCCGATGGTTGAGATGGTTGAAAAGGAGACATAAACTTATTACAAGGTATTATTTGGTTTTTATTTTAATAGTATTAATATAACTTAATGTTACTTTACTTTAGTTAAAAATTACTGGAGTTAAAAATCCCTAGGAAATATCTATAGTAATAGTAATAGTTAAAAGATTTTTAGGGTGAAAATCCCATTCAGAGTAGTAATGTTTTGAGGTGAGGGGTGAAGAAAATCGTTGAACAGTTCCCACAACAGCCCAAGGATGGCTTGTCTGTTGATCCTAGCGATGGCTCCCGACAGGAACGATCGCCTAGAAAAAAACAAGTCACAACTCAGGCTGCCCAGGAGGTGATAAATCAGCCTCCTAATAATCACTTTCATAAATCTCCACCCTTGAGTCAGAAGTTAGTTCAATGGGTATTCTGGGGAAGTGCTTTTTGTATTACGGCTACAGTCTCCGCAGCCTTAGGAGCCACCGTAGCTCTTTTAACGCCTATTAGTCCTTTATTAAAATCGGATACGCCTACTAATCTTAAGGAAGATTTATGGCAGCGGGGCTTTCGTTACAGTCTGGCTAGACCGGTGAATATTTTATTAACAGGAGTAGATTGGGTTCCCAATGCTCCAGCTAATTCTCCTGAAGCTTTTTCTGGCCATACGGATACTATGCTGTTGGTACGTCTTGATCCCCAAGGTAAATCTGCAAGTGTCCTTTCTATTCCTAGAGATACTCAAGTGGAGATTCCTAGCTTGGGGATTAGTAAAATTAATCAGGCTAATGTGGAGGGAGGAGCAACTCTAACCGCACGGGTTGTGAGTCGGACGCTGAATAATGTGACGGTTGATCGCTATGTCCGGGTCACGAATAATGCGGTGCGAGAGCTAGTAGACATGATGGGGGGTGTAGAAATCTATGTTCCTTACCCCATGCAGTATAAAGACGTGACGCAAAATCTGGCTATTGACCTAAAACCGGGTTGGCAGACTTTGAATGGTTCTCAGGCAGAACAATTCGCCCGCTTCCGGGGCGATGGCAATGGAGATATTGGGCGAGTCCAACGTCAACAAACTCTTCTAAAAGCCCTACGGCAAAGGTTATTGAACCCGACAGTTTTGCCCCGGCTGCCCCAGATTCTCGGTGTGATGCAGCAGTATGTGGACACAAATCTTAGCTTGGAAGAAACTATGGCTCTGGGTGGCTTCATGCTAGATCTACAGCCAGAAAAATTGCGGATGGTGCTACTGCCCGGCCGTTTTAGCCAGCCCCAAGAGTATAAAACTAGTTATTGGTTGCTTAATACCCAGGTGCGCGATCGCTTAATGCAGGAGTATTTCCAGACTACAATCCCCGGCACTAATACTCCTAATTCAACTCTAGAGCAACGCCCCTCCTCTATCCGTATTGCTGTCCAAAATGCTACTGGAACCCCAAAGGTGGCAGAAAGGTTCGCCAGTTATCTAGCTAGTAAAGGTTTTAATAATACTTATATTATTGCTGACTGGACAGAAAGTGTGACAAAAACTCAGATTATTGCTCAACAGGGCGACCTAGAAACTGCAAATAAATTACAGCGAGCCTTGGGTGTTGGCAACCTAGAAGCCTCTTCTACAGGAGATATCAATTCAGATTTTACTATCCTTATTGGTCGTGATTGGCTAGAAAATCAGCCCTAGAAACCTAGTCTTGATCTTCCAGTCCTGCTTTGCGGGCGGGATTTAGGGGGTTCTTTCTAGTTTTAATTGAACCAAAACTGCTGTAACTAATAAATTGCAAATAAATTATCAATTGTTGACTGAAAATATATTGCGAGGTTTTCTATGTACCGCTACGGTCAACGTTACTTAGCGATCGCTGTGATCGCTTGCTTAGTATTTATCAACATCCCTGAGGTATGGGGACAAACCTCTAATACCTATTATGTTGGTGGAGCCACTGGAAATGATAGTAATGCCGGAACTAGTAATTCTCCGTGGCGGACTGTGCAGAAGTGTGCAGATACAGCCCCTAGTGGGAGTATTTGTGCGATCGCTCCCGGTATTTATCGAGAAAATGTTAAGCCCCGGCAAGATAATCTGACATTTCGGGGATCAGGGGCAGAAACTATTATTTCTGGGGCAGAAGAAATTGCACCCAGTGCTTGGCAACCCAGTGCTAACGGGTCTTATAGCACCACCCTTAACTGGAGTATGAATCGCCGAAACTGGGAATTTCTGGGCAATAATCAAGTATTTTGGGACAAGCAAATGCTCCCAGAAGCACGATGGCCTAATTTGGCAAATATTAACTATGTGACCGAACTAACGGACTCTGGAGCTATTCGAGAAGATAACGTCAGAGCCACGGCCGCCACGGGTAGTGGTAATAATGCCAGTTACACCACTCCTAGCCTCAGCCAGTTACCCGACTTTAGTGGGGGTAAAATTTCTTATATAGTCGGCTATCGGATTATGGCCGGAACCTGTGATGTGACAAATAAAAGTGGTAGCACAGTCAACTTTGTCTGCAACCCGGATCCCGGCTCTGAGGGAAATCGGAATGGGACAACTAGAGTAGAGGGGGGAGATAATCCGGGAATGCTATCCCCTAAGGCAAATAATTATTTTTATCTGTGGGGCAAAAAAGATTTTCTTGACGTGCCGGGGGAATGGTTTGTTGATCCTCCCCAGAATGATAGTAATGCTAGTCAATTTACCCTAACTATCCTGCCTCCAAATGGGATTGATCCCCGCAGTAGTAATGCGCCTAGAGTCCAGGTAAAGCGCCGTAATTATGCCTTTGATCTCTGGCAACGATCGGGAATTAAGATTGAAAATTTGGCGATCTTTGGGGCTACAGTTCAGTTTGAGAGTACGAATAATATTACGATCGATCAAGTAGATTGGCGCTATCCGCACCATTTCCAAGAGGCTCCTACCTACTTTTATAATGGGGGAACGATCGCTATTTCTCTCAAAGGTACTAATAACAAGATTATCAACTCTTATCTTGCCCATGCCCCGGCGGGAATGATTCAACTAAGTGGCAGTAATCACCTGATTGAAAATAATGTGATCCAAAATGTGGGCTATGTAGGAATTGGGGTAGGAATTGGGGGATCAGCTCCGGGGACAAAGATTCGGCAGAATACGATGTTTAATGCTGGACGCTACTGGGTACAACTAGAAAAGGGAGTAGATGTCCTTTATAACGACATTTCTCAATCTCATCGGCGGATTTCTGACCTAGGGGCAGTCTATGGTTGGAGTGCAGAAGGGGGTGGAGCGCAGATTGCCTACAACTTAGTCCACGATAGCTATGGAGAAAAAAAGAGTTCTGACCAGCAGTACGGCGCTCACGGCATCTATGCCGATGACAACTCGACTGGGTTTGATATTCACCATAATATTATGTGGAATCTAACTTCTGCGGGGCTGATGTTGGCCAGCTATAACCCCAACAGTTCCGCGGCTCGCCAGTATAATCCCGGTAAAAATAACCTAAATATAAGGGTTTACAATAACACCACCGATGAATTGGATTACTTAATTCGGGATGGTTTTATGACCGGATTGGAGTTTCGCAATAACCTGATCCGGCGTCAGAGTCAACCACCGGGGACTCCCTCTAGTGCAGGGACGATCGCCTATAGTAATAATTTCTTTGGTAATCCGACTCCGGGTCTAGATGGGCAGTTTTCCCCAGAAGTTGGCTCTCCTCTGATTAATGCAGGACAAGTGTTACCTCCTTATACCAATGGTTTTTCTGGGGCGGCTCCCGATATCGGGGCGCGGGAATTTGGGGCGACTCCTTTTGTAGCAGGAGCGATCGCTAGAGATAGCGATCTCAATCAAGTCCAAGCCAGTTGCACCCAAGGCAGCACAAACCTAAATTGCAACTTAACTAATTTACCCCCCGGTAGAAAGGTTCCCCTTGATTTTCAGCTAAGAGTAGGTGGTAGCAATATAGTTACTAATTTCAATAGCCAAACTAATTACCAAAATAATCTCACCATCGCAACGGGAACTGGCTCTGCATCTACTACTTTGTCTGCTGCTCAGTTAAAGCAACTAGAAGTTAAATCGGGCAGTGGGAATTGGGTTGTTGCCAATAGTCAGGGTACTCCCCCGACACCAACTCCATCTCCCATACCTACTCCCACGCCAACTCCATCTCCAAACCCCAGTTCTGTCAAAATTACTAGGGTGACACCGGAGCCGATCGTCGCTGGAGCGACAACCACAATTACCAAGTCTTAGTCAGGATTAATCCCCCTTGATCGCCGGTGAAGTCCTTTGAGACTGCCCTAGGAGGGTTTAATCTATTGTTGCCACAAAATTCTGTAACTTTTAGTACAACAGAAGGCTACTGTTCCTAGAGAAAATGCGCTTAACAAACTTACGTCGTTACGTTTACATTAAAATTAAAAACTAGGAAATATCCATGAGTGGAAATGAAGCCCGTATCCAAGCAGTTCATCAGATTACTAACCGCAAACTGATGCCGCCCAAGCCCCCACAACGCTTAGAAGAAATGTGGGCTGCGAATGTTTTTAACCTGAGTAAAATGCAGGCAAGTCTGCCAAAAGCTATTTTCAAATCTATTAAAAATACGATCGTGACCGGAGAAAAACTGGATCCTTCGATCGCCGACGCTGTAGCCACCTCCATGAGAGATTGGGCTTTATCTAAGGGTGCTCTTTATTATGCCCACGTCTTTTATCCCATGACTAATCTATCTGCCGAGAAGCATGATGGTTTTATCTCGGTACAGGGAGACGGCAGTGTTATTTCTGAATTTTCTGGTAAGGTACTGGTACAAGGGGAGCCTGATGGTTCTTCCTTCCCCAATGGTGGCATCCGCGATACCTTTGAGGCCCGGGGCTATACCGCTTGGGATGTCACCAGCCCAGCTTACATCATGGAAACGGACAATGGAGCTACTCTATGTATCCCTACAGTGTTCGTATCTTGGACTGGGGAAGCATTGGATAAGAAAGTTCCTCTCCTGCGCTCGATCGCTGCTATGGACAAAGCCGCCATCAAGGTGTTGAAAATCTTAGGTCACACTGATGTTGCTCATGTCAACTCTAGCTGTGGAGCTGAACAGGAATATTTCTTAGTCGATGCGAACTTTGCTAGTCAACGTCCTGATCTCTTACTAGCAGGGCGGACGTTATTTGGTAAGGCTCCGGCTAAGGGGCAACAGTTTGATGATCATTACTTTGGCGCCATCCCTGAACGGGTGCAAGTATTTATGCAGGATGTGGAAGAAATCCTATACAAATTAGGGATTCCTGCTAAAACTAGACATAACGAAGTGGCTCCCGGTCAATTTGAACTGGCTCCTTTCTTTGAAGATGCCAACGTGGCTAGTGACCACCAGCAAATGATTATGACAGTACTGAAATTCACTGCCAAAAAACATGGCTTTACCTGTCTCCTCCACGAGAAACCCTTTGCGGGGATTAATGGTTCTGGGAAGCATGTTAACTGGTCTGTGGGCAGCTCTACCCAAGGAAACTTACTAGACCCCGGTGATAATCCCCACGATAATGCTCAATTCCTTGTCTTCTGTGGGGCGGTGATTCGGGGTGTGCATAAGTATGGCTCCCTGATGCGGGCGGCGATCGCTACTGCCAGTAATGACCATAGACTAGGGGCGAATGAAGCTCCTCCTGCCATTATGTCTGTCTATCTCGGCTCTCAATTAGAGGAAGTCTTTGAGGAGATTAGAACCGGCACAGTCAAGGAATCTAAGCAAAAAGGAATTATGAATCTGGGTGTAGATGTTTTACCTCATCTAACTAAGGATGCGGGCGATCGCAACCGGACATCACCCTTTGCTTTTACGGGCAACCGATTTGAATTCCGTGCTGTGGGATCAAACCAATCGGTATCTGGCCCTTTGATTGTCCTAAATACCATGCTGGCAGATTCCCTAGAGTGGATGGGTAATCGCCTAGAAGATGAATTGTCTAAAGGTTTAGAACTAAGTACTGCCATTATTGCAGTTCTGAAAGAAGTGATGGAGCAGCACGGAGCAGTGGTGTTTGGCGGCAATGGCTATTCTGAAGAGTGGCACAAAATGGCGCAGGAGCGGGGTCTATCTAACCTCCGCACCACAGCAGATGCTCTCCCAACTCTGAAAGCCGACTATGTTGAAGACCTATTCAAGAAAACTGGGGTATTAACTCCGGTGGAACTGGAAAGCCGCTTTGAAGTTTATGCGGAGCAGTACATTCTCTCAATCGAAGTAGAGGCAAAGCTGGTAATTAATATGGCAAAAACCATCATTTATCCTGCTGCTGTTGAGTATTTATCTAAGCTATCCTCAACTATTAATGGTTTGACTAGTTTGGGCATTGATCTAGATAAAGCAGGTTCTCAAAAAATTGCCAGTCTGGTCAATTCTATGATGGCTACAACTGATAAGTTAAGCGAAGTTATTGCGAAACATGACTTTGGCTCTACCGAAGACCACATGCAATATTGCGCCCAAACTATCCGTCCTTTGATGGATGAGGTGCGGGTCTATGCTGATGGTCTAGAAGGGGAAGTAGCTGATAGCTTCTGGCCTCTGCCCACCTACCAAGAAATGCTATTTATTAAGTAGATTTTGATTCGAGGTAAGGACTGCTCTTGCCTCGAATTTTTATATTTTGTAAAGTGGTGTAGTTTATAAATTGGTGTAGTGGATGAAAGTTGAAGTTTTTAAGATTGCCCAAAGTTCCCCTGATGATCTCACGGGATTGATAGAGCTAATTCAAAATCAGAAATTAGACCCCAAGACTATCATGGCTGTGATGGGAAAAACTGAGGGGAATGGTTGTGTTAATGATTTTACCCGTGGTTTTGCAGTTGCAACCCTTAAGGCTTACCTTCGATCGCATATCGGCGAAGACTTAACTAGCAAAATTGTATTTGTCATGTCTGGAGGAACAGAAGGGGTTCTGAGTCCTCACTTGACAGTCTTTACACGAGAGATTCAGAAATTAGATACCCCACCCCATCTAGGACTAGCCCTAGGAGTGCATCATACCCGCAACTTTTCTAGAGATGAAATTGGAACTTTGGTAATGGTAGAAGTAGTTGCCGCCGGAGTTGAGGCGGCGATCGCCGAAGCTGGATTATCTCCTAGGAATGTTCACTTAGTCCAAATCAAATGTCCCTTGATTACAGCTTCTGGGCAAGGAGCGGGGCAGTCAGCTATTACCCAAGATAGTTATAAATCAATGGCTTATTCCAGAGGAGCTTCGGCTTTGGGGGTCGCTCTGGCCTTAGGAGAAATTTCTCTAGCCCAACTCACTGCTGCTGATATTTGCCATAACTTTGATCTTTATTCCTCGGTTGCTTCCACTTCCTCAGGGGTGGAACTCCAAAACTGCGAGATTTTAGTCTTGGGTAATTCGCCTAGTTCCTACAGTAATTACTTGATTGGTCATAGTGTCATGGCTCATGCTCTAGATACTGGGGCAGTACATAGAGCGATCGCTAGTAGCCAAGATTCTACTATATCCCCAAATAATAGCAATCCTATTGTCAACGTTTTTGCCAAAGCTGAAGCTGCCCCCTCTGGTCAGATATTGGGGTGTCGCCATACTATGCTGGATGATTCTGATATTAATCATACCCGGATGGCTAGAGCAGTAGTCGGGGCTACGATCGCCTCTATTATTCAAGACCCAATGATATATGTTTCTGGGGGCAGCGAGCATCAAGGCCCGGCAGGGGGCGGGCCTATTGCCGTAATTAGTAGACGGGCTTGAGTTTTTCTGGCGGTGATAATAACAAAACCTAATGACCGATCGCAATCACGACACCTATAAAACTTCTAGTATTGTTTGGCACTATACCCAATTAAGCAAATTGCAACCCGCAGAAAAGACTATTCTTGATCTGTTGCAATCCCGATTACCAACTATGAAGATGTTAGATATTGGGATCGGTGGTGGGCGAACAACTAAGCATTTTGCTCCCCTTGCGGGAGAATATACGGGCATAGATTACTCGGCAGAAATGATTAGTGCCTGTCAACAAAGATTTGCTAATTCTGCTCAACCTATGACCCTAGAAGTCGGGGATGCTAGGAGCTTGGGACAGTTTGTAGATGATACTTTTGATTTTATTTTGTTTAGCTTTAATGGGATTGATTATGCTTCTCCTAGCGATCGCCTCCAAATCCTCCAAGAAATCTGTCGAGTGGGCAAACCGGGGGGATACTTTTTCTTTTCTAGCCACAATCTTCAGAGTATGACGGCAGATTTTGATTATAAAACAAAACTTAGTCTAAACCCCCTAAAAAGCTACGTTAATTTAGTCATGCTGGGGCTATTGAAACTAAATAATCTTGCCATCACCCGGGAGCAATTACGAGATGCTGACTATTTAGTGATTAAAGATGAGTCCCATAATTTCCGTCTCCAAACCTATTACATTCGCCCCCAAGCTCAGATTAAACAATTAGCCCTTGATTTTCATAATATTGAAATCTATTCCTGGAAAAGTGGTTTACTAATTACCAATAGCCATGAGCTATCTATAAATTCTGATCAGTGGCTTTATTATCTTTGTGTTATCAATTAGAGCTTTATTATTTGGCATTATTTGGCATTATTTGGCATTATTTGGTATGAGTGAATCCTTTGACGATCGAGGAGATGACTTTTCCGGCGGGGTGAGCGATCGCTATGTTGATCGCTACTTTGCGGGTTTTTATCCCCCCCTATTTTTTCCTAGACTAGAATTAGACAACCGAAATTAAACAACCAAAAAATCAAAAGGAGAATTGTCGCTCTGTGAATTCAATCACTGTCCGCATGACCGAGGTATGTTACACTGCCTTACAGTTTTTGTGCAAAATAAAGAAATCTAAAGTAGGTATCGATTAATGGAACCACTTTATCAATATGCTTGGTTAATCCCCGTACTACCCCTTGCTGCCGCCATGATTGTGGGCATGGGATTAATTTCGGTTAACAAGATTACCAATGGTCTGCGACAAGTCAATGCTGTCTTCATCATTTCTTGCTTGGGTGCAGCCATGAGCTATGCCTTTGCCCTATTGTGGAGCCAGATTAATGGTCATGAGGCATTTACTTATACCTTTGAGTGGGCTGCCGCCGGAGATTTTCGCCTGACTATGGGCTACACGATCGATCATCTAGCCGCCTTGATGCTGGTAATTGTCACCACCGTGGCTTTGCTCGTGATGATCTACACCGATGGCTACATGGCTCATGATCCCGGCTATGTCCGTTTCTATGCCTATCTAAGTTTATTTAGCTTTTCCATGCTGGGGTTGGTGATTAGCCCCAATTTAGTCCAAGTTTATATATTTTGGGAATTGGTAGGCGTGTGTTCCTACCTACTGGTGGGTTTTTGGTACGATCGCAAAGCCGCCGCTGATGCTTGCCAAAAAGCCTTTGTAGTCAATAGAGTGGGCGATTTTGGTCTATTACTAGGTATCCTTGGCTTATACTGGGCAACCCAGAGCTTTGATTTTGAAATTATGGGGCATCGCCTGGTGGATCTGGTCAATGGGGGAGAGATTAGTGGCTGGTTAGCCGCTTTGTTTGCTATTTTAGTTTTCCTCGGTCCGGTAGCCAAATCTGCCCAATTCCCTCTCCATGTGTGGCTACCCGATGCTATGGAAGGCCCAACACCTATTTCTGCCCTAATCCATGCAGCAACTATGGTGGCGGCGGGAGTATTCCTGATTGCCCGGATGTATCCGGTGTTTGAACCCATACCCTTAGTGATGCAGGTAATTTCTTGGACGGGGGCATTTACTGCCTTCTTGGGGGCCTCGATCGCCCTCACCCAAAATGACATCAAAAAAGGTCTGGCCTACTCCACCATTTCCCAACTGGGCTACATGGTCATGGCTATGGGCATCGGGGCTTACAGTGCGGGTTTATTTCACCTCATGACCCATGCCTACTTCAAAGCTATGCTCTTCCTTGGTTCTGGCTCCGTAATTCACGGGATGGAACACGTGGTTGGTAATAACCCAGTCCTAGCTCAAGATATGCGCTTGATGGGGGGCTTACGCAAACATATGCCCTTCACTGCCTCTACCTTTTTTGTGGGAACCTTGGCTATTTCGGGGATTCCTCCCTTTGCTGGTTTCTGGTCGAAGGATGAAATCTTGGGTCTGGCTTTTGAGGCAAATCCGGCTCTGTGGGTAATTGGCTGGGCTACGGCAGGGATTACAGCTTTCTATATGTTTAGAATGTACTTCTCCACCTTTGAAGGCAAATTCCGAGGCAATGAAAAATCTATCCAGCAAAAACTGCTAGTTGCTGCGGGGATGGTTCCCGCCGTCCAGAATTTCGGACCCGGAGCCATGAATGTGCAGGAATTAGCTGCCGAAGATCATGGGGAACACCACAGCCATGATCCCCACGAATCACCTTGGACTATGACTCTGCCCTTGGTAATTTTGGCTATTCCGTCCATGCTGATTGGCTTAGTAGGTACGCCCTTTAATAACTACTTTGAAGCCTTTATTCATCCCGCTGGAGAAGTGGTGGAACAGGCAGAGGAAGTTAACCTCAAGGAATTTCTGATTATGGGTGGCAACTCTGTCGGAATTGCTTTAATTGGCATCACCATTGCTTCTTTGTTCTACCTATCCCGGAAAATTGATGCGGGAGCGATCGCTCAAAAGATTCAACCCCTCTACCAGTTTTCTCTCAATAAATGGTACATCGATGATATCTATGGCAGTGTCTTCGTCGTTGGTTTGCGCCGCATCGCCCGTCAGGTCATGGAAGTAGATTACCGAGTAGTAGATGGTTTGGTGAATCTCACGGGATTTTTTACTATCCTTTCTGGAGAAACCCTCAAATACTTTGAAAGTGGTCGAGTCCAGTTCTATGCTCTGATTATCTTTGGTGCTGTCCTAGGTTTAGTTGTAGTTTCTGGCATTAGCTAATTGATAGAATACAGAAATAAAATACAGAGGGGCGGCGATCGAGAGCCATCCACCTCAGTCCGAAATTAACCAAAAATACGATCGTAATTAAAGACTCATGGATAGTAACTTTCCTTGGCTAACGGTAATTATTCTTTTCCCGATTATTGCCGCTCTGTTCCTGCCCCTCATTCCTGACCAGGATGGTAAAACTGTCCGCTGGTATGCCCTAGTGGTAGGGCTGCTAGACTTTTCTCTAATTGTCTACACCTTTGGCAGTTTTTATGACTTCAATAATCCAGACCTGCAACTAGTAGAAAGCTACTCTTGGGTGTCGCAACTTGACCTGAGGTGGTCTGTGGGTGTAGATGGTTTATCCATGCCTCTGGTGTTGTTAACCGGCTTCATTACCACCCTAGCTGTTCTAGCTTCTTGGCCTGTCACCTTCAAACCCAAGCTATTTTATTTCCTACTTCTAACTATGTATGGCGCTCAGGTTGCCGTATTTGCAGTGCAGGATCTATTACTTTTCTTCTTGGTTTGGGAATTGGAGCTAATTCCGGTATATTTGCTCCTTTCCATCTGGGGCGGTAAGAAACGCCTCTATGCTGCAACTAAGTTTATTCTCTACACCGCTGGGGGTTCCTTATTTATCCTAGTAGCGGCTTTGGCAATGGCTTTTTATGGGGATACTGTCACCTTTGATATGCGGGCTTTGGCTAATAAAGATTATGCCGACAACTTTGAGTTATTTCTCTACAGTGCCTTTCTGATTGCCTATGCTGTTAAATTACCCATCTTTCCCCTGCATACTTGGCTCCCCGATGCCCACGGGGAAGCTACAGCCCCGGTACATATGCTCCTCGCCGGGATTTTGCTGAAAATGGGTGGCTATGCCCTAGTACGAATGAATGCGGGAATGCTGCCCGATGCCCATGCGGTGTTTGCTCCTGTTTTGATAGTTTTAGGAGTGGTTAATATTGTCTATGCAGCTTTAACTTCCTTTGCCCAAAGAAATCTGAAGCGGAAGATTGCCTATTCTTCTATTTCCCACATGGGTTTTGTGTTGATTGGGTTAGGTTCTTTTACGGAACTGGGTTTAAGCGGGGCAGTCCTCCAGATGGTGTCTCATGGTTTGATTGGGGCGAGTTTGTTCTTTTTAGTAGGGGCAACCTACGATCGAACCCATACCTTGATGTTGGATGAAATGGGCGGTGTGGGACAAAAAATGCGGAAGATCTTCGCCATGTTCACCGCTTGCTCTATGGCATCCCTTGCGCTCCCCGGCATGAGTGGATTTGTGGCAGAACTGATGGTATTTGTGGGTTTTGTCACTAGTGATGCCTACGATTCCACCTTCAAAATTGTGATTGTTTTCTTGATGGCAGTAGGGATAATTCTTACTCCCATTTATCTCTTGTCAATGTTGCGAGAAATTTTCTATGGTGGAGAAAATCAAGAACTAGTTTCCCATGAGGCTCTAATTGATGCGGAACCAAGGGAAGTTTTTATTATTGCTTGCCTTCTAGTTCCCATTATTGGGATTGGTTTGTATCCCAAAATCCTCACAGGGATCTACGATGCCACCACCACCCAACTCACTGCTCGGCTCAGGGCTTCAGTCCCCTCTCTAGCTAAACCAGCCCTAGCCCTAGAGGGACAAAAAATGGCGACTATCCAAGCACCTAGGCTTCCTTAGATGTGGGGATAAAACTATGGAACCCATTTGATATCTCCTCTATAGGATGTGTTAGGTGCTAGCCGTAACACATCCTACGAAAATAATTGATGGGTATCGAAATATCCCAAATGTGTTCTACGTCATGGGCTGCTCTTATTTTTTTATATTTAACTGCCCTTGAAATTTCTGCAACTCGTAGAGTTTTACCCCAATCTGATACTCATACTGACTCAACAATCGCCCATAGATATAACCTGCTTTTCCATCTAAAAAGCCTAATTGAATAACATAAAATAACAAAAATCTAATTAGAGGTTTGAGGGGCAACCTCACCCAAATTTTCTTTAGGAATCTTT
>ENA-OBLH01000408-OBLH01000408.1-metagenomes-genome-assembly--contig:-NODE-408-length-14667-cov-3.89187_pt1 | contig 14667 bp, 13 predicted proteins | sample MGYA00153382_OBLH01 | MGnify analysis MGYA00153382
ACAGGCGACACCTACAGTGAATTCGGCAGTTGCCGCATGGGGCCTGGATGCTGAAAAAGAGTTGAAAAAAATCCCATTTTTTGTACGCGGCAAAGCCAAGCGCAACACCGAACAATACGCCAAAGACATGGGTCTGCAAACCATCACCCTAGAAACACTTTACGATGCCAAAGCTCATTTCAGCCGCTGATCGCGCAGGCCATGTGCCGATGCGTGTTGTGCTGGTCACCATGGACAGCCACCTGGCCAGTGCTGCTGAGCGTGCCAATCAGGCACTCCGCAAAACCATGCCTGGCCTAAGCTTCAGCGTACACGCCGCAGCCGAGTGGGGTGATGACACCCAGGCACTGGAGCGATGCAAAGCCGACATTGCGCAAGGCGATATTGTGATTGCCACCATGCTTTTCATGGAAGATCATTTTTTGCCCATCCTGCCTGCACTACAAGCGCGCAGAGACAATTGCGATGCCATGGTGTGTGCCATGTCGGCGGCTGAAGTTACCAAGCTGACGCGCATGGGCAAGTTTGACATGTCTGCGCCAGCCACGGGTGCACTGGCATTCTTAAAGCGCCTGCGCGGCAAGCCGCAAACCGCCAGCGAGGGCGCTCCGGCAACAGGCGCGCAAGCCACTGCCGGCGCCCAGCAAATGAAAATGCTGCGCCGCTTGCCCAAAATACTGCGATTCATTCCCGGCACAGCGCAAGACGTGCGGGCTTACTTTTTGACCTTGCAATACTGGCTGGCGGGTTCACAAGAAAACGTGGCCAGTCTGGTTCATTTTCTGGTGGATCGTTACGCCAGCGGTCCGCGCCAGCCCATGCGTGGTTTGGCAAAACCACAGGACCCGGTTGAGTATCCTGAAATTGGTGTGTACCACCCCAAAATGACGCACGGGGCCTCTAGCAGCCGAATGGCAGACACACTGCACGCGCTGCCGCTGGTTGCCACAACAGGCAAGCGCGGCACCGTCGGCTTGCTGCTGATGCGCTCTTATGTATTGGCCAACAATGCAGACCATTACAACGGCGTGATCACAGCCCTCGAAGCCCGTGGTTTGCGCGTCGTGCCCGCCTTTGCAACCGGATTGGACCAGCGCCCTGCCATTGATGCCTTCTTTTATAAAGAGGGACGTCCCACGATTGATGCGCTGGTGTCATTGACTGGCTTTTCGCTGGTGGGCGGCCCGGCATACAACGACTCCAAGGCTGCTGAAGATATTCTGGCCAAACTGGATGTTCCTTACCTGGGGGTTACCCCTGTCGAATTTCAAACGCTGGATCAATGGGGCGGCTCGTCACGTGGCTTGCTGCCCGTGGAAGCCACCATGATGGTTGCCATTCCAGAGCTTGACGGCGCAACCGGTTCAATGGTGTTCGGTGGCCGCGGCAGTGCCGAACACATTACCTGCACGGGCTGCGCCCATGCTTGCACATTTAAAAATGCCGTTGATGCCCACGACATGCACAGCTGCATCGAGCGCGCAGACATGCTGGCAGCCAGGGTCGGCAAACTGGTGGATTTGCGCCGGTCGCAAAGAGCTGAACGCAAAGTAGCGGCGGTTGTGTTTAATTTCCCGCCCAACGCCGGTGCAACTGGCACAGCCGCGTTTTTATCTGTCTTTGAATCGCTCTTCAATGTCATGACAGCGATGAAACGTGAAGGCTACACGATTGATGTGCCCGCCACCGCTGACGTTTTACGTGAAGCCATCATTACAGGCAATGCGGCTTTACACGGCGCCATGGCCAATGTGCACACCAAAATTAGCGCTGACGATCATGTCAAGCGCGAAAAACATCTCAATGAAATAGAAGCCCAATGGGGTCCAGCACCGGGCAAACAGCAAAGTGATGGCGCCAGCATTTTTGTACTTGGCGCACGCTTTGGCAATGTCTTTGTCGGCATCCAGCCAGCGTTCGGGTATGAGGGCGACCCGATGCGTTTGCTGTTTGAAAAAGGCTTTGCGCCGACCCATGCTTTCTCTGCGTTTTATCGCTGGTTGCGTGAAGACTTTGGCGCAAACGCTGTGCTGCACTTTGGCACGCACGGCGCACTCGAATTCATGCCCGGCAAGCAAAACGGCATGACAGCCACTTGCTGGCCTGACCGCTTGATTGGCGATTTGCCCAACATGTATTTGTATGCATCAAACAACCCTTCTGAAGGAACGATTGCCAAGCGCCGTGCTGCTGCCACGCTGATCAGCTACCTCACCCCACCCGTTGCGCAGGCTGGCCTGTACAAAGGCCTGGTTGAACTGAAAGACCTGCTTGAGCGGTTTCGCGGCTTGGAGCCTGAAGCCCAAACCGAGCGCGATGAATTGGCAGTGATGATTCAAGCGCAGGCTGCAGAGCTCGACCTGGCCAGCGCGGAACCCGCCTGGGGCACGGATTCAAATGTACGCATCACCAAACTCAACAACGATGTGCTGGAGGTTGAGTACACCCTTATCCCCTACGGCTTGCATGTGGTCGGTCAGGCACCCAGTCCGGCAGAGCGCGTTGATTTGCTGCTGTCGTGTGCAGAGGCTTCACACGGCATCAAACCTGAGCGGACTTTGATTGAGGCGCTGGTGGCAGGCCGCAGTCCTGAGGTATTGGCAGCGCAGGACACCCAACAGCTGACCATGCTTAAAACTTTGGCTGCCACCGACAAACTGATGGCTGAAGACCATGAGATTGACGGCATTTTGCGCAGTCTGGATGGACGCTTTTTACGCCCCGCACCGGGCGGTGACTTGCTGCGCACTCCCGCCATCCTGCCAACCGGACGCAATCTGCATGGTTTTGATCCCTTCCGCATCCCAAGTGCCTATGCCGTGATGGATGGTGCCCGCCAGGCTGAGCGCCTGTTGCAAAAGCACATGGCTGACGGCCACGCATTCCCCGAAAGCATTGCGATGGTGTTGTGGGGCACCGACAATCTGAAAAGCGAAGGCGGGCCAATTGCACAGGTACTGTCACTGATGGGTGCAAAACCGCGTTTTGACAGCTACGGCCGTCTGGCCGGGGCTGAGCTGATACCGCTAGCTCAAATGACGCGGCCACGCGTCGATGTGGTCATCACGCTGTCAGGCATTTTTCGCGACTTGCTGCCGCTGCAAATTAAACTGTTGGCTGAAGCTGCCTTTATGGCTGCAAGTGCCGACGAGCCACCAGAGAAAAACTTCATTCGCAAACACGCCTTGGCTTTTCAGGCCGAGCATGGTGGCGACCTGGAAACCGCTTCGTTGCGCGTTTTCGGCAACGCTGAAGGAGCATATGGCTCGAACGTCAACAGCCTGATAGACAACAGCCGCTGGGAAGACGGCGACGAACTGGCCGAGACCTACAGCCGCCGCAAAGGCTTTGCCTACGGCCGTGGCGGCAGGCCTGTGCAGCAAGCCAAACTATTGCAAAGCGTGCTGGCAGGCGTACAGCTCGCTTATCAAAATCTTGACTCGGTAGAACTCGGCGTGACGACAGTAGACACCTACTTTGACACACTGGGCGGTATCAGCCGCGCCATCAAACGCGCAAAAACCAGCAAGGAAGGAGTAAACGCCGAGATGGCACCGGTTTATATTGGTGACCAAACCCGCGACGCCAATGGGGGCGGCACAGTGCGCACGTTAACAGAGCAAGTTGCACTGGAAACCCGCACCCGCATGCTCAATCCTAAATGGTATGAAGGCATGCTCAAACATGGCTACGAGGGTGTGCGGCAAATTGAAGTGCATGTGACCAACACCATGGGCTGGTCCGCCACCACAGGCCAGGTGCAGCCTTGGGTGTATGAGCAGCTCAGCCAGACTTTTATGCTGGATCCAGCCATGCGCGAGCGCTTGGCCAGGCTGAATCCAACCGCTTCTGCGCGTGTGGCCAATCGACTGCTTGAAGCGTCCGAACGCAAATTCTGGACACCTGATAGCGCCATGCTGGATGCCTTGAGGCGTGCGGGTGAAGAGCTGGAAGACCGGCTCGAAGGTGTGTTTTCCAATTCTCTCGATATACCCCAACAAGGAGCTCATGCTTAATAGGCAGGCGCATAACTATGACCACGACAACTGTCCCCTTCCCCAGCATCAAAGGCCGGGGTGAGCGCACCAAAATTCAGCTCGACGGAGAAGGAAGCCTGCAGGTTCAGCTTGACCCCAATCTTAAAATTGGAAATGCAAAGGTGTTTGCGATTTACGGCAAAGGCGGCATTGGCAAAAGTACCACTTCATCCAATCTGTCTGCGGCATTTTCAAAATTGGGCAAGCGGGTACTGCAAATTGGCTGCGACCCCAAGCACGATTCCACTTTCACCTTGACCAAAAAAATGCTGCCCACCGTCATTGACGTGCTGGAGTCAGTCGATTTCCATGCTGAAGAGTTGCGGGTTGAAGACTTTGTTTTTCCAGGTTACAACGGCGTGATGTGTGTCGAAGCAGGCGGCCCGCCCGCAGGCACCGGCTGCGGTGGTTATGTGGTCGGTCAAACGGTCAAGCTGCTCAAAGAGCACCATCTGCTGGAAGACACTGATGTGGTGATATTTGACGTGCTGGGCGACGTGGTGTGCGGCGGTTTTGCTGCGCCACTGCAACATGCCGACCGGGCACTGATTGTCACTGCCAATGACTTTGACTCCATTTTTGCAATGAATCGTATCGTTCAAGCCATCGGCGCCAAGGCCAAGAACTACAACGTACGCTTGGGCGGCGTGATTGCCAACCGCAGCAAAGACACCGATCAGATCGACAAATACAACAACAAGATTGGCTTGAAGCTGGCGGCGCACTTTCCTGACCTGGATGTGATTCGCCGCAGCCGCCTGAAAAAATGCACGCTGTTTGAGATGGAATATTCTCCTGAGCTGGAGGCTGTGCAGAAAGAGTACATGCGCTTGGCCGCATCGCTCTGGCTAGGCACCGAGCCATTAAATGCCGTGCCCATGAAAGACCGCGATATATTTGATTTGCTGGGTTTCGATTGAAAGACCGCAGCGTGGATACCGCTACCTACACCAGCCGACGCAGCCAGATCGAAGACTACTTCGACCGCACGGCCGTGCAAGCCTGGGAGCAACTCACATCCGATGCGCCTGTGGGCCGTATCCGCACCACGGTTCGCGCTGGCCGTAACAAGATGCGCGGCACATTACTGTCGTGGTTGCCCGAGGATATGCGGGGGCGAAGAGTTCTGGATGCAGGTTGCGGCACAGGAGCATTGGCGGTAGAGGCTGCGCGTCGGGGTGCTGACGTTGTAGCCATTGACCTGTCGCCCAAGCTGGTTGACCTTGCACGCCGGCGGATGCCTGAATCATTTGTACATGGTTCGCTCGAATTTCGCAGCGGCGACATGCTGGATCCCGAGCTTGGCATTTTTGACCACGTTGTTGCGATGGACTCCATCATTCACTACGAAACCAAAGACGCGGTAGCTGCTTTGTCGCGCCTGGCAGAACGCACCTCGACATCTATTGCCTTCACGTTCGCACCACGCACACCGTTGCTGGCCGCCATGATTTCCATCGGCAGGCTTTTGCCAAGAACCAACCGCGCGCCGTGGCTTGAGCCCATGGCCAAAGAAAAATTGTTGGCCTTGATGGCTCACGACACCGTACTCCAAAAATGGCAGCACAGCAGGGATGAGCGCGTATCCAGCGGGTTTTACAAATCACAAGCCATGGAGTGGATACGCTTGTGAAAATCCCCAGTTTTAAAAATGGCATTCGCCACCTTCCCCTGCAGTACCTGCCATTTGCAGATGCTGCAAGTGAAGGCTTGCCGCTGATGCGCCTGTTAAGACTGTCATTGTTCCAGGTGACTGTTGGCATGTCGGTTGCGCTGATGGTGGCAATTCCTTTGCTCGTCGCTCCTTTCAGGGCTGTTACGGGGTTTCGTTCAGATACACATCGCTCTGCCTTTGGCTGGCGACGCGTGCCGTTCATATGGACAGGCACCATGCTGCAATTCCTGGGGCTGACCTTTATGCCGTTTGCGCTGCTGGTGCTCACGGGGCAGGGAGATATCAAAACTCCCATATGGTTTAACCAGGGTATTGCTGGCTTGTCATTTTTATTGGTCGGTATTGGTCTGCAAACCTCGCAAACGGCAGGTTTGGCACTGGCGACTGATTTGGCCGATGAGCCTACCCGTCCTCGGGTGGTGGCATTGATGTATGTCATGTTGCTCGTAGGCATGGTGGGCAGCAGCTTTTTCTTTAGCTGGATGCTGCAAGACTTCACGCCTCAAAAAATGATTCAGGTCATACAAGGTCATGCCGTTTTGACGCTGGTGCTGAATGCAATTTCTCTGTGGAAGCAGGAAGCGCGTGATCCGGTGCGAGCCGCCGCTTTGAAACTGCAACCGGTTCCGGTATTCAAAGATGCCTGGAAGGCCTTCATAAACAACGGCAAAGCTCGTAGATTCTTAACCATGCTGGCACTAGGCACCGCCGCTTTCAACATGCAAGATATTGTTCTGGAGCCCTATGGCGGTGAGATTCTTAAACTCTCCATCAGCGCTACTACCATGTTGACTGCGTTGCTGGCAAGTGGTTCACTGTTGGCGTTTGCAGTGGCGTCCCGCAAGTTATCAAACGGAGTTGATCCGCTACGACTGGCCGCATATGGCTTGGTATGCGGCTTGCCAGCTTTTTCGGGCGTTATTTTTGCAGCGCCGCTGAATGCCAACTGGCTGTTTTATTCAGGCGTTTTTTGCATTGGTTTTGGCGCGGGTCTTTTTTCAGTCAGCACACTGGCAGCGGCCATGAGCCTGGAGCGTAAAGAGTTTGTTGGTCTGGCCCTTGGTGCCTGGGGTGGTGTGCAAGCAACCGCTGCGGGGTTGTCGATCGCCTTTGGCGGCGCTGCTCGGGACTTTGTATCCAGCCTGGCTTTGCAAGGCGCACTCGGCCCGGCTCTGGCTGTGCCTGTCACAGGCTACAGCTTTGTCTATTACACCGAGATTTGTCTGCTGTTCATCACGCTGGCGGCTATTGGCCCGCTGGTCAGGCGCGCTACTTTGTTGTCTGCAAGTCAGCCTGCCAAAGTCGAGCGTTTTGGACTGGCTGATTTACCGGGCTGATCTGTTTAAAGATTTTTTATATTTACTGCGACCATTATTTTTAGGAGACCCACCATGCAAATAGGCGCTATCACTGGATACCTTGACTTGCCCCAGATCGTTCTGTACGCGTTCTGGTTATTTTTCGCAGGCATTATTTACTATCTGGTGCGTGAAGGCCACCGCGAAGGCTACCCGATGGAGTCTGAAGAGCGGCCCGGTTCGGCTCCCATCACAGGCTGGCCCATTCCCGAGCCAAAAACCTACAAGCTGGCCAATGGCAAAGAAGTCACTGTGCCCGAGCTAAATCGCCCTGAACCGCCGGTTAATACCCGGCGCGATGGGATGTCGTTCGGTAACCCATACATTCCAACCGGCGACCTGATGACTTCTGGTGTGGGCCCAGGGTCTTACACCATGCGCGCAGATGTACCTGACATGGACTTGCACGGACAGCCCATCATTCGGCCTCTGCGCGTACTTGACGGTTTTGACGTCTCTAAAAACGATACCGACCCGCGTGGCTTGCCGGTACTGGGCACCGACAACAAAGTAGCTGGCAAGGTGGTCGACATGTGGGTGGACACCTGCGAGATGATGTTCCGGTTTATTGAAGTTGAGCTGAGCGTTGGCGAGGGTGCCCGCCGCGTGTTGCTGCCTGTGCCTTTTGCACGCATCAAGAGCGATAGCGTGAAGGCACACAGTATTTATGCTGCTCAATTTGCCAACGTGCCAGCCACAAAAGACGCCGACCAGGTCACTTTGCTCGAAGAAGAAAAAATCAGCGCCTATTTTGGCGCCGGCACGCTGTATGCTGACCCGACACGCGCGGAGCCTTTGCTGTGAAGGTTCAAGGCAACGGACACGAACACGAGTTTGAAGCGGCTTACGGGCTGCCCGAACCCTTACCCAAAGGCGAAAGCATTTTGTGGCAGGGCGCACCAGATTTGGCCGACCTGGCAGTACGGGTCTTTCACCTGAAAAAAATCGCGGTGTATTTTGTCGTGCTGATGGCTGTCAGGGGGTCTTACCTGTACTCGTTGGGTGGCGATAACCTGACCATCCTTGCTGGTGTATTGCTGGTGGCAGGCTTGGGCTTGACAGCCATGGCAGCGCTGGGTCTGCTGGCCTGGCTGACGGCACGTACCACCGCTTACACGCTGACCGATCAGCGCGTGGTGATGCGCATTGGCATTGTGTTGACGCTGACATTTAACCTGCCGCTCAAGCGGATTGAAACCGCTGGCCTGTTGCTGGCTGGCAAAGGTTACGGTGACATTCCTTTGGCCCTGAGCAGCGGTGACCGAATTGGCTGGATTAATTTGTGGCCGCATGCACGACCCTGGCGGCTCGCCAAGCCGGAACCCATGCTGCGCTGTATTGCCGATGCGCAGACCTTTGCCACCACGCTGCAAAAAGCGTGGACAAACGCCACCGGTAAAGCCAGCGCTTCAACGCAAGGACATGGCGAGTCAGGCACAGCGAGCACAGCAAACTGGCAAATGGACTCACTGGCCAACAAACCAGTCTGACAGCTATGACGACGACTCTGCCACCGACCACATCCGATACCTTTCCGCGCTGGGTGCTCTGGACAACAGCATGCCTGCTGGCATTCACGCTGGGCGCTGTGGCCCTGGTCCGCATAACGGGCAATGGGCCCGACCAGCTGGCTGCAGCAAGTCTCAGCGAAAGGTTGTTGCGCTTTGAGGACAGCCCAGGTGGTGGTGTGGCAGTGATAGATGGCGAGACGGGCAAGCTGCTTACCACCGTGACGGGTGAACAGGGATTTTTTCGAGGTGCGCTACGCGCCTTGGCCAGAGACCGCGTCGCCCGCAAGATCGGAGCAGAGCAGCCGTTCAAACTGATCTCCCGCACTGACGGAAGGTTAACTCTGTTTGACCCGGTATCGGGCCAACGTATCGACCTAGAATCTTTTGGTCCCACCAACGCAGCAGTGTTTGCCCAGTTTCTCACCATGCGGCCGCAGGTCAATCCTTAATACCCAATAGATTCATTCAGGACAGCATCATGCAAGCGACCGCCAATCCAATAACCGCTACTTCCACTGCCGCCATCACCCAGGCGTCAGCCGCGCTGCAAGCCAAACAGGACACATTGCTCAGTCCGCGTTTTTACACGACCGACTTTGCAGCCATGGATCGTATTGATGTGTCGTCCCTGCGCACTGAATGGGACACCATGCTGGCCGAATACGAAGGCGACAACAACCATGACCACTTTCAGCGCACGCCGGAGTTTGCAGTTGAAGTGGCCGAGCATTTTTCAAAAGTCTCGCCTGAACTGCGCCAAGAATTCATCGAATTTTTGATCAGCTCACTGACGTCCGAGTTTTCAGGCTGCATTTTGTACAACGAGATTCAGAAGAATGTCACCAACCCAGACATCAAGGCGCTCATGCGTTTCATGGCACGGGACGAATCGCGGCACGCAGGCTTTATCAATCAGTCGCTAAAAGACTTTGGTCTGGGTCTCGACCTGGGAGACTTGAAGCGCACCAAGGCATACACCTACTTCAAACCCAAATATATTTTTTATGCAACCTATCTGAGCGAAAAAATTGGTTATGCCCGCTACATCACCATCTTCAGGCAGCTGGAGCGCAACCCCGACAAGCGCTTTCACCCGATCTTCCGGTGGTTTGAGCGCTGGTGCAACGATGAGTTTCGCCACGGCGAATCGTTTGCGCTCATCATGCGCGCGCAGCCGCATTTGCTCAGGGGTTTGAATGTGCTGTGGATTCGCTTTTTCTTGCTGGCGGTGTACGGCACGATGTATGTGCGCGACCATACACGTCCGCAACTCAAAGCAGCCATGGGGCTGGATCCAACGGCGTATGACTACGAGGTGTTTCGCATCACCAACGACATCACCAAACAGGTTTTTCCGGTGTCACTCGACATCGACAACCCGGCTTTTCGCGCTGGCATGACACGCCTGTTTGCAGCACAAATGGGTATCAATGCCGCCAAGTCGCAAGGCGGCCCGTTGGGCTGGCTTAAACAGGGTTACTGGACAGCTGTCGGTGCAATGACGTTTGCGCGTTTGTACGTGTTGCCAATGAAGCATCACGCACTGCCAGCGGAAATCCGCATGCAGCCGGTTTGGTAAAAATAGTTTGAACTGCCAGTAATCATCAGCACACCAAAATGCCTGAGCTGAACGTATTAAATCTGGTACTGCCTGTGCTGTTCGCCATTTTTATATGGTGGTTTTCTACCGGCGTGGTGTTGCTGCTTAATGGCATGCCGCGCACCACTTTCCGCTGGAGCGTTTTGATCTCGTCGATGCTGGCGTTGACAGCGCTGTATGGCCTGTCGTATACCGCCAATACATTGAGTGTTGTCAATGCTTACTGTGCCTTTACCTGCGCGTTGCTGGTGTGGGGCTGGCACGAGCTGACGTTTTTAACCGGCTGGCTAACCGGCCCGCGCCAGCAAGCCTGCACCGCACCCGGCGGCTGGCCTCGTTTTACCCAGGCAGTTGCAGCCATTTTGTGGCATGAACTGGCTATCCTCGCCAGTGGCATGTTGCTGGTCGCCATCACATGGGATGCACCCAATCAAGTTGGCTTGTGGACGTTTGTTGTACTGTGGGTGATGCGTACCAGTGCCAAGCTGAATCTGTTTTTTGGTGTGCGAAATTTGTCCGAAGAGTTTTTACCTGCTCACCTGACTTACATGGGCAGCTACTTCAGGCGTCGGCCCATGAATGCATTCTTACCTGTTTCCATTATCTTATCGACAGTAGCCCTCGTATTGATTGGTCTGCGCGCTATGAATATTGAGACGAGCACTGCTGATACCATAGGTTCAATTCTGGTCGGCAGCATGCTGGCCATGGCGATTTTGGAGCATTTTCTCCTGGTGCTGCCCTTGCCTTCGACGGCTTTGTGGCGCTGGGCGATGCGCAGCCGCACGCCGCTGGCTACTGCATCGGCAGCAGATTCGATGGGGCGCTGATGTCTACTGCAACTTCACCTTTCTCACCGCTTAATGTGGTCACCGCAACGCCTGCCGCTGGTTTTGTGACGCACAATTCGGGCGCCGGTCCGGCTGGCGAGCAAACCGCCATAGTGGTCGGCTCAGGATTTGGCGGCTTGGCCGCTGCGATTCGTTTGAGCGTGATGGGCTACAAAGTCACCATGCTTGAAAAGCTGGACGGTCCCGGTGGCCGAGGCTACGTGCGAAAGCAAGACGGCTTTACCTTTGACGGTGGGCCCACGATTGTTACGGTGCCGTTTCTGTTTGAAGAGCTGTGGGCACTGTGCGGTAAAAAGTTTGCTGACGACGTGGAACTGCGCTTGATGGACCCGTTTTACCGCGTCCGTTTTGACGACGGAACGCACTTTGACTACAGCGGTGACCCCGCCCGTATGCGTGCTGAAGTCATTCGCATCAGCCCCGATGATGCCGCTGGCTTTGACCGTTTTGTGCAAGAGGCTGACAAGTGCTACCGCCTGGGTTTTGAAACGCTGGGCTGCAAGGCGTTTGACAGCATTGGCGACCTGGTAGCTGCCCTGCCCGCCATGATGAAAATGAAAGCCTGGCGCACCATGTTCAGCCTGGTGTCCGGCTACCTCAAACACCCCAAGTTGCGGATGGCGATGAGCTTGCAGACTTTGCTGATTGGCGGCAATCCTTTTTCTGTCACAGGGGTGTACAGCCTGATCAACGCTTTGGAGCGCCGCTTTGGTGTGTACTCAGCCATGGGCGGTACGGGCAGCATCATCAATGGCATGGTCAAGCTGCTGACCGAGCGCGGCGTTCCGGTGCGCTACAACGCCGAGGTCAAACAAATCATCGTTGATAGCGGCCGCGCTACTGGCGTCGAGTTGGCTGGCGGGGAGCGTTTAGTGGCTGACATCGTGGTCTGCAATTCAGACACATCATGGACCTACAAAAACCTGATTGCACCCGAGCATCGCAAACACTGGACCGACAAAAAGATTGAGAACGGCAAACATTCGATGAGCCTTTTCGTCTGGTATTTTGGCATCAACAAACAGTACCCTGATGTGCCGCACCACACCATGGCGCTTGGCCCGCGTTATGAAGGCTTGCTTACCGACATTTTTAAAAAACACAAACTGACGGACGACTTTAGTCTGTATTTGCACCGCCCCACCGCCACAGACCCATCGGTAGCACCTGCGGGGTGTGACAACTTTTACGTTCTTGCGCCCGTGCCGCACCTGGATAGCGGTACTGACTGGATTACGCACGCAGAGCCATACCGGCAAGCCGTGTGCAAGCGGCTTGAAGAAACGCTGCTGCCGGGCCTGAGCCAGCACATCGTGACATCCCACGTTATGACACCGCAACATTTCCATGATGATTTGCTGTCCTACAAAGGCGCTGCATTTGGCCTGGAGCCCGTGCTGCTGCAAAGCGCCTGGTTCCGTCCGCACAACCGCAGTGAAGACGTTAAAAACCTCTTCATGGTCGGTGCCAGCACCCATCCCGGTGCGGGCATGCCGGGTGTGCTAATGTCGGCAAAAGCGCTACAAACCGTGGTACCTGAAATTCGCAACACTACCCAAGCGAGCAACGCATAAGCCAATGCCGCAAGCGCCGCCGTCTACCGCTCCCCTGACTGCGCCCTGGCATAGCAGCGCAGGCCAACGCGAAGCACGGTTTTGACTTTGAAGCCTGCCAGGAGCTGATGCGCGGCGGCTCCAAAACTTTTTTTGCGGCATCGCGCCTGTTGCCCGGCCGCGTGCGTGGCCCGGCGATTGCGTTATATGCCTTTTGCCGCGTGGCTGATGATTTGATTGATAACAGCTGCGACCGAATCACTGCGCTGGCCACCCTGAATGAACGCCTGCGCCGCGTGTATGCGAATGACCCCATGGCTTACGAACCTGACAGGGCTCTAGCCGCCGTTGTGCGTGAGTTTGACTTGCCCCTGGAACTGGTAGCGGCGCTGCTCGAAGGCTTTGAGTGGGACGCCGAAGGCCGCCGCTACGAAACCATTGAAGAGTTGCAGGCCTATGGCGCGCGCGTTGCAGGCAGCGTGGGCGCGATGATGGCCGTTGTCATGCGCACCCGGGGTGAGCAAGCGCTAGCGCGGGCTTGCGACTTGGGCGTGGCCATGCAACTGACCAACATTGCCCGCGATGTGGGCGAAGACGCCCGTTTTGGCCGTCTATATTTGCCTTTGGCGTGGATGCGCGAGGCCGGGCTTGACCCCGATGCATGGCTGCAAAACCCGGTGTTTGACAGCCGCATCGCCAGCGTGATTGACCGCCTGATCAAAGCCGCCGATCTGCTGTACGAGCGCTCTGAGCATGGCATTGGCCAGCTGCCGCGCGACTGCCGTCCCGCCATACGCGCAGCACGGCTGGTGTATGCCGAAATAGGCCGCGAACTTGAAAAAGCCGGTCTGGATTCCATCAACCACCGCGCAGTCGTGTCTGGAAAACGCAAGCTGGCACTCCTTGTACGCGCCAGCGGTGCAGCCATTATTGCGCCCGCCAATCCCAAACATCACTTTGAGGCGCTGCCTGCCAACAAGTTTTTGGTGCAGGCCGCCATGCTGCCTGGCGGCCATTTGCCCGCTGAACCCAACCAGCCTGTGCACCGCAGTTTTGATGAGCGCGCCCGCTGGGCTGCCGAGCTGTTTGAGCGGCTGGAGCACACCAAAGCCAGCCGCAATACAGCCTACCATGCAGAGGCAGCCTATGCGGCAGCCCATGGTCGCCGCCCGCACGAGCAGGCAACGCAACAAGCTCAGGTTTAAGCAGCATGTCAACCCTGATGATCGTCAAAGTGCTGGGAATTATTGGTTTGGGCGCAGCCTTTGTGTGGTGGCAGTTTTATGACCTGGCGCAAGAAAAAAAGCGCGCGATCCAGCGCCAGACAGCACTTGAAAAAGATCCACCTCCAAATGCATGAGTCACCTTAGCGAGAATGTTTTGCTATTAATTTATGAGCTTATCGCGCCCGATTTCATTCGATTACAGACCTATTCATCGCAAGAAATGATCCTTTTTTGCCTTAGGAGAACCTCATCATGCTAAGCCGTATGCTTTATGTCAGTACAGCTGTTGGCCCCGTCACTACCGCTGTCACGGGCACCATCCTGCGCAGTGCGCAGGCGCACAACTCCGCGAACGGCATCACCGGCGTGCTGTGTCAGGGGCGCGGCGTGTATTTGCAAGTGCTGGAAGGCGAACGCAGCAAGGTGGACGCACTATACGCACACATCACGCTCGACAAACGGCATCACCAAGTGGTGCTTCGCCAGCAAGAAGACATCAGCCGCCGCCGTTACGGCAAATGGGCAATGGCTCACGTGGATATGGGTCACATGGATGTGAGCCACCTGACAGACGCAGAAGCTGCCCACCATCAACGAACCGCTTTTGACCCCTACACCGCAACGACTGAAGAGGTGATGGCGAAAATAGATGCACTGATCGCTGCTGGCAAGGTGATGAATGCGCCTGTGGTTTAAGGTAGCCAGCTGCTATTTATTTAAGATCTGCTTGCACACGTATTGATTGGACTCAAAGCTATTTTTATGGTTAAGAAAATGATTTGTAACCTTTAAAACCACTCAAATCCCGTCCCCTGCATCCACAAACACCCGCGCCTTGCGCGGCGTCAGCACGACG
>ENA-OBLH01000409-OBLH01000409.1-metagenomes-genome-assembly--contig:-NODE-409-length-14647-cov-4.9203_pt1 | contig 14647 bp, 9 predicted proteins | sample MGYA00153382_OBLH01 | MGnify analysis MGYA00153382
GACGCCGTGCAGCGCCATATTCATGCTGCCGATGCGCAGCATGGTGTTGTCAAAGTCGTAACCGTGAAACATGCCGCGGTGAAAGTGCTCGCGCGCTTTTGGGTCGCGCAGAATTTCTGGATGCTTGTCGCGCAGGTATTCGCCCGCTGCGACCAGAAAGCCGCAGGTGCCGCTGGCTGGGTCGCAGATCACGTCTTTGGCGGTCGGCGCGGTCATCTCGACCATCAACTGGATGTAGTGGCGCGGCGTGCGGAACTGGCCGTTCTGCCCGGCGCTGGCGATCTTGCCGAGCATGTATTCGTAGAGGTCGCCCTTGGTGTCGCGATCCTCCATCGGCACATGGTCAAGCATGTCCACCACCTTGGCCAGTAGCGCGGGCGTGGGGATGGTGAAGCGCGCGTCTTTCATGTGGTGCGCATAGGTGGAGCCGTCGCCACCCATCGAGCGCATGAACGGAAAGACGTGATCGCCAACGACGGCGTACATCTCGGCGGGGGCGAAGTTTTTGAAGTGCGACCAGCGCAGATCCAGATAGTCGCGGCCCCGGGGGTCTTTGCCGTCGGGGAACTGCCGGTTTTCTATAGGTTTGCCGAGACGAACAGACTTGTTTTCTTCAAGCGTGTGCAGGTCGTCGAGACGGCGCAGAAACAGGAGGTATGTGATTTGCTCCATCACCTCCATCGGGTTAGAAATGCCGCCGGACCAAAAGGCGTTCCAGAGGGAATCGACCTGGCCGCGAAGTTCGCCTGTGAGCATGGGGGGGTGGGTCTCTTCGATGAAGGGCGCGAATGCAGTTTCGCGCCGCAGTTGAATGGCGCGCCAGCGTATGACGCGACCAGCGAAGAATATCTGCGTCGAGAATGGGAAATCGTTACGCTGATCGTCTTGTAAGACCATCGCCGCGAGGTGCCAGAACCGTGAGTGAGCGCCTGCGCTGGCGGGGCGTTAAATGCGACAAATCCAGTATCCAACACGCAGGAAGGCGAGACTAGTGCAAGCGTCTGATCATGTTGAAGAAGAAATACCGACCCGCTTAGTGCCAAGATTAGAGGCGCCCAACTGATCCTCAAAATTCACTTTTGTCTCACGCGTGAGACAAAAAAGTCGACACTGGGGTCTTTGGCCTGGCTCGCAGTGGAGATAAGTCATTGAATTTGTTGGTGGCGCTTCAGGGACTCGAACCCCGGACCTGTGGATTATGATTCCATCGCTCTAACCAGCTGAGCTAAAGCGCCGTATTTACTACCCCCGAATTTTCGTGTTTTCGTAGCGAAGCCTTCTATTGTTGCGGATTGGGCGTTGTTTGTCAAAAACAGGGCGCGGTTTGAATTGCTCCGCGCATACAGCTCTTTACTGGAACCGCCTTGTTTGCTGGGAGCTTCCACTAAATATCTAATAGTCGACTAAAGCAGTAAAGCGCGTCTAAGCCCACAGTGGTTGGGCATTACGGCAAATAGCTATAGCCCAAATTTATTGCATCTTTTTCAACAAATAACGATCATAAAACGCAGTCATCGCGGCAAACTGAAAGTCCGCGTTGGCCTTCTTGGCAAAGCCATGGCCCTCATCCTCGGCTAGCAAATACCAAACGGGTGAACCGTTTGCCCGCACTCTTTTCACGATTTGTTCGGCTTCGGTGTACGGCACGCGCGGATCGTTTTTGCCGTGACTCACCATCAGCGGCACGCGGATTTTGTCGGCGTGGGTCAGCGGCGAAATGCTTTCGAGAAATTTGCGCATCTCGGGGTCGCGCTCATCGCCATACTCCACGCGCCGCAAATCGCGGCGGTACGTTTCGGTATTCTCTAAAAAAGTCACAAAATGCGAAATGCCCACCGAGTTGAACGCCGCAGCCAGACGGTTGCCGTACATCACGCTAGCGGCCAGCACCATGTAGCCACCGTAGCTGCCGCCCATCACCGCAACGCGGCTTGCATCGAGATCCGGCTGCGTCTGGATCCAGTCGAGCAGCGCGCCGATATCCTTCACCGAATCTTCGCGTTTTTTGTTGTTGTCGGCCTCAAGAAAACGCTTGCCGAAGCCCGCTGAGCCGCGCACGTTCGGGTAGATCAGCGCATAGCCGCGCTCGTTGATCCAGTAGTTGCTTCGGCCGCGAAAGCCCGGCCGCACCTGGCTCGCTGGGCCGCCATGAATCGAAATGATGACCGGACGTTTGCCCGGAAAATTTTTCGCATTCGGGCGATGCAGAAAGCCCGAAATGTTCATGCCATCAAAGCTGCGCCAGCTGATCGGCTCGGCCTCCGCGAAGGGACGCTTGACGGCGGCAACGACGGGGTGCTGCGTCCAGCGCGTGACCAGACCGCTATCCGCATCAAGCGAAAACACCTCACCCGGTGATTCCGCAGACTCGATAGCGAGCGCGAGGTCGCGACCATTTTTGTGCCAGCTCGCCGACGTGATCAACCCCGGCGGCAGCGCTGGCACCGGCAGCGCTTTGAGGTCGGCGTCGAACAATTTGAGTTGCGCATTGCCGTTGGCATTGGCGAGCACGGCCACGCGCTTGCCGCTGCGCGCGATCGACCAGCTGTCGACGTCGTACTCGATGTCCTTGGTAACCCACTGCCGTTCGCCGCTTTTCAGGTCAACGCGCGAAAGCTTGCCGAAGTCACCATCGAATTTTTTGCGATACAGCCAGCGCTCCGAATTGTCATCAACGGCTGCTTCACCGTCGCCAATTTCGCTGCGTTTGCCTGTCGCCAGATCAAGCGACCACAGCTTGCTGGATGTTGATGATTGATATTCACTGAGGATCACGCGGTTTTCGCGGTCAAACCAGCGCACCACCCGCCAGCCCGCGCCGTTCAGACTGGCCAGCTTGTAGCGCGCCTCCGGTTGCAGCGGATCAATCGCATACACGTCCACGCTGGCCTGCTCACGCTTGCCGCCAGTAGCGCTGCGATCCAGCGCGCGCGCAGTGATGATCACTTTGTCCTGTGCGGTGTTCCACGGCCCCAGCCCGTGCAGTTCACCGCTCGGTGTGATTTGTGTCTCAGACTGGGTTCTCGGATCAAGGCGATAAATCTGCGTGGCCTCATCGCCGCCGACGTCACGTGCAAACAGGATGTAGTCGCCCCGTTTCGGCTCAAAGCTCGCGTCGCGCACCGGCTCCCGCCCCCTGGTCAACTGCACGGGCTTACCCATCGGATCGGCTTGCAGGAACAGCTGATTGGTATTGCCCGCACGGCGCAGGATCAGCATGTCCTGCTCAACCGGATGCCAGCTGACGAAGCGGGTCGCTGCGAAGTCGCCGTACGGCGCGATTTCCTGTGCCAGCGATTGCGCGATCGGCGGTACGCCCTCGGTTTTCATCGCAGCGGGCGGAAGCAGTACAGATAACGATGCATTGTGCGGCAAATTCGGCGCGGGCGGTTGCGCGACGCTCGACGTGGTTGGCATGAAGGACAAACCAGCAACAAATGCAGAGGTAAAAATCAGCCGCATACAATCGAACGCGTGAATGCGCCCGCTCCTTTTATTGCTCTTGTTGCCACCGCTTCTAGCGAGGCAAATCGTGTGCCCGCGATTGTGCCAGAGCCCGCGCCGGTTGGCGCATTAGAGACTATTCTGAGTGTCGCCGAACCCCGACAAATCCTGACCTTACCCGATCATCTGGTCAATCAGATCGCTGCAGGCGAGGTCATTGAGCGACCGGCTGCGGCCTTAAAAGAATTGCTGGAGAACGCGGTGGATGGCGGCGCACGCGCCATCGAGGTGGAGCTTGCGGGCGGCGGCGCGGTGCTGATGCAGGTGACCGACGACGGGCGCGGCATAGGTGTTGCGGAATTGCCACTGGCGATAGCGCGGCACGCGACGTCCAAGATCGCGTCGTTCGATGATTTGGAATCGGTGACCAGTTTTGGCTTTCGCGGCGAGGCCCTGGCGTCGATTGCGTCGGTGGCACGACTGTCGATCACCAGCCGACCGCAAGGCGCACCGAGTGCGTTTCGGCTGAAAGCGGAGGGCGGGCAACACGAGCCAGCAGAGCCGGTCAGTGCGCGGCTTGGCACGACCGTGACCGTCGCTGAATTGTTTTTCAACACGCCTGCACGACGACGTTTTTTGAAGTCGGAAGCGACGGAATATGCGCATTGTGTTGACGCCGTGCGCAGGCTCGGGCTCGCGCGCAGTGACATCGCGATGCAGCTCACGCACAACAGTCGCGCCGTGTATCGCTGGCCAATGCAAGCGTGGCCCGCGCGGGTTGCGGCGGTGTTGGGCGCGGAGTGGTTGAACGCTGCGACGGCGATCAATGCCGATGCGGGGTTGCTGGCTATTGAAGGATTCGTGCTCAAGCCGAATAGCACGGTGCCCAATCGCGATGCACAGCATTTGTTCGTCAATGGCCGCTGGGTGCGCGACAAGGTCGTGCTGCACGCGATTCGCGATGCGCTGCGCGACCAGATGCATGGCGGCGCGTCACCCAGTTTTGTGCTCAAACTCGCACTCGATCCGCGTGCGGTTGATGTGAACGTACATCCTGCGAAAACCGAAGTGCGCTTTCGCGAATCGCAGGCCGTGCATCAGTTCGTGCGGCGCGCGGTGGGTCGCGCGATGAGTGGCAATGCTGCAACGCAGCCAGCCGTGTCAGCGGCGCAGAAATTGTTTGGGGATCGAGCTGCTGTCGAATCGCTCGCTACGTCGCCCATGCTGGCGTCCACGCCGACCCAGTCGTCGTTTGCGTCGTATCCCGCGTATCAACCGCGACCAAATGTCGGCGTATCTGAACGTATTGCCCAGTATTTCTTCGCGCCGCAAAGCGAAGTCTCAAAGCCGCTGCCCGCCACCGAGTTCCCGCTCGGCTTTGCGCTTGCGCAACTGCACGGCGTCTACATCCTCGCGCAAAACACCGCAGGGCTAGTCCTGATCGACATGCATGCCGCACACGAGCGCATCGTCTACGAAGGCCTGAAGTCGCAAGTGGCTGACGCAGTTGCGACGCAACGGCTGCTGATCCCAAGCGTGATCAACGCGACAGAAAAAGAAGTGGGATCGGCAGAAACGCATCGCGAAGCCTTGCAACAACTGGGCTTCGACGTAAGCGTGGTCGGCCAGCGCGCACTGACGCTGCGCAGCGTGCCCACGCTACTCGCGGATGTCGCGCCCGAGGCGCTGCTGCACAGCGTGCTCGCCGAACTCGACGAACTCGGTGTCAGCGCGATGATCGAATCGCGTCGCGACGAGTTGCTATCGACCATGGCCTGTCACGCAGCCGTGCGCGCCAATCGTGCGCTGACGGTCACCGAGATGAACGCGTTGCTGCGCGAGATGGAAGCCACCGAGCGCGCAGGTTCGTGCAACCACGGTCGCCCCACCTGGTACCAACTGACGCTCAAAGAACTGGACGCGTTGTTTATGCGCGGTCGCTGATGGCGGCTCCGGTCGTCTTGTTGGTGGGGCCGACAGCATCTGGCAAAAGCGCTGCGGCGATGACGCTTGCAGAGCGGTTCAACGCCGAGATAGTCAGCATCGATTCCGCGCTCGTCTATCGCGACATGAACGTCGGCACCGCCAAGCCGAGCGTTGCTGAGCAGGCGCAAGTGCGGCATCATCTGATTGATTTGATTGATCCAACGGACACGTATTCCGTCGCGCGTTTCGTCACCGATTGTCAGGCGGCAATTGCCGATATTTACTCGCGCGGCCGCATGCCGCTGCTGGTCGGCGGCACGATGATGTACGCCAACATGTTGGTCAACGGCATGAGCGACGTGCCGCCGGCAGACGCTGCGATTCGCGCTGAGTTGAGCGCGAATCGCGAGCGCGAAGGCATCGAGTCTTTGCATGCGGAGTTGATGAGGATTGATCCGATCACAGCCACTCGTTTGCCACCCACCGACACACAACGCATTGAACGCGCACTGGAAGTGTGGATGATTGCGGGTACGCCTTTGTCCGCGCTCCAAGGGCAACGCAAGCCCGCGCTGGCGGGGCTGCGCAGCCTAGTGTTGCGCTGGCTTCCCGCTGATCGTGCGTGGCTGCATAAGCGTTGCGAGGCCCGACTTAATGCCATGTTCGCCCAAGATTTCGTGGCAGAGATTGAATCGCTGCGTACCAAGTACCCATTGACCGCCGACATGCCGTCCATGCGCTGCGTGGGTTATCGGCAAGTGCTCGATGTGCTTGAAGGCCGTGCCCCAAAAGCGGAAATGTTTGATCGCGCGCTGTTCGCCACACGGCAACTCGCCAAGCGACAAATCACATGGCTGCGCAGTTTCGATGGTGATGTTGTTGAATGCGACTCAGCGGATGCGATTGAGCAGGCGGCGGTGCTAATCGCCAGCGCGCGCAAGTTCTCATGAAAAAAAAGCCACTTTTCGTCGCCCCTGCGAAGGCAGGGACCCAACGTCTTTGGTCGAACTATGTGAGCGCGTTGGACACGTGGAAGTCACTGGATTCCTGCCTTCGCAGGAACGACGAATCGGGGATGCGTCAATGAATGCGTTCACATGAACAGCACCGATTTACTGCAAACGCCGCAGCGCTGGCTACAGTCGCTGGTGCGCCGCGTGCTCACGCTGTGGGTACGGGTACAAGTGTTCCCGCAACCACTGAAGATTGAGTCCACCGCGCCCGTTTGCTACGTGTTGCCACGTCCGTCGCTGACCAACAGCGCGCTGCTCGACGACTTGACGCGAACTCATCATGTTCCAAAGTCGCATGCACCGCTCAATGTGCCGCAGGCCGCGGACGTTCGTCCCGAACGTCACGCGTTCTTCGCCCTGCATGAGGATCGCAGCGGCATTTCCGCTCAGCGCCTGACGCGCTTGGTTGATGCGGTCGCCGAAGGCCGCATGACGGACGTGCAACTCATTCCGGTAAGCATTTTTTGGGGCCGTGCACCGGAGCGAGAGGAGCGAGAAGGTTCGGCGTTGCGAGGCCTGCGCTGGCTGCGACTGTGGGCTGCAGAAGGCTGGGGTGGCCGCTCGCGACTGAAAAAACTATTCGCGATGATCTTCTTTCGTCGCTCAGTGGTGGCCAAGTTTGGTGAAGCGATTTCGCTCGCCGAACTGATCAATATCGCGCAAATTGAGGGGCTCGATGGCGAACGCATTGTTCGTCGTGCGGCGCGACTGCTGCGCACGGAATTTCGCACTGAGCGCGAGGCGGCGATTGGGCCGGATCTGTCGCATCGGCGCACGCTGATCGACAGCATGATGCGCGAGCCGCGTGTACGCGAGGCAATGCTGCGTGAAGTTGATGACAAGAAGACCACGCTCGGCAAAGTCGAGGCTCGCGCGGACGGCATCGGGCGTGAGATTGCTGCGGATTATTCGTACCTGCTGGTTCGTATTATGGAAGGACTACTAGGCCGTTTGTGGAACCGCATTTACGACGGCGTTGACCTGCGCGGTGTTGAACGATTGCAGGCATTGGCCAAGGACAACACGCTGGTCTATGTGCCGTGTCATCGCAGTCACATCGACTATCTGCTGCTTTCGTATGTCGTTCACAAAATCGGTCTGACCGTGCCACACATTGCAGCGGGTGCAAACCTGAATCTGCCGATTGTGGGCGGCATCCTGCGGCGTGGCGGCGCTTTCTTTTTGCGCCGTTCTTTCAAGAATGATGAGTTGTACGGCGAGGTCTTTGCCGCCTACGTTCATGCCGTGTTGAAGCGCGGTTTCCCGATGGAATATTTCGTCGAAGGCGGTCGCTCGCGCACGGGACGATTGCTGCCGCCGAAAGCGGGATTAATCTCGATGACGGTGCAAAGTTATCTGCGTGAGCATACGCGACCGTTGCTGTTTGTTCCGGTCTATATCGGATACGAAAAGCTCTTCGAAGGCGGCAGCTACACAGAAGAATTGGCGGGCGCAGCGAAGAAAAAGGAATCGATCTTCGGCCTGATCACCGCCATCCGCGATTTGCGCCGCGAGCGTTATGGCACGGTCGGCGTGAGCTTTGCGCGACCCATCGCGCTGGGCGAATTGCTCGATGCTGAGGGCGCGAAGGACATGGACGACTGGCTGGCCGACAAGTCCTTGCGGCGGCGCGCGCTGACCGAGGTGTCGCGGCAGATTGCCGAGCGCATCAACGGCGCAGTGCATTTGAATCCCGTAGCCGTCGTTGCAACGGCATTACTCGCGACGCCCAAACACGCAGCGGATGCGGCGCAGCTCGCGAGCATCGTTGAGCGATTGCTTCATCTAGTGTCGCAATCCCGCGCCGCCCCCGAAGCCGTGCCAACAAAACTCTCGGGCAAAGAGGCCATCGCCTACACCGCCCGCATGGGCTACCTCACGCGCAAATCGCACCCGTTGGGCGACGTGGTGCTTGCAGAGCCAACGGCTGCGGTTTCGCTCACTTATTTTCGCAACAACGTGTTGCATTGCTTTGCGCTGCCGGGGTTGCTTGCCTGCCTGATCGTACAGTACGGCGTGATCGGCAAAACCAAATTGGCACGGTTGGCACGCGAGCTCTACGTGCTGCTCGAGTCAGAGCTTTACCTGCCGCCGTGGCGCGAGACCGATGCTGATGCCCAGTTTGACTTTGCCGTAGACGAGCCGTTGTCTGACCTGGGGCCCGTGACGCCGAAGTTTCTTGCTTTTGAACGGACGCTGGAAACGCTGGGTACCGACCACTGGGTGACCATTGAAACAGAAGCCAATGTGGTGAGCGCGTCGCCGCAAGGCACCGATGCCGCGATGCACCTCGAAGTGCTTGCGTCGACGATTCGCCCAACGCTCACGCGACATGCGTTGATGCTGGCGCTGGTGGTGCGCGGTGAAAGTGGCGAAAAGAGCCGCGAGTCGCTGGAAACCTTGTGTCAACAAGCCGCACAACATCTGGCTATGACCCACGTATTCAACGCGCCGGAGTTTTCGGATCGCACGCAATTTCGCTCGGCGTTTGACGCGCTGCTCCGCTCTGGTCTGGTGACGCTCGATTCGGCAGATTCCGTGCACTTTGAGCCTGCGCTGCTGACCCGCGCTGAGGACGCGGCGTTTCTGCTGCCGCCAGATACGCGCGCTGCTGTGCTGCGTGCTGCGGGACGCGGGCCGAGCATAGCGACGGTAGCGACAATAGGCTAAGACACTTATTCTGCTACGACACATTGATTGCCGTTTGGACCGTATCGTATTTGACCTTGCGCGTTAATCTGAACCGGGCGGAGTCAGCCGGACTGACGCGACGGGGTCGAAGAACCACCCGCACTTTGCGACGAAAGCGCGCCAATTTGCTGAACGCAAATTGTGACTATTGCAGTGGCGTGCGACGACTTCCCCAGTCGCCGCACATTGCTGGGCCATGTCACTTTCTACCGGAACGTAACGTCTGTACACCAACTACCATTAAAACGGAACCGGAGCGAGTTAACCATGTCCAGCGAAGCCACAAAACGAATGCTCGTCATCACCACGGCGATGGCCGAGGTCAATGCCGGATCCCACTATCTGAAGGGCGCAAACGGCGGCACGCCCGGCGGAGTGGCCGGGCTGACTCGCACGCCGCGCCTGCTTGACGATCTAACCATAGAGAAGCTCGGTGTGCACACAGCCGAGAGCGATTTTGGGGTCTGCCGGGGACGCTGGGAAATGCTCAAGGCACAGGGTGGCAAACAGTTTGCGAAGGGCCAGCCTGATCGCGATACCTTGCTGCCGGCGTATCTCGAAGAGCTAAAAACGGGTTGGCTGCCGTCAATGCTGTGGAAGTCATTCAACAGCACTGGGCTGTTTCCACGCCGCTCCGATAATTACCTGTTTCTGGGGGAAGACTGTCGCAATCGCCGTCACTTTGATTGCGAGGGTTTCATCGCGTGGGTATTGGTCAAAGCCGCTGGCAAAGACGCCGGATCGTGGAGCAAAGGCGTTACCTGGTATCAAAATGGCGGCAAAATTTCCGACAAAAAATACCTTCTTGATATCTATAAGGCATCAGGTGCGGCGTACGTCCACGAGGATGGCCGGAGAATCAACACGAGCGACATTCTCGACGGCGATATCCTCATCAGGAAGCCCAACGAGTGGGGCGGCGAGCACATCGCGTTCGCCTGCGCCCGGGGTACGGGGGTGCTCGAAGCAAGCGGCAAGGATCGCGGCGTACTGCGCTCGACCTACAAACCAAACTGGACGCAGCTGGCGCGCATCAAGAGTTGGTGACGTGCGCAGCTCGACGGAACAATAGTGCATGAAACCGAGGCACGACAAAACGACTGCTGCGCGACCGCTCACTCAACCGAAAACGGATTCAACAGCGCGATGCAGCAGCCTTCAAAGTCGGAGACGTTGCGGGTCGCCAGCGGAATGCGGTGCGCCAGTGCGGTGGCGGCGATGAGCATGTCAGCTGCTGTTCGAGTGTGGCCGCGTCGTTGCAATTGAACGCGCAACCCCAGCGCGCTGCGATGTCAGGCGTGATTGGCAAGATGTGTGGCCAGTGGCTGACGATTCGATCAAACGCGCTTTGTAGCCTGGCGCTCGGTCTCCATGCAACGCCGTAAGGCATTTCCCCGATGGTGACTACGGAGCGCGCCGGGGCGTTCTCCATTGAAAAAAAAAGTTAGTAACACCCGCGTTGGGCTCACGTCGCAGCATTTCACTGATGACATTGATGTCTACCTGCGTCATCGCAGATCGCCATCCGCGAGATCGGTAAACGCGTTCGTGCGGATGAGCAAATGCTGCAACCGCATAAAATCGAGGAATTCGTTCCTTTTTCGTTAGTTTGAACATCATGGCTGGCCGCACGCTTTACGACAAACTGTTCGACGCACACATCGTTCGCACTGAGGACGATGGCACGGCGCTGCTGTATATCGACCGTCATCTGGTGCATGAGGTCACGAGCCCGCAGGCGTTTGAGGGATTGAAGCTGGCGGGTCGTCAGCCGTGGCGCAAAGCCAGCATGATCGCGGTGCCTGATCACAACACACCGACGACGCCGGGGTTCACTGTGATTCTTGATCCGGTGTCACGCGTGCAAGTGGAGACGCTGGATGCCAACGCCAAAGAACATGGCTTGACGTACTTCAAAGTGGGCGACGTGCGCCGTGGCATCGTGCATGTGATCGGCCCGGAGCAGGGTGCGACGTTGCCGGGGATGACCGTTGTTTGTGGTGATTCGCACACGTCCACGCACGGTGCATTCGCTGCGCTCGCGTTCGGCATTGGCACCAGCGAAGTGGAACACGTCATGGCGACGCAATGCCTGACTCAGAAGCGCTCAAAATCGATGCTGGTGCGCTGCGATGGTCGCTTGCCAACGGGCGTAACGGCCAAGGATTTGGTGCTCGCCATCATCGGCAAAATCGGCACGGCGGGCGGCACGGGTTACGCGATTGAATTCGGTGGCGAAGCGATTCGCTCGCTGTCGATGGAAGGTCGCATGAGTGTGTGCAATATGGCGATTGAAGGCGGTGCGCGTGCGGGCATGGTGGCTTATGACGAAGTGACGGAGACCTATCTCAAAGGTCGGCCCTTCGCTCCGAAAACCGCCGAAGCCTGGGACGCGGCGACAAAGCACTGGCGCACGTTGACGAGCGATGTGGATGCCACGTTCGATCACACCGTCGTGCTGAATGCCAACGATTTGATTCCGCAAGTGACGTGGGGCACGTCACCCGAAATGGTGGTGTCGGTCGACGGCCGCGTGCCGGATCCTGACAAAGAAAAAGACGCGACCAAGCGCGAAGGCATCGCGCGCGCCTTAACCTACATGGGTTTGACGCCGAACACGTTGATGAGCGAGATCAAGATCGACAAGGTATTCATCGGCTCCTGCACCAACTCGCGCATTGAAGATTTGCGGGCCGCCGCTGCGGTGGTAAAAGGTCGTCGTCGTGCTGACAACGTAAAGCTCGCGATGGTCGTGCCCGGTTCCGGTCTGGTGAAAATGCAGGCCGAGCGCGAAGGGCTCGATAAGATTTTTGTTGCGGCAGGATTTGAATGGCGTGAGCCCGGTTGCTCTATGTGTCTGGCGATGAATGATGATCGTCTGGAGCCCGGAGAACGCTGCGCGTCCACGTCCAATCGCAACTTCGAAGGCCGTCAAGGCGCGGGTGGCCGCACGCATCTGGTTAGTCCGGCTATGGCTGCAGCGGCCGGAATTGCCGGGCATTTTGTTGACGTTCGTCGTCTTGGTTAATATTATTCTGTTACGCAAGTTCTAGTTATTTTCAAAAAGGAATCCATCATGAAACGAATTCTCAGCACCGCGCTTTTGTCGGCTTTTGTTTTGTCGGTTGTCGGCTGTAACACCGTTAAAGGTGTGGGTCAGGACGTGCAAAAAGCTGGCGAAAAAATCGAAGGCGCGGCGAAAAAATAACGCACCCAGAACCTCACTTTGCATTGAGCGACTTCATGGATAAATTTGTTACGCACACGGGATTGGTGGCTCCGCTGGATCGGGCCAACGTCGACACTGATGCCATCATCCCAAAGCAATTCCTGAAGTCGATCAAGCGAACGGGGTACGGCCCGAATTGCTTTGACGAATGGCGGTACTTTGATGTGGGGCAGCCGGGCGTTGATAACAGCAAACGCCCGCTGAACCCGCAGTTTGTGCTGAACGAGCCGCGCTATCAGGGCGCATCCATTTTGCTCGCACGGCAAAACTTCGGCTGCGGTTCGTCGCGTGAACATGCGCCGTGGGCGCTGCAGCAGAACGGTTATCGCGCCGTGATTGCCCCGTCGTTCGGCGATATTTTTTATAACAATTCGTTGAATAACGGGTTACTGGTGATTCGCTTGACGGACGCCGAAGTGGATCGGCTGTTTCACGATTGCGCCGCCTTCTCCGGTTTTGAATTGACGATTGATCTGGAGGCGCAGCAGGTGCGTGCAACCAATGGCAGTTTTGCGTTCGCGTTTGACATTGCCGCGTCGCGTCGCGAGCGGATGATCAATGGCTGGGACGACATCAGTTTGACCTTGCAGCACTCGGCGGTGATTTCCGCGTTTGAGGCGAAGCATCATTCGACGCAGCCTTGGCTGGCGTAAGGTTTCACTGAGCGTTCGTGGGCTCAGTTTGAACGATCCGCTTTTTCCTGCAACCTATATTTCACTGGGGATTAGAGGGTAAAAAGGTTAAAGTCGATAATGGCCGCAATTATGGGCTAAGCCCAAGTGCAGTATAGCTTTACGATAAAAGCTGTTGTCCAGAATAAGGTCGAAACTAAGCTCAATTTGCCGACGCCAAATCCGTCACATATTCACAAAACAACAACATGAAAATCCTAATCCTCCCCGGCGACGGCATCGGTTCTGAAATTGTGGCTCAGGCGGTTCGCGTTCTCGAAAAATTTAAGTCCGAGGGCGCACCGATCACGCTGTCGCACGGTCATCTTGGCGGAGCGGCTTACGACGCACACGGTCATCCGTATCCCGAAGCAACACAGCAACTCGCCCGCGATGCTGATGCGATTTTGCTCGGCTGCGTTGGCGGCCCGAAGTACGACACGTTGCCCCGCGCAGTGCGCCCGGAGCAGGGTTTGCTCGGCATTCGCAAAGACCTGAAACTGTTCGCCAACCTGCGGCCGGCAATGCTGTTCCCCGAGCTGGTCGCGTCGTCGTCGCTCAAGCCGGAGATCGTCTCTGGCCTCGACATCATGATCATCCGTGAACTCACGGGCGATATTTATTTCGGTCAGCCGCGCGGGCGTCGCACTAATTCGGCGGGCGAAGACGAGGGCTACGACACCATGCATTACGCGCGCTCCGAGGTCGAACGCATCGCGCGGGTCGGCTTCGAGGCGGCTATGAAGCGCAGCAAAAAATTGTGCAGCGTTGACAAGGCAAACGTGCTCGACACGTCCATTTTGTGGCGTGAAGTCGTCACTGAAATGGGCAAGCGCTACCCCGAGGTCGAGCTGTCACACATGTACGTCGACAACGCCGCGATGCAACTGGTCCGCGCGCCCAAACAGTTTGACGTCATCGTCACTGGCAACATCTTCGGCGACATCCTGTCTGACGAAGCTTCGATGCTCGCCGGTTCGATAGGCATGTTGCCGTCGGCGTCGCTGGATGCCAACAGAAAAGGTTTGTACGAACCGATTCACGGCTCTGCCCCGGACATTGCTGGCATGGATAGGGCCAATCCCATGGCAACCATTCTTTCGCTATCGATGATGATGCGCTACACCTTTGGTCGCGACGATTTGGCGGCCCGGATCGACAATGCAGTGCGTTCGGTGCTCGCTTCGGGCCTGCGGACGGGCGATATTGCCGACGCAAATTGCCGCTTGGTTGGCACGAAGGCGATGGGCGACGCGATTGTGGCGGCAATTTAGCGAAATTTCGGCAAAAGTGTTGCATGACGTTGACATGGCTAGATTGCCCTGTTGACGCACAACATCTGGTGCTAAAAGCGCTTAAACGACACAATATGTTGCGATTTTTGCTTCGGGTAGCTTGCCAGGAGTGAGCGCTCGCTCCGACGGCTCACGAGTTAAAGCTAATTCTGAGCTTGCAGCGGCAACCCCATGATGTTATTTTTCTAATAGTTTTCAGAATTCAGAGATAGGCATGCTGCGCCAAAAACCACTCGTTGTATCGCTCATCCTAGCTGGCCTTATTGCGTCAACTCAGGTGGATGCGCTCGGTCTTGAGCGCTTAAACGTGACCACCGCTCTGGGGCAGCCCCTAGTCGCCGAGGTCGAACTGTCAATCGCGCCGGGCGACGACGTTGA
>ENA-OBLH01000410-OBLH01000410.1-metagenomes-genome-assembly--contig:-NODE-410-length-14640-cov-2.78862_pt1 | contig 14640 bp, 13 predicted proteins | sample MGYA00153382_OBLH01 | MGnify analysis MGYA00153382
GGAACTCGATCACGTTCAGGAACGAGCGCCGCACCGCCGGGTCGGCCAGGGCTGTCCGGTAGTTCTCCAGGCCGACGAACGGCCGGGCCACCTTCATCCCCGGCGCGGTGAAGAAGTAGTCGTGGAAGCTGATCCACACGGCCAGGCCGAGGGGGTAGGCAAAGACGACCGCGAGGAACACGGCATACGGCGCGGCCAAGGCCATCCCGAGCGGCTGACGACCGAAGATGGTCGTCAGCCGCCTCGGGCGGCGCTTCGGCGGCGGCCTGGTCGGACCGGTGTGGTCCTGGACCTGGCTGGTCACCGTCGCGTTGGGCATGTCAACCGCTGGATCAGGACTGTCCGGCCAGGGTGTTGACCTTGTCGGCCGTGGTCTTCAGGCCCGCGTCGACCGGCGTCTTGCCAAAGATCACCGACGAGGAGTAGCTGTCCCGGAAGGCCTGCCAGATCGCGATCGAGTTCGCCACGTTGGGCACCTCGACGGTTCGTGCCGCCTGGTCGGCGAACGCCTTGTACGCCGGGTTCTTGACCAGGTAGTCGGCGTACACGGTGGTGAGGTCCTTGCGCAGCGGCATCTGACCGGTCAGGTTCAGCAGTGCGCCGTCCTGCGCCTTGCTGGTGGCGAACTTCAGCAGGTCCCAGGCGGTTCCCTGGTTCTTGCAGGCGCTGTACATGGCGATGTTCTTGGCGTCCGAGAAGGTGTGGATCTTGTCGGCCGTCATGCCCGCCGAGGTCGGCACGGGTGCGACGCCCCAGTTGACCTTGCCCTTGTAGACCGGGATGGCCCAGGGTCCGACGACGGCCATGGCGGCCTTCTTGTCGGCGAAGGAGTCACCTTCGATTTTTTCCTGGGGAGAAAGCTTGGCGGCATACATGGTGCGCCAGAAGTTCGACACCTTCTTGCCGGCGTCGGAGTCGAAGGTCGCCTTGCCGTTCTCGACCAGCTGCTTGCCATCGCTCTGGGCGGCATACAGCGGGTAGAAGTCGAACCACGACTGGAAGAACTCGCTCGTGGGTGACGGTGCGATGGCGAACGGTGCGGCGCCGCTGGCGACGAGCTTCTTGCTGGTCGCCATGAACTGGTCGTAGGTCGCCAGGGGCGGGGCGCTGGGGTCCACGCCGGCCTTGGTCATCATGTCCTTGTTGTAGAAGATCATGACGGGGTTGGACTTCCACGGGATCTGGTAGAGCTTGCCATCGGGGGACTTGTACTGGTCCGCCGCGGTGCCGCTGCGTGCCTCGACGTAGGCCTTGCCGTCCGGAAAGCTGTCCAGCGAAACGAGGCCGCCCTGCTTCTGGAACCCGGGAACCGCCGCGGGGGCGGTGTTCAGGACCAGGCACGGCGCATTCCCGGCCGTGATGGCCGCGCCGATGACCTCTTCGGACGACTTGCCCGCGGGGATCTCCTGTGCGGTCACCAGCTCCTTGGGGTGGGCGGTGTTCCAGGCCGCAACCATGGCCTTGCCCCAGGTCAGCTCTTCCTTGTTGTTGGAGAGCCAGACCTTGACAGGTCCGCGCGCGGTCTGCGCGGAGGTGCCTCCGGAGGTGCCGGAGTCACCTGAGCTCCCGCAGGCCGCTGTGGTGCCCATAGCCAACGTGATGACGGCTGCTGCGCAAACCTTCTTCTTCATCTTCAGGACTTCTTTCGGTGGAGGATCGACGCTGATCCGCGACGTTCCTTGCTGGGTGCGCCATGACCTGGATGACCTGGATGACCTGGATGGCCTGGATGGCCTGGTGGCGCGGTGGAAGCTCGGATGACGAACTCGGGCGCCGGCAGGTCGATCTCAGGGCCGGCGACCTGGTCGATGAGGGCGAGCAGCTGGATGGCCGCCGCACGGCCCCAGCCGACGACGTCGGTGCGCACCGTGGTGAGTGCGGGCTGGAGGTGTGCCGAGAGCGGGGCGTCGTCGAAACCGGTGATCGAGAGCTGGGCGGGGACCTCGACGCCGCGGCCGATCGCGGTGGACATGCCGGCGATGGCCATGAGGTCGTTGGCGTAGACGATCGCGGTGGGGGGCTCGGCCAGGTCGAGCAGGGCACTGGTGGCGTTGGCGCCGTCCTGGGCGGAGAAGTCGGCGGCGATGCAGGGGCCCGGCAGCAGCCCGGCCTTCGAGATGGCAACCGCCCAGGCGTCGCGCCGGGAGACGCTGTGCACGAACTCGGTGGGGCCGGACACGTGAGCGATGTTGCGATGGCCGAGGGCGACCAGGTGCTCGACGGCCGCGACGATGCCGGGCTGGTCGTCGATCCCCACAGCCGACCAGGGCCCGCCAGCGGGGGCAGGCCCGATCACGACGGTGGGCAGGGCGAGATCGGCCAGCAGCTGGGGACGCAGGTCGTCGACCCTCATGTCGGTCAGAAAGACGCCGTCGACGCGGCCGTTGGCGGCCAGCCGTCGGTAGCTCTCGTGCTCGCTGGCCTCGTCGCTGACGACCTGAAGCATCAGCGCGTAGCCCCGCTCCGACAAGACCGTCTCGCTGCCGGAGATGAAGGCGCCGAAGAACGGGTCGGCTCCGAGGGTCTCCGGCGTGCGGGCGATCACCAGCCCGACGGCGAGCGCCCGGGAGACCGACAGCGACCTGCCCCGAAGGCTCGGCGTCCAGCCAAGGTCTCGGGCGACGGCGAGGATCCGCTCGCGGGTGTCGGCGGCCACCCCGGGCCTGCCGTTGAGGGCAAAGGACACGGCCGCCTTCGACACGCCCGCGATCCGGGCGACATCGGTGATAGTGGTCGGAGTCGTAACCATCACCAGAAAATATAAACCGGTTCAGGTCCAAAGTGCTAATCCGCTGGAACGAGCCCGACATCTGGGATCGCGGCCGTCCGGCGCCGCAGTGGACACGCACCGCAATGCGGCGTCGTCATACAATGAGTCAACTGCCCCGGGCAAAATACGTCCTGGCCGACAGAGGAAAACACTTGAGGACACCGTCTGGCCCGAGACACTCCCGCAGCGATCCCGCACCCGAGCTCGCCCCCCGGCGCCGGCGGATCTTCTCGGTCAAGTGGGTCCTGCTGGTGCTCTTCGGGCTGTTCCTGCTGGGCGCGGCCTCCCTGGGAGTGGCCTTCGCCATGGTCAGCGTTCCCCAGCCGAACGACCTCGCCAACGCGCAGGCGTCCATCATCTACTACGCCGGCGGCAAGACCGAGATGGCCAGGATCAGCGAGGTCAACCGCGAGTCCGTGCCGCTGTCCCAGATCCCCCCGCACGTCCAGCATGCCCTGCTGGCCGCCGAGGACCGCTCGTTCTACCAGAACAATGGTGTTTCCCCCTCGGGGATCGCCCGTGCGGTCGTGGTGGCGCTCAAGGGCGGACCGACCCAGGGCGGGTCGACGATCACCCAGCAGTACGTCAAGAACTATTTCCTGACCCAGGACCAGACGGTCAGCCGCAAGGCCAAGGAGTTCATCATATCGATCAAGATCGATAAGCAGGAGTCCAAGGACACGATCCTCACCAACTACCTCAACACCATCTACTACGGCCGCGGGGCGTATGGCATCCAGACCGCAGCGAAGGCCTACTTCGGTCATGACGCCGCCAAACTGACCATTGCGGAGGGCGCGCTGCTCGCGTCGGTCATTCGCGGGCCGTCGTTCTACGACCCGGACCTGGGTCCGACCCAGAAGGCCAAGGCCACCGCGCGGATGAACTACGTGCTGGACGGGATGGTGACCCAGGGCTGGCTCAGCGCCCAGGAACGGGCCAAGGTGAGGTTCCCGGACACCCTCAAGACGTCCGGGCCGCGCAGGTCAGGGACGGTCGGCTACATCACCAACGAGGTCAAGACGGAGCTCACCAACAAGCTCCATCTGAGCAAGGACGACATCGACCGCGGTGGCCTGAGGATCGTGACGACGATCAGCAAGAAGGCTCAGGACTCGGCGGTGAAGGCCGTTGCCAGAAACCTGCCGTCACAGAAGAACACAGACCTCGCGAAGCAGCTCCACGTCGGACTCACGGCCATCCGTCCGGGGGACGGCGCCATCGTCGCGATGTACGGCGGCAGCGACTACGGCAAAAGGCCGTTCAACAACGCCACTGAGGCGACGATGCAGGGCGGCTCGACGTTCAAGGTGTTCGGGATGCTGGCCGCGGCGCAGAAGGACATCAGCACCAAGACGAAGTACGACGGCCGCAGCCCGCAGTACTTCCCGGAGTTTGTCGGCAAGAATGAGCCTCGGGGCAAGGTGACGAACTTCGGCTTCGAGTCGTTCGGCCGGATGACTCTGCGGAACGCGCTGGCGGACTCTGTCAACACGGTCTTTGCCCAGCTGAACATCGACCTCACCGATGGTGGCAAGAGCGCGACGGAGGTCAAGGACGCGGCGATCCTGGCCGGCCTCCCGAGGCCCTGCCCCGGGACCAAGCCCTCCAGGAGCTGCACCCTCGGGCTGGGGAACAACATGAGCAACATCTTCGGTACCGCCTCCCCTCACGTCATCGACATGGCCAACGCCTTCGCGACCATCGCCGCACAGGGGAGGAGGGCGACGCCATACCTCATCACCAAGGTGACGTCCGTGGACGGCAGAATTCCCGATTTCGAGGTCAAGACGAAGGTCACCGAGACCTTCGACAAGAAGGTGACAGCCGACGTCACGGAGGCGATGACACGGGTGGTGACGGACGGGACGGGCAAGGCCGCGCGAGCCCTGGACCGCCCGGCGGCAGGCAAGACGGGCACCGCGACGGACAACAAGGCGGTCTGGTTCGACGGGTTCACCCCACAGCTTGCGGCCGCGGTCGGGATCGTCCAGGGCGAAGGAACCAAGCAGATCACCGTCGACAACATCGGCGAGGTCACCGGTGGTGGCCTTCCGACCAAGATCTGGACGGCGTTCATGAAGGGGGCCCTCAAAGGTGAGGAAGTGAAGGACTTCCCGCGCCGCGTGGGGCTGGGCGACAGCAGGCTCCCGCCGCCGCCGCCTATTCCGACGAAGACCACACCGCCCACGTCCACGCCCACGTCCACGCCCACGTCTACGTCGAGCCCTACTGGCACCCCGACGACGCCTCAGCCCACCACGTCGGACCCGACCAGGCCAGAGCCGACGCGTACCAGGCCCACGAAACCTGGGCCGACCCTCACCGTTCCACCGACCGCGGGTGCAGGGCAGAAGGCTCCGGCGGCCTCTGCGGCGCCGTAGACCCGACTCGGCGCCAGCCGGGGGACTGGGGAGACCGACGCGGCTGCGCCGACACAGACGCACCATCGCGCCCCGTAGTCTGGCCCGCATGTCGCCCTACGCCCCGGAGTCGGTTGCGCCGTCCCGCATCGACCCGGTCGCGGCTTCCGCCAGTGAGTTCATCGGGGGCCCCCTGGGGCGGTATGCCGCTCCGGCGGCGCGGGGGGCTCGGGCGCTCTGGCAGCCCGCAGCCGCGGTACTGGCCGGGCTTGCGAGCCTGACGGTCGCCCTCGGCCTGGTCCAAAAGGGCCACTGTTTCACCGGGGGCTGGAGCAGCCCGGACCAGTTCTGGCACGCCTGCTACTCGGATCTGCCGATAAGCGCGGGCATCGGACAGGCGATGCCGTACCTGCCCGGAGCCCCCCATCTGGACCAGCCGGTGATCTCGGGGCTGTTGATGTGGCTGATCGGCCTGCTGGTCCCCGACGGGTCCGCCATCGCGGGGCAGCAATGGTACTTCGCCTTGTGGGCCGTGCTGATCACCGTCGTCGTGATGGTTCTGGTCGTCGTGACGGCGGCGTCGGTCCCGCGGACCCCCTGGCTCGCCGGGCAGGTGGCTCTGAGCCCCGTGCTCGCGCTGGCCGCCCTGGTCTCGGTGGATCTGCTCGGAGTGCTGCTGGCCTCGATGGCGTTGCTGGCTTGGGGGCGCACGCGGATCGTGCTGGCCGGGATCCTCCTGGGCCTGGCCGTCTCGGCGCGTAGCTATCCCCTGGTGCTGCTGGTGGCCATCGGCCTGCTCGCGGTCCGCTCGGGACGGGTTCGGGCCTGGACCGGACTGGCGGCGACGACCCTGGCCACCTGCCTCGCGGTGACCCTGCCGTGGCTCGTGCTCAACTCCGATGCCCTGCTCTCGGTCTACCGCACCTGGTGGCGCTCAGGGCCGAGCTACGGCTCGCTGTGGATGGTCTCGGGTCTGATGGGTCACGGACTTCCGCCGGGCCGCGTGACGGTGCTTGTCATCCTCGGCTGGCTGGGCGCTCTGGTGGTGGGCGCGGTCTTCGCCCTCAGCCTTGACCGGCGGCCGACGGTTGCGGAGGTCTCACTGGTGATGCTGGTGATCGTCGTGGTGACCGGCAAGACGATGCCGGTGCAGGCCGGGCTCTGGCTGCTCCCTCTGATCGCCCTGGTTGGCCTCAGGTGGCGCGATCATCTGATCTGGGCCGGTTTCGAGGTGACCTACTTCGTTGCGGTATGGCTCTACATCGCCGGCCTCAGCAAACCCGACCGTGGCCTGCCTGGCGGCGGGTACTCCACCCTGACGCTGTTGCGCATCGCCGCCTGGCTGTATGTCCTCGTGCAGGTATGGCGGGTCGCCGGGCCCCGCCCGCCGCTCATCTCTGCCGAGTCTGAAGGCCGGGAGTCCGAAGGCCAGGACTCTCGGGAGGGGGACGAGGTCGATCCGCTGGCCGGTCCCATGGTTGGTGCCCCGGATCAGGTGCTCGTGCGTTTCAGCTGAGTGTCGAGCCCCATGGGGTCCGGACGCGACATGCCCGGTGGCGATGCCGCCCGGGACACGCCCCGACGATTTCCGGCGTGAGGCGAGTTGCCGGTACGCTCTTGGCGTTCGCCTCGTGCTCCACGATGTTGGTCCCCGACCCTTGTCGGTGGGCTCTGACATGGTGATCGAGGTGGGACGCTGCAACCCTCCTGTCACGGATGGACCGTGACCGCACTAGACCGAAGGAGGTGGGTTATCAGCATGCGTCAGTACGAACTCATGATCATTCTCGACCCCGATCTCGAGGAACGCACCATTCAGCCCTCGCTCGACAAGTTCCTGTCCGTTGTCACCAAGGACAACGGCACTGTGGACAACGTCGATCTGTGGGGCAAACGCCGTCTGGCCTACGACATCAAGAAGAAGTCCGAGGGCATCTACGCCGTCGTCACCTTCAGCGCGGAGTCGGCCACGGCAAAGGAACTGGACCGTCAGCTCGGCCTGAACGAGTCCATTTTGCGGACAAAGCTCCTGCGCCCCGGCGCCTGACTCCGAACCTGAGGACTCGATATGGCTGGCGACACCGTCATCACGATCATCGGCAACATCACTGGGGACCCCGAGCTGCGGTTCACACCTTCGGGTGCTGCCGTGGCCAACTTCACCGTTGCCTCGACCCCGCGTCAGTTCGACCGGACGAGCAATGAATGGAAAGACGGCGAGACCTTGTTCATGCGCTGTTCGGTGTGGCGTGACGCGGCGGAGAACGTCGCTGAATCGCTGCAGCGTGGCACGCGTGTGCTGGTCTCCGGCCGACTGAAGTCTCGTTCCTACGAGACCAAGGAAGGCGAGAAGCGCACAGTCATCGAGTTGGACGTGGACGAGGTCGGTCCGTCGTTGAAGTACGCCACTGCCAAGGTGAACCGCACTCAGCGAGGCAACGGTGGCGGCGGCAACTTCAACTCCGGCGGCCAGGGCAGCCAGGGCGGTGGGTCCACAGGCGGTAACACCGGTGGTTCCGGCGGCCAGGGTGCTCCTGCCGTCGATCCGTGGGCCACTGGCCCTCCCGCGCCAGCCAACACCGGTGGCGGCCAGCCGGCCGGTCAGCAAGGTGGCTGGGGCAACGGCCCGTCATATGACGAGCCACCCTTTTAAGTAGTTCAAGCAGTTATGCCATCCCAGGATTAACAGCCCTGGGCTCCTCTCAAGAATGGAGAGCACCACGATGGCCAAGCCCGTAGTGCGAAAGCCCAAGAAGAAGGCCAACCCGCTCAAGGCGGCAAAGGTCGAGAACATCGACTACAAGGACACTGCGCTCCTGCGCAAGTTCATCTCTGACCGCGGCAAGATCCGCGCTCGCCGGGTGACCGGTGTGTCCGCACAGGAGCAGCGCCTCATCGCCACGGCCGTCAAGAACGCCCGTGAGATGGCACTGCTGCCCTACTCCAGCTCGGCTCGCTGAGCTAGCTGACCGAGAAGGAGAAGCACAATGAAGGTTATTCTGACTCACGAGGTCACCGGCCTCGGGACCGCTGGTGACGTCGTCGACGTCAAGGACGGCTACGCCCGCAACTTCCTGCTGCGTCGGGGTCTGGCCACTGGCTGGACCAAGGGCGTGGCAAAGCAGGTGGCCGCGATCCAGAAGGGCCGTGAGGTCCGCGAGATCAAGTCCCTCGACGAAGCCAAGGGTATGAAGGGCCAGCTCGAGGCCAAGTCGGTCAAGGTCGTCGCCAAGGCGGGCAAGTCCGGCCGCCTCTTCGGCGCCGTAACCCAGGGTGATGTCGCCGACGCCGTCAAGGCAGCCGGTGGCCCCCAGCTCGACCGTCGCAAGATCGAGCTCTCGGGCGCGATCAAGGCGACTGGCTCGTTCGAGGCGCTCGTGCGCCTGCACCCCGAGGTGCAGGCCACGGTCAAGCTGGACGTCATAGCAGGTTAATGACGTAGCAGGCGAGACGGCGCAAGCTGACCGGTCTCCCCGGAGACAGTTTCGATCACGCAGTACGACCGAGGGCGCGGATCCGTTGAGGATCCGCGCCCTCGGTCGTCCGCCCCCTCCGCTGTCCTTCCCCTGTCTTGTTGCCCCGACACCACCGTTCTGGGTTTGATGAGGCGCCTGTTCGGTGGTTCTGCGGCAGCAAGCGCGGGTGGGGGCGGGTGGGGGCGAGTGGGTAGGGTCTGGAGATGCGTATCGGGGTTGTGGGAGTGGGTCGGATCGGGTCGTTTCATGCTGAGACGCTGATGGGCCTGGACGGGGTCGAATCGGTGGTGCTGGCTGATGCCGATCCTGCCCGAGCACGGGCGGTGGCCAAGGATCTTGGCTGTGAGGTCGCTCAGGACGTCGAGGCACTGTTGCGGGCCGGCTTGGACGGGGTCGCCATCTGTGCGCCCACGTGTGCACACGCGGGGCTGATCGACCGCGCCCAGGACGCCGGAGTGACGACTTTCTGCGAGAAGCCGGTGGCTACGGACCTGGCTGGCACACTGTTGATCGCCGACCGGGTGGCCGGGGGCTCCGTTCCGGTTCAGATCGGCTTCCAGAGACGATTCGACGCAGGATACAGCGCTGCCCGAGCCGCGGTAGCCAGCGGTAGCCTGGGCTTTATCCACACGATCCGGGCCACCACGAACGATGCCGCGCCACCGCACGCGTCCTACATCCCGACCTCGGGGGGGTTCTTCCGGGACTGCAGCATCCATGACTTCGACGCGCTGCGGTTCGTCACCGGCGGTGAGGTCGTCAGCGTCTTTGCGGTGGGCCAGAACCGCGGCGCGGCGTTCTTCGCGGAGTCCGGAGACATCGATGCCGCGGCGGCCGTGCTCACCATGGATGACGGCACGATCGCACTGGTCTCAGGGTCGCGCTACAACGCCCGTGGGTACGACGTCCGGCTGGAGGCGTTGGGCAGCAAGGACTCCGTCTGCGTCGGGATGGACGACCGGCTGCCCCTGCGCTCGGTCGAGGAAGGGGTGGACTTTCCCTCCGCCATGCCCTACACCGACTTCATGGAGCGTTTTCATCAGGCGTACGTCGATGAGCTGGTCGCCTTCACCGACCTCGTCGCCGGCCGGTCCGAGACGCAGTGCTCGGTCTGGGAGGCGCTGCAGGCGTTCCGGATCGCCGAGGCGTGTGACCTGTCCCGGCGCCAGGGGCGTCCGGTGGCGATGGGCGAGGTGGGCGGGTGATGATGATCGCGGACCGCCTGGCCGGGGCGCCTATCTCGTGGGGCGTGTGCGAGGTACCGGGGTGGGGCTGGCAGCTCGATCCCGCGACGGTGCTCTCGCAGATGCGGGAGGTCGGCCTGGTCGCCACTGAGTTCGGCCCTGCCGGCTTCCTGCCCGAGGACCCTCAGGACAGGTCAAAGATGTTGGCAGACGAAGGTCTACGGGCTGTCGGCGGCTTCGTGCCGATCGTGCTGCACGACCCTGACGTCGACCCGGTGCCCGCGGTCGGGCAGGCCCTGGCCGGCTTCGTGGCTGCGGATGCCGGGTCGCTGGTGCTGGGTGCTGCGACCGGGACCAGGGGGTATGACGTGCGGCCGGTCCTGACCAACGAGGGCTGGGAGGTCCTGCTGGGCAATCTCGACCGTATCGCCGAGGCTGCCGCGCGGATGGGGATCACGGCCACCCTGCACCCCCACGTCGGCACCATGGTCGAGACCGCCGACCAGGTGGAACGCGTGCTGGCCGGCAGCGAGATCGGTCTCTGTCTGGACACCGGGCACCTGATGATCGGCGGCGCGGACCCGGTGGCCCTGGCCGCCAACCATGCCGGACGGATCCGGCATACCCACCTCAAGGATCTGGACGCGACCTGGGCGGGGCGGGTGCGCTCTGGTGAGGTGACCTACTCCGACGCGGTCCGCGGGGGGATGTACCGCCCGCTGGGTCAGGGCGACGTGGACATCGGCGCGATCGTGGGCTCTCTGGAAGCGTCGGGGTATGGCGGGTGGTACGTCCTGGAGCAGGACACGATCCTGACCGGGCCGCCGCGGAGCGGAGAGCATGAACCGCTTGGTGATGTCCGGGCCAGCATCGATCACCTGGTCGCCCTGGCCAGGGTCCTCTCGTGAGTGCCGATGCCGGATGGGCGATATCATCTCGACACCATGGGGTCTTGGCGAAGAGATTTGGGTGAAGAGGATTCGGTCGCGGGCCACGCGGCCGCCGAACTGGTGCACGGAGGTGCCTCATGAACACTGAGTGGTATCGCAAGGCGGGTTCGGCGAGCCGTGTGGGCTTCGACGTCGCCATCGGGCCGCGGGAGGCGGGCTGGGACCATGCAGGCCTGTACGTCGTGACGCTGGCGGCCGGTGAGTCCCGGGTCATCACCGCTCGGGGGTTCGAGTGGCTGGTCCTGCCACTGGCCGGACAGGTCAGGGTCGAGTGCGGCGGCAAGCTCTTGTTCCTGGTTGGCCGCGAAGGGCCCTTCGCTGGACCCACTGACTATGCCTATGTGCCTGCGTCGTCCACTTTCACGATCACGAGCACCGCAGGTGCCCGGATCGCCCTGCCGCACGCCAAGGCCTCAGAGCCGTTGCCGTTCAGGCGGATCGCCGCCGAGGAGACCGTCGTCGAGCTCCGTGGCGCAGGGCCCAGCTCACGGCAGGTCAACAACTTCGGGACCCCCTCGGTGCTCAGGGCCGAGTCCATCATCGCCTGCGAGGTGCTGACGCCGGCGGGCAACTGGTCGTCCTACCCGCCGCACAAGCACGACGAGCACCATCAGGACCAGGAGAGCGTCCTCGAGGAGATCTACTATTTCGAGATGCGCGCCGAGGGCTCGTCGGTGGCCGGGCAGCGGGCTCCGAGCGCCTTCGGCTTCCAGCGGGTCTATGGCACCGGGGAGCGGCCGATCAACGTCCTGGCCGAGGTTCACCATGGTGACGTCGTCCTGGTACCGCATGGCTGGCACGGTCCCGCGATGGCCCCACCCGGGTACGACATGTACTACCTCAACGTGATGGCGGGTCCCGGTAAGCGTGAGTGGCTGGTCCGCGACGACCCCGATCATGCCTGGGTGCGCGACACCTGGGCCGCTCAGAAGGTCGACCCCAGGCTCCCCTTCGGTGGCAGCCGGTGACGGACGGGACCGTGCCGGCCGCCACGTAGTCTGCGTGGAGCACTTGACACGGCGACAGGCCGGGACAGGCGTTAGGTCGGGCGTGACGGCGTCAGGGACCGGCTGATCGATTCGTGAGCCGGCGCACCCACTATCGTTGCCGCAGCCAGCCGGTCCGCCCGGATGGCGGCATCTGGACCCCGGTCGCCACGGCCGGGTGTCGGGCGCGGGAAGATCGACAGGCGGGGCCCATCGGAGCCCCTTCAACGAAAGCAGGAACGAACAGTGAAGTTCCGCAAGCTCGCCGTAGCGTCCGCTCTGGTCGTCGCTGGTTGCAGCAATGGCGACCCCGCCACCAGCTCAAGCGCGGGCAACGGCGGTGCGGCCAAGGCGGGCGGGGGCGACATCACCGTTGCGGTCGTGACCCACGCGGCCCCCGGTGACGCGTTCTGGGATGTGGTGAAGTCGGGCGCCGAGGCGGCCGGCAAGCAGGAGAACGTCAAGGTCACCTATGCGGGGGACCCGGACCCGGCCAAGCAGAGCCAGCTGATCGACAACGCCGTGGCGCAGAAAGTGCAGGGCATCGCGGTGTCGATGGCCAACCCGGACGGTCTCAAGGAGTCCATCCAGAGGGCGATCGCCGCCGGAGTGCCCGTCATCACGATCAACTCCGGCCTGGAGAAGTCCAAGGAGTTCGGCGCTCTGACCCACGTCGGTCAGAGCGAGGAGCTGGCCGGGGAGGGGGCTGGCGAGAAGTTCAGGTCCCTGGGCGGCAAGAAGATGCTCTGCGTGATCCACGAGGCCGGCAACATCGGTCTGGAGTCACGGTGTTCCGGGGCGAAGAAGACCTTCGGCGGGGGTCAGAACCTCCAGGTCGACATCTCGAACGTGGCTGACGCGCAGAACACGATCAAGTCCGCGCTGCTCGCCGATCCCAGCATCGACGGCATTCTCACCCTGAACGACGGCATCGCCAAGGCTGCGGTCGCGGCCAGGAAGGAAGCGAACAGCAAGGCGTTGATCGCCACGTTCGACGTGTCCTCAGATGTCACCGACGCGGTCCTGGTCGGCGACATCGCGTTCGCCGTGGACCAGCAGCCATACCTGCAGGGCTACCTTCCCGTCGTCTTCTTCGCTCTCAAGGTGCGCAACGGCAACGATGTCGGTGGCGGTCAGCCGGTCTACTCCGGTCCTGGCTACGTGACCAAGGACAACGCGGCACAGGTCAAGAAGTTCGCGGCCACCGGGACCAGGTGACCTGATGCCGGCCGCCGCTGCGACAGCTGACGAGCGCCTGGCGACCACCTCGTGGCCGGCGCGGATGATGCGTCGCCCCGAGGTGGGGGCTGCGGTGGCGGCGTTCATCATCTTTGTCTTCTTCAGCACCACCACGGATGCCTTCCTGACGGTCGGTGGCGCCTCGACCTGGCTCGAGTCGTCGGCCCAGTTCGGCATCATGGCGGTTGCGGTGGCGCTGTTGATGATCGGCGGTGAGTTCGATCTCTCAGCCGGCGCGATGGTCGGCACCACGGGCCTGATCGTCGGCGTCCTGGCGACCAGGCTGGCCGTGAACATCTGGGTCGCGGTACTGGTCGCGCTGGTCGCCGCGGCACTGATCGGGATGCTGAACGGCTGGCTGGTGGTCAGGACCAGGTTGCCGAGCTTCATCGTCACTCTCGGCACCTTCTTCGTTTTGCAGGGGATCAACCTGGCCGGCACGAAGCTGGTCACCGGCCAGGTGTCGGTCCAGGGGTTCTCCAGCGTGGCAGGCTTCTACAACGCCCGATGGGTCTTCGGCTCCTCGACCCAGTTCGGTGGCTTCACCCTGCAGATCTCGGTCATGTGGTGGCTTCTGTTCACCGCCGTGGCGACCTGGGTCCTGCTGCGTACCCGCCCGGGCAACTGGATCTTCGCTATCGGCGGTGACGAGAACAGCGCGCGCCAGGTCGGTGTGCCGGTGACGCGCACCAAGATCGGCCTGTTCATGACGACTGCCCTTGCCGCCTGGCTCGTCGGGATGTTGCAGCTGTTCAAGACCTCCACGGTGCAGGCGTCCACGGGCGTCGGACAGGAGTTCATCTACATCATCTGCGCCGTCGTCGGCGGGTGCCTGCTCACCGGTGGCTACGGATCGGCGATCGGCGCCGCCCTGGGCGCTCTCATCTATGGGATGACCCTGCAGGGCATCGTCTTCGCCCAGTGGGACAACAACTGGCTCAAGGCCTTCCTCGGCGTCATGCTGCTCGGTGCCGTGCTCGTCAACAACTGGATCCGCCAGCATGCGGAGGTGCGAAAATGACTGCCGAAGAGGATCAGACTTCCGAGGAGGACAGCCAGCCTGGCTCGCAGTCATCTGCGCCATCTGCCCTCCTGCCCTCAGGCGCGTCTGTCGGGGAGGTCCCTGGCCCGGCCGGCGAGGCCCCGAAGCTGCCCGGGGCCCACGAGTGCATCATCGAGGTCCAGAGCCTGGGCAAGTCCTATGGCAGCATCATCGCCTTGCGGGACGTCAGCACCACGGTGAAGGCTGGCGAGGTCACCTGCATCCTGGGCGACAACGGCGCCGGCAAGTCAACGCTGATCAAGATCCTCGCGGGAGCTCATGAGAGCTCTGAGGGGGGGTTCAAGGTCGACGGCATCGTGCGCCGGATGGGAGGCCCTCGGGATGCCCTGGCTCTGGGCATCGCCACCGTCTACCAGGACCTTGCGGTTGTTCCGCTGATGCCGATCTGGCGCAACTTCTTCCTGGGGTCCGAGCCGACCAGGGGCCGCGGCCCGAGCAGGCGGCTGGACTCGGCGGTGATGAAGCGGATCACCCGCAGCGAGCTGCTCAAGATGGGCATCGACCTGCGGGACGTCGACCAGCCGATCGGGACCTTGTCCGGCGGCGAGCGTCAGTCCGTGGCCATCGCCAGGGCGGTCTACTTCGGCGCACGGGTGCTGATCCTGGACG
>ENA-OBLH01000411-OBLH01000411.1-metagenomes-genome-assembly--contig:-NODE-411-length-14639-cov-3.25425_pt1 | contig 14639 bp, 13 predicted proteins | sample MGYA00153382_OBLH01 | MGnify analysis MGYA00153382
TAGACTCTCCTATAGCAGATGGGTAGCCAGCCAATCCACGGCTCAATCCAATGTACCGTGGCTCCTTCTCCTAACCAACCTAGAAGTAGGCTCCCCGCCGTAGTTCCAGTCTGGGTAATAGAAAAATAATGTTGTAAATTACTCTGGGCTGTTTGCACCAATAGGGCTGTTTTCGCCTTACTGGGGTCTGCTGTTTGCTTAGTCCAATGGGCAATTTGATCACGGGAAGCTGCCACTAGGGAGAGTTCTGCCGCAACAAAAAAACCTACCACTAGCACCAGCAGAATTAGGATCGACAGTTTTAAAAGAGTTTCTGTTATGCCAATTTCTAAGGCATGAAGTACATTCAAGAACATTTTATTTCACCACAAATTGCGGTTAAGTAGCTTTACATACCTTAAGTGTAGTGTGCTTGCCATAACACCTGCAATTTCTGGTTTTTTTCTTAATTAGATTATCCCTTCGCTACTTTTAATTTGCGACGATGCCGATGGCGGAGGGTTTGAGCGATCGATGCTGCCTCCCGTTCTGCTTGGAAGAGGTCTAAGGGGCGGGAAGTCATGGTGAAAGTACCCTGACGGTGGCGTTGGATGTAGGGAATTTCCCGGACTTGATAATGGCAGATATTTTCCGGGATTTTATTAGGGGTAGTCAGAAATTGAATCGCCCGCCAGTCTCGGTTAACTTCCGTGGCCAATACTTTCATCTCTGTCATGGCGATTTCTAATTGTCTAGAAAGTTGATTTACCCTTTCTGCCTGTAGTGCCATACGCCGTAGCCCTTGGGAGCATCCCTGCTGGAGTTCTTCGATCGGGATGGCACTAGGTAAAAATAAAGGAGTAGGTTGAGGGCGCTTAGATTTTCTCGTCATCCCCTGAGCTACCAAATATCGATACCAAAAAGCTCTAATTGTACGTAGTAGGCGTTTCATATGTTGCTTTCTCCAAGATGAACCTATGGGTACAAGTGTACTATATTGATCCTCAAAAAGCAAGTCTTTTTCTGGGTGTCGCTATTGCCCCCGGAATAGTAAGATCTATAAGTGAAAATACCAAAAATTAATTTATGAGCAATTCCCCTACAATCCCCGCAACTAAATGGAACTTAGCTGAACTGGCTGAGTTAAATGAAAAATTTGAACAGGCAACTCCTAGAGATATATTGGCTTGGTGTGTCCAAGAAATTCCTACGGGCTTAGTCCAAGCAAGTGCCTTTAATGTGGACGATCAAATAATTACAGACCTCCTCTACCGAGAACTAAAACCTGCTGTGCCAGTGCCGGTAATATTCCTGAATACTCTCTATCATTTCCCCCAAACCTTAGAATTAGTTGAGAAAACCAAAGAAATTTATAACTTAAATCTCCAAACCTATAAAATCCCTGACCTCAATTCCCGGGAAGAGTTTGCGGCTCGCTATGGAGATGCCCTCTGGGATACGGATATCAGCCAGTTTCACCACCTGACCAAAATTGAACCCCTACAACGGGGCTTGAGTGAATTAAATGCGATCGGCTGGATTACCGGCCGGAGAAGAGATCAAGCTACCACTCGGATCCAAATGGATATCTTAGAAATCGATGGCAAGGGTCGCCTCAAGGTGAACCCGATCGCTAACTGGACTCGGAAGGATTCTTGGAGCTACGTGGCAGAACATAAAGTTATTTATAACCCCCTTCATGACCAAGGCTATCCCAGTATCGGAGATGAACCAATTACCACGATCGTCAAAGAAGGAGAAGATGAACGAGCTGGGCGCTGGCGGGGGACAGGTAAAACTGAGTGTGGGATTCACATCTAGATTTGGCGTTGCTGGATAATATCCTGTACAGAGTGATTAGCCCGAAACTCAACATTCAGCCTATATGTCCTATAGTGACATTAGACAAAATCTTTCCGTTGCCGCTCAACTTTACCCTTGGGCGACCTCTGTGTCACCACCTTAGCATGTACTTTCTAGACAAGTTCATAATCAATCTGTGACTCAATTACGCTTTATCGATCTATTTGCCGGCATTGGTGGCTTTCGTTTGGGATTTACCCAAGCTGGCTATCAATGCGTTTTTTCTTGCGAAATTGATTCAACTTGTCAAAAAGTTTATTCTAATAACTTTGACGAAACTCCATTTGCCGATATTACCCAAATTGATGTGCGATCGCTTCCTGATTTTGAAGTCTTAACGGCTGGGTTTCCCTGTCAGCCTTTTAGTATTTGTGGCAAACGTAAAGGATTTGAAGATACTAGAGGCACATTGTTTTTTCATATTTGTCGAATTATTGAAGCGAAACAACCACCTGTTGCCGTTTTAGAAAATGTTAAATATTTGATTTATCATGATGGCGGTAAAACTTTAGCAATTATCTTAGAATCACTTGAAGAGTTAGGCTATTACGTTAGTTATGCTTTACTAAATTCAAAAAATTTTGGTGTTCCCCAACATCGAGAGAGATTAGTTATTATTGCCAGTAAAAAACAAGTTTTTAATTTTAAAAAGCTGTCATTTATTAAATCAATTCCTAAGTTGAAAGAATTTTTATGTAAAGATGATAAATTCGATTATTTATTACCTGATGAATATGTATTAATTGAAAATCCTAAGCATCAACAATCGGGTTTAATATTTATTGGCTACCGGACAAATAAAAGTATTTGGAAAAAAGGTGTAAGACCCAACACAGAACATCTATCAAGAGTCCATCATCAACCAAATCGTATTTATTCAGTGGAGGGAATCCATCCAACTATTCCATCACAAGAGACTTCAGGGCGATTTTTTGTCTATATCCCATCTGAGGACAGGGTTAGAAAATTAACTATTACTGAATGTTACAAAATCATGGGATTCCCAACAGATTTTAAATCTTGCGAAGTGCTGGGTAGCTCTTATAAGCAAATAGGTAATTCAGTATGTGTACCAATGATTTATCAAATAGCTTTAGAAGTTAAAAAAGAATTAGCTCAACCCATATCTAAGTCAACACAAATTAATAATATATATAGCTCTAAACAATTATCACTTTTTAGTTAAACAATGAATCATCAAGATAAACTACTTGAAATACACGAACTAATATCTAAGAATTTTGTTGTTGGCGAAATCAAAAAAATACCACAAGAGATATTAGAGAAAATTAATTTAATTGCAAAAAATTGTTTTAAGCAAAAGGGAGTGTACACGGTACTGGTTACTCTCCTGATACATAAAACTTTGCATCCTCAACAAGATGTTAGATTTCATCAAGAAAATTTGCTAAATGGTTTTTCGGGTAGAACTATTGACACTAAATATATAACACCAACCCTTAAGTCTTTAGGTTTACCTTCAATGTCAGAAAGTGGATGGTTAACACGCTCATTGGAACAACCATTTCCATATTTAATGGATTATCAAGGCAAAATTGGTGGTAAAGGAGTTAAAGAGGCTTTTTTAAGTATTTTAGATTTTTTAGAAGTGAAAGTTAAGCCAATTAGACAGCAAAAAATCGCTGGACTATTAGCTATCTACTTGCTCAAAGCAGTACTAGAAATATCTCTAGAAGAAACTATTACAATTCCCAAAATCGATGACAATAAAAAATCTGAAATCAAAATCAATGATATTATTTCGGCATTAAAAGATCATTTTTATTGCAAAACCTATACAGCGAGGGGGACATCAAAATTGCCTGTAATTGCTATTTATGCAGTATATGAATTAATTATAAAAGAAATAACCAGATATCAGAACTGCTCTTTAAAGCCATTGGGTAGTCACACTGCTTCAGATAAGACTTCAAAAAGTGCGGGAGATATTGAGATTTATTATTCAGAATCTCCTGATTCTCTTTTAGAGGCAATAGAGATCAAATTTGAGAAGCCCATAGACAAACACATGGTGGCGATCGCTACAGAGAAAATAGCCAAATTTAGCCCTGAACGGTATCTGATTTTATCTTCAGCAAAAGTCAATATTAAGCAAGAAGATGCAAGCGATATTGCTAGACTGATTGACGAAGTATCAAATAAATACAAATGTCAAGTAATTGTAAATGGGGTACTACCAACCATCAAGTATTATCTAAGATTAGTCAATTATTTACCTGAATTTATCAATAATTACTCTGCATTAATTGAAAAAGATCAAGAAATAAATTTTGAACATAAACAAAAATGGAATGAAATAATTACTAAGTTTAGCTAACATAAACTAGATTTAGCTAATATGTATACTTGAATTCAGCAACGCCGATTTTTTCTAAGACTTTCCTAATTCCTGCGATCGCTTACAGGCAGCCAATACAGCATTGATAATAGCAGCTCGAAACCCACCCCGTTCTAACTCTGTCACTCCAGCAATGGTAGTTCCTCCCGGACTAGTCACCCGGTCTTTAAGTTCGGCGGGATGAATTTTTGTTTCTTGGAGGAGAGTGGCAGTTCCTAGGACAGTTTGCAGAGCGAGTTGGGAAGCGATCGCCCTAGGTAGCCCCGCTGCCACACCCCCATCACTCAACGCCTCCACCATCAAAGCCACGTAGGCAGGACCCGAACCCGATAGCCCCGTAACTGCATCCATTAAACTCTCTGGCAGTTCCACCACTGCACCCACCGCTTGAAAAATATTCTTTGCCAACTCCAGATGTTGGGGCAGAACATTATGGTTGGGAGTTAGGGCGGTCATGCCGGCCCCCACGGTGGCTGGCGTATTAGGCATGACTCGCACAACGGGATGGTGGGGAAAAGCAGCAGTTAACTTACTCAGGGAAACTCCCGCCAAAATCGACAATAGGACTGGATAGGGCTTAGGGGGTGTGTATTGCAACAATCCAGTCCGTAGTTCCTGTACTAAGTTAGGAAATATCTGGGGCTTAATGGCGATAATCACAGCTTCCGTAGCTTGGGCAGCCTGAAGATTATCAGTGGTTACTTGTACCCCATAGGTCTGAGCCAAAAAATTTCGCCGCTCTGCTTGGGGTTCACTAATTAAGACCTGATCCCCTGCATATTGTTGGGCAGAAATTAACCGTGAGAGGATCGCCTCCCCCATAACACCCCCACCAATTAGTCCTAGCTTGATTTTCATTCTGGGGAAAATATAAAATAATTTGAATATAATAATTTCTTGGCAAAAGTAGCACCCTACGCTGTGGGAACTATCCTCATTACTTTAACATTACTAGGTATTTTCGATACTGAGAGGTGAAACTCTAAGCGGATGGCGGGAATCGAACCCGCATTATTAGCTTGGAAGGCTAAAGTTTTACCACTAAACTACATCCGCATAACTTAATAGAAGAAACATTCAGACAATTACAATACTACCATCAAATTACAATTTTGCAGTAAAAACTATTTACGGACAAGGGTATCTTATAGACAAGGGGCTTAAGCCCCTTGTTCTTGATGTCTATAGCTATGTAGCCCTAAAATCATCAATTACGACAAATGTATCGATAATTTTAGTAGATGCCGTTGTTGTAGCGATCGCCCCCTTCAGTAAAAGTGACATCTACTTGGGTGACGGTAAATTTATCCAGATTTGCCTGAAGCAATTCCTTTTGTCGCTCTGACAAACCGGGGACATTCAACACATCTTCCACACTCTTGTAGGGAGCGTTGTCTACTACTTTGGTAGCTAAATTGGGGTACATACCGGGATAGCGGCGGAAAGCCCGGACGTTGGTATTATTTAGGTCAATTTTCTTCCCAAACTCTGTGGCTAATTTATCATCAGCACTATTACGAAACTCAACTTCTGCTAAGAGGACAGGAGAATTGCTCCCTCCTACAGCTAGGGAAGAGAGGGAAGCAGCATTAGCACTACCTGCCCAACCCAAATAGCCTACAAACAAAATCATAATCGCCGCTAGACGTACTAAAATCTTCATCAACTTAGTCTCCTACCTAAAACTTAAATATTCAAAAGGGAAAAAATAATTCCATTTATATTTTCTATCATCTAGATTTTAACTCAAGTGGTTAACCCCGTAAAACTTCTTAAATATCAACTTTTGACATTGATGGCTCAGATACTTATGAAATTGCAGTTACTTTGGGTACGTTCCCGCAACCTAATTCTTTTAGGACTAATAACTGTGGGCTGCCTGATGCTTTTTATGGCTTACTCCCTATACGTTTCTCCCCAGATCACCTTGGGGTTAATTACTCCCCTTTCTGGGGATTTTGCGGTGTTGGCGGGGAAAGAAATGATTGCCGGGGCAGAACTAGCTGTGGAGCAAGCAAATCAAGCCGGAGGACTTTTAGTAGGCGATCGCCATTATCGGGTCGAGTTAGCGATCGCCGATGATGGGAATAAACCCCCATCAACTATCCGGGCAGCAGACCAACTCCTTCAGAAGAATCTTATATTTAGCTGGTTACACCCTAAACCCTTGGCCCTGATTAGCTCTCCCCAAAGTTCCTTGGCTTTACCCCTAGCGGCACATCTCCAATCCCTAAACCTACCTCTGATCACGGCGGCTCCGGATCTGGCAGTGACAGGGCAGAAAAAAAATGTAATTGGTATTGGCCTAGATCACTATGCTCAAGGCTCTAGGTTGGCAACTTTTGCTCGGCAAACCCTTAAGGTACAAAGGGCTGCCATTCTTTATAACCCAGATAATTACTACAGTCGAAATGTGGTGACTAAGTTCCAAAATACCCTAGAGCAATTGGGGGGAAAAGTAGTCATCATGGCAACCTATGGAAAGGATTCTGCTCAAGATTTGGATTCCCAATTCCAAGCGATCGCCCTACAAAAACCCGATGTATTACTTTTACCCAACTATTTACCAGATTTAATTAATCAAGGGCAGCAACTAAGAAAATTAGACCAAAAATTAGGACTAAAAATACCAATTCTTGGTGGAGACTCTTGGGCGGGTTTGATTGCTGCTAATCTGCCCTTGCTAGAAGGGGGATTTTTTCTGAGTCCTTGGCATCCGATGATTCCCGATCGCCGAAACCAGCAATTTGTCCAGGATTATACCAAAGCTTACCGTCAACCACCCCGGACTAATGCCGCCCTAACCTACGATGCGGTGCAGATGATTTTAGGGGCGATCGCCTCCCAGAAATCTGCTAATCCAGAGGCAATTTTACGGGGGATTCATCAGCCTTTTACTGGGGTTACGGGAATTATTTCTAATCCTCCCTCTGGTTTCCCCATACGAAGTAGCATAATTAATCAAATTAAAAATGGAGAAGCAGAGTTTTATCAACAAATTTCGCCCTAGTCTTAAGGACACTGCCTAATTTTGGGGCGGATTTGGAAAAATCTAACCAAAAGTTCCTACTTTTTGTTATTATGATATGTATTGGTCTTTAGGGCGGCGTAGCCAAGTGGTAAGGCAGGGGTCTGCAAAATCCCGATCCCCGGTTCAAATCCGGGTGCCGCCTTTTAATTTTTGAGTAACTTTTGAGTGATCTTTGTGTAAGATTATATGTAAAGTTATGTAAATTTTCTCGGAGCAAAGTATCATGCCTAAATCTACACCAAAGCCTACCGTCATACCACCAGTTACAGAGCCAAAATTTGGATTTAATGACTATGCCGAGCGCTTGAATGGCAGGGCGGCAATGCTAGGTTTTGTGATCACCCTAGCGATCGAATACGTGACTGGGCAGGGTGTACTTGCTTGGTTGGGCTTGGGTTAATTAGTGGGCAGCATTTACCCATTATCAATTTGAAGATAAATTAAAAACTAAAATGACTTTCTATCAAAAAGACCCAATTCTTGAGGAGCTAGGGAACAAAATCTTGGGGGCAGTGTGGCAAGAATTTCCCCAGCTTGCCCGGAACCAGATCGCCATGACTTGGTTAGTTTATGATCCGCCATTTCCGGTCAATACGGGGGGAGCGATCGCAGACTCAGAGTTTTGGAAGTATCCTGTCCGGGGTTTTGGGTATCGGGGTTTAGAGTTGTTTTATCCCGCTAGTGTAGTGAAATTATTTTATCTGGTGGCAATACAGGAATGGTTGGCCAAGGGGATGATCTCGACTTCGCCGGAGTTGGAGCGGGCAATGCGGGACATGATGGTAGATTCTGGTAATGATGCTACTAGTTTAGTGGTGGATGTGTTGACAGGAACTACCAGCGGTCCAGAGCTACCCCCGGAACCTTTCAAGACTTGGCAGGGGCAACGCAATATTATTAATCGCTACTTTAAATCCTTGGGCTGGGAGGAGTTACAGAGTATTAATGTCAATCAAAAGACTTGGGGGGATGGGGCTTACGGGCGAGAAAGAGCCTTTTTGGGGGAATACCGAGAAAATCGGAACCAGCTAACTACAGATGCGACGGCACGATTATTGCATAGTATTGTGGGCGGGGTGGCAGTGTCTGGGGAGCGATCGCAAACTATGCTGAAATTAATGCAGCGCAATTTAGACCCGGCAGTGTTAAAACAAGATACCGAAAATCAGGTGCAGGGTTTCCTAGGGGAAGGTTTACCCTTAGGGGCAAAGCTCTGGTCAAAGGCCGGCTGGATGAGCCAAGTCCGTCATGATGCTGCCTACCTTGAGCTACCCCAAGGTTTGCCCTATAGTTTGGTGGTATTTACGGAAGGTGCGGCTAACAGCAAAAATGAATTACTGTTACCTTTTCTATCTCAACAAGTAGCTAGAGCTATCTATTCGTTAGGAGACTCCCCATTCTAGCTCTCCCCCAATCTCACGGCTTTCCGCATCCAGAGCTAACCAAATCCACTGTTTATTCTGCTTCTTGATCATAAATGACCACATCTTAGCTAGCTGTATAATAATTTGCTTTTTTGAGTAACTTCCACTTCTTGGGCTATCTGAGCATACTTTTTGTTAACGTAGAATTGCAGCCATCGCTTGGATGTTCCTGTGATTCTGGTAATCGCAGCCAAGGCTAGACGATCAAGAAATAGCTTATCCACTAGGATTCGGGTAGCTTCATCAATTGGTTTTCGAGAGGGATTTTTCACAAACTGTCTGCCACATTTCTGGCAACGGAATCTTGGTCACTGAGCCTAGCCGAAGTGTGGTTTACCATAGTGTGTTAGACCATATTTGATAATTTGAGTTGAGTCACATTTAAGATAGTTCATAAAAATAGTTAGGATGAATACGGTTTCTATCTTATAGCCTTGACATTAATATTCATCACTACCCATACTAAAAATCTAAAGAATCTGTACTAATTGAAGGTAACATACTATATACCATCTAGTTTGTTCTACTGTGCCTTGGGATATCCAAAATTTAAAACTCTAAAGATGTCTACTTTGAAAATTATCTGGCGTTCTGTAATTGTCTTTTTATTAGTTGCGTACCTAGTCTTTGGCTTGCAGACTCCAGCGATCGCCCAGATCGCCCAGATCGCCCAGTTATCCAATCCTCCTAATGCTGCCGATGGTAGTATCAAGCCCTACCTCGATCGAGTGAAATCGAAGGTGACGGAGTTTAAGCTAGAAAATGGGATGAAGTTTATTGTCCTAGAGCGCCATCAGGCTCCCGTAGTTTCTTTCTTTACCTATGCAGATGTGGGGGGAGTAGATGAGCCGGAAGGTCAAACTGGGGTAGCGCATTATCTCGAGCATTTGGCATTCAAGGGGACTAGCAAAATTGGCACCACGAATTGGCCAGCAGAGAAAGTTTTATTAGATAAATTAGACCAGCTAGATGAACAGATTCGGGAAGCTGTGGCTACAGGGAAGGATCCTCAGCCTTTACGAGCAGAGTTTGCAAAAACCGAAGCAGAGGCAAATCAGTACGTAAAATCTAACGAATTTGGGCAAATTGTTAACCAAGCTGGGGGTGTAGGGTTAAATGCAGCTACGGGTATTGACTATACTTTGTATTTTTATAGCTTGCCTGCAAATAAATTAGAGTTATGGTTTTCTTTAGAGTCGGAGAGATTCCTAGACCCAGTGTTTCGGGAGTTTTATAAAGAAAAAGAAGTGATTCTGGAAGAGAAGCGATCAAGAAACGATAATTCCCCTATGGGCAAATTATTTGATGCCTTCCAAAATACTGCCTTTAGTGTTCATCCCTATAAGCGTCCAGTGATTGGCTACGAAGCAGATCTGCGGAATTTGACCAGAAAAAATGTCCAAGATTTTTTTACTACTCACTATGTACCCAGTAAGTTAACTATGGGTGTGGTAGGAGATGTGGATCCCCAACAAGTTAAACAACTAGCCGAAAGTTATTTTGGGCGCTATACAGCCAAGCCTAAACCAGCCAATGTAAAAATTGTGGAGCCGACCCAAGCTGCCCCAAGAGATTTTGCCCTAGAGCTAGAGACTCAGCCTGTGTATGTGGAAGGTTATCATCGTCCGGCGATCGATCATCCCGATAATGCAGTCTATGAGGTGATTACCAAACTCATGAGTGATGGCAGGAGATCTCGCCTTTATAGTCAACTGGTGGAGCAACAACAGATTGCCCTCTCTGCTGGGGGATTTAATGGCTATCCCGGTGATAAGTTCCCTCATTTACTAGTGTTTTCTGCTCTTCCTGCCCCCGGCGTGACTCTGGAACAATTGGCCGTGGGTCTGCGAGCCGAGATTACAAAAATCCAACAGGAACCCGTTACCCCAGAAGAATTAGAGCGGATTAAAAAGCAATTTAAGGTGGAAATCTTAGCTGCCTTAGGTTCTAATCGGGGTATGGCGAGTGCTTTGGTAGAAACTGATGTGAAGTTGGGGTCTTGGCGGAAATTATTTGAGGCGATCGATCAGGTAAATGCAGTCACAGCAGCAGATATTCAACGGGTAGCCAAGGCAACCTTCACAGAGGCAAACCGGACTGTTGGTAAATTGAGAACCAAAAATTAGGACTGGGTGAGAAATTATGGTAGAGGATAAGTTTATGGGGATGAAAGGGGATGAAGGAGGTAAAGAAGGTAGAGGAGGTAAGAGAAGGAAGTCCTTATATGTCGTAATTTTTACTTTTGCTCTGTCAATTTTGCTGACCTTGGGGATTAATCACCCGGCTAGTGCGGCACCTCGTTATTATACGGAAATAGAATTTCCGCCCCTGCCAGAAGTGAAGCTGCCCAACTTTACCCGCTATCAGTTGCCTAATGGTTTATTGGTTTATTTGGTAGAAGATCATGAATTGCCTTTTGTATCGGGGACAGCCTTAATTCGGGTGGGCGATCGCTGGGAACCGGCTAACCAAGTCGGGTTAGGAGAGCTTACGGGTTCGGTGTTGCGGACTGGGGGAACTAAGCAGCATACGGGAGATGAACTAAACCAGTTGCTAGAACAGACGGCCGCCTCGGTGGAAACAGGAATTTCTGGGGAGTCGGGCAGTGGTAGTTTTAGTAGTCTTACGGAAGATACAGAAAAGGTATTTAGCCTATTTGTAGAAATCCTGACTCAGCCAGTATTTAACCAAGAGAAACTTAATTTGGCTAGATCCCAACTACGAGGCAATATTGCTCGGCGTAATGATAATCCAGAGGGGATTCTAAGCCGAGAGTTTACCAATTTAATCTATGGTGTTGATAGTCCCTATGCTCGATCAACCGAATACGCCACTGTCGATCGCATCGATCAGGAATCAATAATTAAGTTTTACCAGCAGTATTTTCATCCCAACAACATGATTTTGGGTATCTCTGGAGATTTTGATCCCCAGCAAATGCAGAAACTAATTGCCGAAAAATTAGGCTCCTGGCCGGCTAATCCTCAACTCCAATTACCTCCTCTACCAAAGGTTGAGCAAGCCAATCTAGGGGGAGTATTTTTTGTTCAACAACCTCAGCTAAACCAGAGTTTTGTCCAGTTAGGGCATTTGGGTGGCTTCTTGAAGGATCCAGATTATGCCGTTTTAGATGTAGTAAATAACATAATGAACAGTTTTGGAGGGAGGCTATTTAACGAAGTGCGATCGCGGCAAGGGTTGGCTTATTCTGTCTATGGCTATTGGAGTCCCCGGTTTGATTATCCCGGTGTATTTGTGGCGGGGGGACAAACTAGATCTGAAACGACTGTACCGTTTATTAAGGGGATTTTTGGGGAGATCGATCGCCTCCGTACTTCGCCAATTAACGATGCTGAGTTAATCCGGGCCAAAGATTCTACCCTCAACTCATTTATTTTTAACTTCCAAACTCCGGCCCAGACTCTCTCTCGCCTGATGCGCTACGAATACTATGGCTATCCCCAAGATTTCATTTTCCAGTACCAACGTCGGGTAGCAGCGACGACTATTGCTGATGTGCAACGGGCTGCCAAGACTTATTTACAACCAGAGAAAATGGTTACTCTAGTTGTAGGTAATCAAGCAGCGATTCAACCACCCTTGACGACGATCGATCCGGAGGTTAAGGCGATCGATATCACGATTCCTAGTGGCGGTGAAGAAAGAAAGTAGAAATAACTACCTTGGTGCTTGCTAGAGGACAAACGCTAGGGGAGATATGCCCAATTGATTTACAGCGGCAGAACTAACCCCGACTAGGGCAGCAATGGCCTGAAAGTTGGGGTTCAAAGCATTGGGGCGAGTACTAATCACGGTTGCTCCGACTCCAGAAGTTTGGACTAAATCCCCAAAAGTCAAGCCAGAAATTAGTTCTAAGCTATCTTCCCCCGGTACAAAATCTACGATCGTATCTTGCCCTTTACCAATCTGGAAGCGATTTTGCTCCCCTTGCCCCCCACTAAAATATTTTTGCCCTTGCCCCCAGTCAAGAAATCATCTCCAGACCCACCGTTGAGGTAATCATTCCCCTTGCCGCCCCGCAAATTATCATTACCCGCTCCCCCAAAGATGGTATCAGCACCTCGACCCCCAAAGAAGCGATCGTTCCCCTTGCCGCCCCGTAATAGGTCTTTTTTGCCAAACCCAAAGAATGCTTCCCGCTTGGCAGTCCCCACAATTGCATCATCTTCTGGTGTGCCGTAATAGATAATTTCTTCATCAGGCAAATTCGCCCCTGAGCCATTTCCTAAATTATTACCCAAGCCAGTATTTGGATATCCAAAATCCCTTGGATTAATTGGTGGCAGAAGAGTTTCTAGCTGAGGAGGAGTACCTATTACCATTGGAGTCTCTGGATTAAGTGGAGGAGTACCAACTATGATGGGAGCCAGAGTTGGCGGAGCCGGAGGATTAGTTAATAGTTTGAGAACATCAATACTTAGGGGTACAGGGGGATTGCCCACTGTAATGGAAGTTGTCACCACGTCTCTGGAGTTGGCAGTCCTGTCATTTACTCGGTATTGAAAAGTATTGATCGCAGCTGTGGTCGCCACAATCGCATTCACACCCGCATTGGGAGTATAAGTAAAACTGCCATTAGAATTCAGAGCCAGAATTCCTTGGCTGGGAGGAGTTACCAGAACTGCGGTCAGGAGATCAGCATCAGCATCGCTATCATTAGCTAAAACTCCACTGCCTACGGGAATATTTAGGGCTGTACTAGCTGGGGTTTGATAACTTTCCGGCTTGGCTACCGGCAGAGCATTCACACTGATAGTAGAAATTGTAAAGTTGGCATTCCCTTGGTCGGTATTATCCCCAAAAAATAGAAAGTTGGGAGAGGTGTAGGGATTGAAAGGTAAAGGCGGGGTGCTGAGGGCGGGGGCAAAGTTATAGCTGATCAGGGAGCGATTCACAAAATTCCCGATCGTAGCACCGCCATCTAAGAGGGTATATTGTCCATTCACCACCTGTAAGGTATAGTTTCTCGCTACGGTGGTGCTAATACCAAAATTGCTAAATTCTGTAAAGTTGCTAGTCTGGGAAAATATTTCAGTAGTCCGAAATCCCAACTCAATCCCGGTTTGATTGGCACTAGTCACCATCAGACTAAACCCGGCTCGGTTGGGGTTGCTAGCTTCGGTATTAATTTGCAGGGTAAAAGCAAGATTAAAACCCGTATCACCATCTAATTTGGTAGTAAAAGAAGGCAGAAGATTTAAGGTAGTGGGATCGTAGTTGGTGTAGCCGGCATAACCAGTGTTGGCACTAGAGGGATTATTTGTGTTTAGAGTCCCAGTTCCTGCCCCGATCGCAAAAGGCTGTGCAGGTTTCACAGAAAAGGGTACAGGAAGTTGTCCATAGGCCAGTCTTCTGCCTGCGGGTGTTCCTAAACCCAAGTTGGGTAAAGCAAAATTAGTTCCACTGTAAAGAATTGTCGGCATAAGTTAATCTTTTCTCCTAATAGTTTGGCAATTATTAACACACCTAGGTAAGGGCGCAAGGCCTTGCGCCCCTACTAAAATTATGATGTTGGCGTAAGTTTTATTTAAGATTCCAATCGGCAATATTTTGGGTAGATTGAACAATATTCATCCCGGCAGTGGCAAAGCGATCGAACGCCGCCTGAGCTTGATCTGTAAAATCTATCACACCGGGGACAACTACTGGAGAAGTGCAATCTTCAAGGAGATAGACTTTTTTGCTAGTTGGGGGTCTTTGGCTGTAATTTCTGTCAGCAGGTCATCGATCGTCCAAGCGACACAATGACTTTTTGCTTGCCCGGCAATGATTACTACATCGAAATCTAAGAGTTTCTGAATTAGGGAAGTATTTTTGGTAGCGATCGCTTGCGCTGTGGTTGCCACAATCGCTCTGCCATCTTCTCCATCCAAGACCTCTGGACGTAATACTGAATAGTTCTCTGTTAGGGGATTGCTGCCTTTAATGGTAGTCATGAATAGTAATGGTAGTCGTGTAAACT